>OODU01003257.1_pt1 | contig 12442 bp, 12 predicted proteins | sample 1671171 | NCBI WGS metagenome assembly OODU01 (sample SAMN06348129, study PRJEB24527) | human gut metagenome | biome: human gut; feature: ankylosing spondylitis patient; material: feces | host: Homo sapiens | place: China | collected 2015-10
AATCGCTAAATTTTTTTTAGGAATGAAAAAATCTATCTCATCGCTAAAAAATAGTTCATTTTCTAGTTTTAAAAGCTCACAAAAAACCATATTAGCAACTGTTTTTTTTGGATCTTTTTCATAACCAAGAGCATTCTTAAATCCAAAATCGCTAAAATAAACTCTCTTAAGACTGCTTTTTTCATCTATGTGATGTACGAAATTTATTAGATTTTCGTTCTCAAATTCGCTTAAAATACGGTAAATATTATCTTTTGATATCTTTGTAGTCTCTTTTAAATCTTTATAAATTTTATGAGTATTAAATGGCTGATGTACGTAAGCGGCGATTTTTGAGAGTATTTTCGCTTTTTGTTCGCCAAGATAAGCTTTGATTTTCATTTGCAGAAATTCACTCACTTCAAAATCTTGCAAAAATGCACTTTTAGCGCCGTTTCCCCGAGCTAAAAAATGACTAAATAGAGTTTTTGCTTCGTAATTTTTTCTATAAAATGCTATAAACTCTTCATAGTCAAGTCCATTTAATTTAACTTTTGTAAATTTATCTATAAAAAACGAGTTTGAAGTGGTTGAAATAATGATGTTGTCGCATTTGCAAGGAGTATAAAAGTCGTTTTTTACTCCATCGAATCCTATAGCTTTTATCTTTTTATCTTTTATAAACTCATTTAAATTAGGGATGAAATCAACTCTAATATCTTCTAAGTTCAAATATAAAAAATCTTGTCCGAACTCCTCTAAATACTGTATTAAAAGTGCTGTTTTACCGCTATTTATAGCTCCTTGTAGAATAATTTTATTACCGTTAAAATACGTTTTTCTATCTATAAATTTTGGATTTTTTGGCGGATTTTGATAGAAATATTCTAAAATATCCATAACATACCTAAAATAGCGATTTCTCAAGCGCTTTTAGATGAAAACTAAGTCTTGTTAGTTCGTTTGAGCCATGTTGTTTTAAAGCTTCTATATGTGCTTTTACGCCGTATCCTTTATGTTTTGCATATCCAAAATCTGGATAAATTTTATCAAAACGTCTCATTTGTCTATCTCTGCTAACTTTTGCTATTATACTAGCTGCACTTACTTGAGGGACGCTTGAATCGGCTTTTACGATAGTTTTTATATTTTTAACACCGTAATCGCAGTTTCCATCATAGATAAAATCACACTCGTTAAAATGCATTTTTATCACGTTTAAAGCACGCCTTAAGCAGTCGCTAAGTCCGATTTTATCAACTATAGTATTCCTAAAATAAACTACTAAATAATCGCTCATTTTTTCTAAATTTAAAAAAATTTCCTCTCTTTTTTGTTCGGTTAATTTTTTTGAATCGCTAAGTCCAAGTTTAATAATTTCTTTTTTAAATTTAGGCTTAAACACGCATCCAGCTACAACTAATTCACCTGCCAACGCTCCGCGTCCAGCTTCATCTATGCCGCAAATTTTAGCCATTTGTTATCTTTTTATTTTTATAAATAGAGCTTAAAAACGCAATTACTATAAGTCCAAATCCTATGGTTCCTGTTATCGCCTCGCCGACTTCATGAAAAACATTTATAAACATTATGATAGCTAGCGCCAAAATGGCGTAATGCGCTCCGTGTTCAAGATAGATGAAACTTTCAAGAGTTTTTTTATGTACCATATAAATTGTTAAGCTTCTTACAAACATAGCTCCGATTCCAAGACCTATCATAATAATAAAGATATTTTCACTCATCGCAAATGCGCCGATAACTCCATCGAAACTAAAGCTAGCATCCAAAACCTCTAAGTATAAGAATCCCATGAAACCGCTTTTAACGCCATTTGCACTAAAAATATCATCAAACAAAGATAGCGCCATATGCAAAAGCACGGCACCGAAATACGATAGTGCGTAACTAGTATTTTGTGTTAAAAATACGATGATCATGCCTGTTAGTATCGCTATAAAAAGCGCTATAGAATTTGTTTTAGAAAGTATGTGCACAAGGTAGTTATCTTCTATAAATCTTATCCATTTTACATCTTTTTCCTCAAAGAAAAACGACAAAAACACCATTAACAAAAACGCACCGCCAAATATATAAATTTGATTTTTGTTCGCACTTAATGCGTTGTGATAAGCATCAGGATCGTTTAAAGCTAAAGAGAATGTTTCCCACATTCCAAGATTTGCCGCGACTGAAACTATAAGGATAGGAAATAAAAATCTCATTCCGAAAACAGCGATCGGAATACCGAAAATTATAAATCTATCTTGCCATTTTTTGTTCATTCCAGATAGTATTTTAGCATTGACAACAGCATTATCAAAGCTAAGACTAACTTCTAAAATTCCAAGCAAAAAACAGATATAAACCGCTAAAAAACCACCGATAAAATATGCAAGCAAAAGACCTAAAATCGTAATAATAAATGATGAGTAAAAGTATTTCATAAAATCTCCAAAAAAGTGAAAAATATTATAGCATAAATTGATTTAATATTATAATGTTTGATTAATGATATTAAATATCATTAAATATTTTAATGTATAATAGCTCAAATTTATTTAGGAGAGAATTTGCAAGAGATACTAAAAATTAGCCATTTGAGTAAAAAATTCGGAAATAACACTGTTTTAAAAGATATAAATCTTAGTTTAAACTCAGGCGAGATACTGACTATTTTAGGCGGTAGCGGATGCGGTAAATCAACTCTTCTTAGAATAATAGCAAATTTAGAAACCGCAGACGGCGGAGATATCGAGCTTTTAGGTGATGAGGTATGTAAAAATGGAGTATGCAGTAAAAATAAAAAAGTAGGTATGATGTTTCAAAACTATGCTTTGTTTCCGCATATAAACGTATCTGAAAATATCGCTTTTGCGCTTCACGCTTTACCAAAATATCAGAGAAATCAAAAAGTTTTAGAGTTGCTAGATAAGTTTCACATAAGCGAGTTAAAAGATAAAATGATAGATAAAATCAGCGGCGGTCAAGCTCAAAGAGTAGCTTTTGCAAGAGCCGTGGCAAATGAGGAGCGGCTTTTGCTTTTAGACGAACCATTTGCAAATTTAGATTCACATTTAAAAAATATGCTTAGAAATGAGCTAAAAGCTATGATAAAAGAGAATTCGTTAAGCGCTATAATGGTCACTCACGATAAATTTGACGCGTTTTTGCTAAGCGATAAGATAGCTCTCATATCAAGAGGTGAAGTTTTGGCTTGCGCAACGCCAAGAGAACTTTATTTCGAGCCAAAAATGGCTGAAATAGCTAAGTTTTTAGGCGATATAAACGAGATAACCGCAGACGCTGCTTTAAGTTTGCCAGATAAATTTAAAAACTGGTTAGAGGCAAAAAATTTTATGTTTAGACCAGAAGAGATAATAAGCTCAAATGAGTTTGAAGCTAAAGTTATAAGCTCACAGTTTTTAGGTGCGAATTATAAACTTGAGCTTGATTTTATGGGAGTTAGATTTCATACTTTTGTAAGTTCGATCTATGATATAAATAGTAGTTTTAAATTTGGTTTAGCTTAAGTTTTTTGCTTAATCTTGTTTTTGACTAAGCATGTTGCAGCTCTCACAAGCATCTTCAAATCCCATTTCGCATGCATGACAAAAATAGTCTTTTGCTTTGATAGCATCTTGTTCTATGCCGCTTTTTTCTGAGTAGATAAAATACATTAGCGCTAGATAATTACATCCGTTTGCCTCTCCCATTTCACACGCTTTTTTAAATAATTCCATAGCTTTATAGTAGTCTTTTGATATAAAGTTTCCATTTGCATACATAATCCCAAGCTCGCTACAACTGATATAATGTCCCATTTCACACGCTTTTTCATATAACTTTGCAGCTATTTGGCGGTTTTGCTCTACTGCGTTACCGTTTTCGTACATTACTCCTAGATATCCGCAAGCTTTTGCTTCTCCGCCATCGCAGGCTTTTTGAAATAATTTTACGGCTTTTTTATAATCTTGCTTTACGCCTTGATTTAATACATATAAATTTCCAAGAGTATAACAGCTGTTCATATTTCCTTTATTGCACGCTTTTTGAAAGCTTATGACCGCACTTTTGTAATCTCCTTTTTCGTATGCTTTCAAACCGTTTTCATAATCTTTGCAAAACGCTAAAACAGTACTTAAAATATAAACCAAAACTAGCTTTTTCAAATTTATATCCCTTTAAAATAAATACAATATTATAAATTTATCATATTAATTTTTAAATCCAACTTATCATGCGACCGATTTTTATATATTTGTAAATGCCGTTTTATTTTAAATTTAATCTCTAACTCTCCCGCCACTCGGGTTGGATAGTTATGTGACCTATTTCGAGTCTATTTTTTAAACTAAGAGATAGATCGTTGATTATTTCATCAAATTTAAAAATATTATCCTTGTTAAGAACTATATGAGCAGTCAAAACGTACATTTTATGAGTTATTTCACTTATATGTAAGTCATGCACGTCTAAAACTAAAGGGTTTTCTAGCATAACGTTTTTTGCTGCGTTTATATCTATAGGAGATGCTTCTAATAGTATGTTCATACTGTCTCTTGCTAGAGAAAATGACCATTTAGCTATTATGATAGCGATAAATAGAGCCAAAGCACTGTCTATCCACCATAAATTTGTAAAATATACTATTATGCCGCCTAAAATTATAGCTACAGAACTTAATAAATCGCTCATCATATGAGCAAAACTTGATTTGATATTTAAATTACCCATATCCCCTTTTAGCATTATTAATCCAGTCGTGATATTTACTCCTAGACCTATCGCAGCCACTATAAGCATTGTACCTATCTCGATCGGTTCTGGATTTATGAGCTTAACAATGGCTTCATACACTATAAATAGACCAAAAACAGCTATCAAAATCGAGTTTATAAAAGCCGCTATCGTCTCAAGTCTGTGGTATCCAAATGTTTTTTGCTCACTGCTAAAGCTAGAAGCAGCCCATATAGCAAACCAACTAAGCCCCAAAGCTATTACGTGCGATAGCATATGCAAAGTATCGCTCATAAGCGCTAAAGAGTTTGTGATTAGCGCATATACAAATTGAAATATCATAGCGGCAACTGTTATAAAAAGGCTGATTTTGAGAACTTTTTTATTTGTATTTGCCGATGAGTGAGAGTGTGAATGTGCGTGATGGTGGTCACTTGCGTGATCGTGACAACTCTGCTCAAGCGGTTTGTGTGTTATATGTCCATATACGCATTGCATATTTTGTCCTTAGTTTTTAAAATTTAATTTTAATTTAGCACAAAATTACTTTAAAAAAGATAAAATAACTCTTTAAATTAGTAATTTAAATTTATATAAAATATTTAATTAAATAATTTAAGTTTTATTTTAATAATTTTTCTAATTTTATTATAAAACTATGGATTTATCGATACTATTTATTTCATAAAGCTTAAAAAATAATGATAAATTTATTTTTAAATGATATTTGATATCATTGGTAACAATATTGTAATTATATTTCTTAAGCTTTGTAAAACTTAAAAGAATATATAATCCCAGCCAAAAAGGATTAAATTTGAAGATAATTAAACGCGATGGAAGTTTGCAAGATTTTGCAAGTTATAAAATAGAAAATGCGATAACAAAAGCTTATAAAAGTGCTCTTAAAGAACCAAATACGGCGCTTATCAAAAAAGTATTGTCTGAGGTAAAAGACAAAATGAGCGTAGAAGAAATTCAAGATATTATAGAAAAAGCTCTTTTTGATAGCGGTGATTTTACAGTAATGCGAAATTTTATGCTTTATCGTCATACTCATACTATGCAAAGAGACGGTGAGCTTGACGAAAGAACGACTTATATAAACTCGACTCAAACTATAGAAGAGTATATCGGAAAGTCTGATTGGCGTATTATGGCAAACTCAAATACGAGTTATTCAAACGCCGGACTTATCAATAACACCGCTGGAAAAGTCATTGCAAATTATTGGTTAGATGCTGTTTATAGCGATCATGAAGGAGCGGCTCATAGAAACGGAGATTATCATATACATGACCTTGATTGTTTGACTGGATACTGTGCTGGTTGGAGTCTTAGAGCCTTGTTAAATGAAGGATTTAATGGTGTTAGAGGCAGGGTCGAGAGCAGAGCGCCGAGTCATTTTAGAGAGGCTTTATCTCAAATGGCGAACTTTTTGGGAATTTTGCAAAGCGAATGGGCTGGAGCGCAAGCATTTAGTAGCTTTGATACATATCTTGCGCCGTATGTTTTTAAAGATCGATTAAGCGATATAGAAATCAAAAAAGCTCTTACTAGCTTTATTTTCAATCTAAATGTGCCGGCACGTTGGGGTCAAAGTCCATTTACGAATGTTACTATAGATATAACTCCGCCAAGCGATCTTGCCGATCAAATTCCTACAAAAAACAATGAGCATCTATTTTTAAATTTAAAAGATAACGAACTTGAAAAACTTTGCAAACAACGCGGTAAAAATAGTTTAAAAGATATGACTTACTCGGATTTTAAACCTGAAATGGATAGGATAAATATAGCATTTTATGATATTTTAACTACCGGAGATAAGTGTTCGCAGCCATTTACGTTTCCTATACCAACTGTAAATTTGACTGAGGATTTTAAGTGGGATAGCTCTGTGGCTAAAAAGATATTTGAAAATACCGCAAAAATGGGTTCGAGTTATTTTCAAAATTTTATCGGAAGTCAATATACGACAGATGAAAACGGCAATAAAATACCGAATGAAAAAGCTTATAAACCGGGTGCCGTTCGCTCTATGTGCTGTAGGCTTCAGCTGGATTTAAGAGAGCTTTTAAAACGTGGGGGAGGTCTTTTTGGAAGTGCCGAGATGACCGGAAGTATCGGCGTAGTTACTATAAATTTAGCGCGCCTAGGATATCTGTTTAAAGGTGATAAAAGTGCATTTTATGCAAGACTTGATGAACTGCTAGAGTTGGCAAAAAGTACTCTTGAAAAGAAGCGTAAATTTATAAATGAGATGTATCAAAGGGGACTTTATCCATATACCGCTAGATATCTTAGAAATTTTAATAACCATTTTAGTACAATAGGAATAAACGGCGCAAATGAAATGATACGCAATTTCACTGATGATAAAGAAAATATAACGACCAAATTCGGTATAGGGTTTACAAAAGAACTTATAGAATATCTAAGAGCTAAAATGATAGAGTTTCAAAGAACTACCGGAAATTTATATAATCTTGAAGCGACTCCTGCTGAAGGAACAACTTATCGCTTTGCTAAAGAAGATAAAAAACGTTATCCAGACATCATTCAAGCTGGATTTGATGATAAGGTGTATTATACAAACTCTACTCAGCTTCCGGCTGATTTCGGCGATGATCCTTTCGAGGCTTTAAATTTGCAAGATGAACTTCAAAGCAGTTATACGGGTGGAACTGTTTTTCACCTTTATATGCGTGAAAAACTAAGCAGTACAAAGGCTTGTCAGCATTTAGTGAAAAATATAGTGGAGAATTATAAACTTCCATATATTACGATAACTCCCGTGTTTAGCGTGTGTCCAAAACACGGGTATATCGCAGGCGAGCATGAGTATTGTCCAAAATGCGATGAGGAGATTTTGAATTTGGCCTAAGTTGTATTTTTAGTACTTTTTATGGGGATAAACCGTTTGTTTTATCGCTTTAGTGTGCCTTGGGTGCTCATGGTTTCAAACCGTAAAATCATCTAAAAATACTTTGCTGAGCAAGATTTGTTTTTAAGGCATTGGAAAAGCGTTATTTAAATTTGAATTATCAAATTTAAGCCCTTTTTTGATAAAATCGCCAGAAAATTTAAAGGTAAGATATGAATTTGATACTAAACACAGACGGCTATAAACCTTCACATTATCTTCAGTATCCAAACGATATAAAATACGTAAGTTCTTACATAGAATCGCGCGGCGGTAGGTGGAATAGAGTACTATTTTATGGTTTGCAAATGTTTTTAATGGAGTATCTAAGCAAGAAAATAACACAAGATGATATCTTAGAAGCTAAAGATTTTATGAAAATTTACGGACTTCCTTTTAATGAAGAGGGCTGGAGATATATCGTAGATGAACACGGCGGCGCACTTCCTCTTGAGATAGAAGCGGTAAAAGAAGGTAGCATAGTTCAAACAGATAATGTGTTGTTGCAGATACGAAATACCGATCCAAAGCTTCCATGGTTGGCAGGTTACTTAGAAACTGCTATTTTAAGGGCTATTTGGTATCCAGTTGCTGTGGCTACGAATAGTTATTTTTGCAAACAAAACATTTTGCAATTTTTAAATGAGACCGGAACTCCTGAGCTTATCGACTTTTGTTTGCATGATTTTGGTGCGCGCGGCGTGAGTAGCTTTGAGAGTGCGGGGATCGGCGGAAGTGCTCATATGGTAAATTTTAAAGGCTCAGATACGATAACTGGAGCCGTATTTGCTAAAAAGTATTATGACGCCGATATGGCGGCATTTAGTATCCCGGCAAGCGAGCATAGTACGATGACTACTTGGGGAAAAGAGCGCGAAAATGAAGCTTATAAAAATATGGTGGATAAATTTAGCAGTGGTATTTTTGCTTGCGTGATAGATAGCTACGATACGCTAAATGCGATAGATCTTTGGGGAAAGTTATTTGATGAGGTAAAAGCTAATGGCGGTCGCGTCGTGCTTCGCCCAGATAGCGGAAATCCAGTAACTATGGCTAGTGAGTGCTTAGAAAAGATGATGGATATAGCTGGATTTAGCGTAAATCAAAAGGGTTATCGCGTACTTCCAAATCACGTCAGACTGATTTATGGAGACGGTATAAATCCGCAAAGTTTAGTCGATATTTTAAACGAGCTAAAACTTAGAAAGATAAGCGCGGACAATATAGTTTTTGGTATGGGTGGAGCGCTTTTGCAACACCTTAACCGCGATACTCTTAGATTTGCTATGAAAGCAAATGCAGTATCAAAAGACGGTGAGCATTGGATAGATGTAAAAAAAGATCCTATCACCGATCCTTCAAAACGTTCAAAATCTGGACGTCTTGCGTTGGTGAGAAAAGGAAATTTGTTTAAAACGGTTCGATTAAATGAGCTAAAAAAAGAAGAAAATAAACTAAAACCGGTTTTCAAAGACGGTAAAATTCTAAGTAAAGTAAGTTTTGATGATATCAGAGCTAGGGTTAAAGAATTTAATTAAAGGAGAAGATATGATAAAAGAAGAGATACTAGCCAAATTTAAAGACAAACGTACAAAATGCGTGGTTTATACCAGAGTTATGGGCTATCATAGACCAGTTGAGAGCTTTAATCTTGGCAAACAAGGCGAGCATAAAGAGAGGATCAAGTTTTTAGAACCTACTAAATGCTAGACAAATTTATCTACGATATCACGCCTTTTAGCGTTGTTGATTATCCTGATGAACTCGCTGCTATAGTGTGGTTTGCGAAGTGCAATATGCGCTGCGTTTATTGCTACAACAAAGATATAGTTTTGGGTGAGGGCAAGTTTGATATGCGCTATCTAAGCGAGTTTTTAAATTCACGCCAAAACCTTTTAAGTGCGGTAGTTTTAAGTGGCGGGGAATGCACTAAAAGTTTGCATTTTAGTGATGTTTTGAAGCTAGCTAAGAATCTTGGATATAAAACCAAAGTCGATACGAATGGAAGTAGTCCTGAGATTATAGAAGAAAATTTGAGTTTGGTCGATTTTATATCACTTGATTTCAAAGCTCCAAAGGCTAAATTTGAAGCTATAACTGCGTCGAATTTATATGATAAATTTATAAAAACGCTTCAAACTTTACTAAAAAACAGAGTTGAATTTGAGTGTAGAACGACTATCCACGCAGATATGCTAAACGAAAACGATATCAGTGATATGGTAAAAGTTTTAAGTCAAAACGGTTATGATAAAACTTACTATCTGCAAAACTTTTTTGAATCCTTAAATTTAGGGAATTTACAAAAACCAAAAACCAAATTCGATCCGAAGTTGATAAAATCAAATTTAAACATAGAACTTAGGAATTTTTGATTTGGATTAAAATTAGGTAAAAGCCGTTTTTAGCTTTTACCGACTGTTTTATCTAATTACCTTAGCTTCACTAAGCGGCGGTGAAAATACAAAAAGTTGTTTAGGCTCTATGTCGACAAAAAATTCTAAAACGCAGCGTACTAGTCCTACTCTATCTTCGATCGGCACGTTTGGATTTTCAAATGTTCCTAAGCACTCGTTTGTTTTTAGAACTAGTGATCGCAGCTGCATAGCTCCACTACTTGTAGGGATGATCTGAAAAATAGTCTCAAACTCTCCGCTATCGTAGTCTTGCTTGCAGTTTTTTAGTGCTAAAAATCCGCTAGGAGCGATCTGAAGGCACATTTTTACGTCGGCTGCTACTTGAAATTGCACGTATCCAAAAGGAAAAGAATTTGCAAATTTATCTACTTTTTTTATCTTAGGATCTACTCCTAAATCATTTAAAAACCAGTTTTGGTAATTAAACTGCCCTGAAAATCGCTTTATATTTATAGGAATTCCGGTGTTTGCATTGCGTATTTGAAAAGCGTCGGTTATGTTTTCGTTTGCAAAACTTATGCTTACAAATAAAAATATTATTGCTAAAGCTTTCATTAGTTATCTCCAAATTTTCTAAAATTTACCGGAAAATGGTCCGAAACTAGGTGAGTCCGCAGGTTTGCTAGCATCAATACTGCTACAAGCGTAGTTCGGACAAGATCTCCGGCTGAGTTTCCAACTATAGCCCAGTCAAGCGTTCCGCCGCTTCTTTGAGTAGGCGCCGGAGGTGCTAAAAACGTTACTCTGACGCGAGTTTCTAATCCAAGAGTTCCTCTTAAACTCTCAGGTGAGCGGTTAAAATCGCCTAAAATCATCCAAGTGATATTTGGCATATTTCTAAATCTGTCAAATACTGAATTTATTATCGCCGGAGCATCGACTCCGCCATTTGCTAGAGCGTGTATGTTGAAAAATACGTCGTTTCCTATTCTTATACCTATGAGCGGACGAGAAGCTACCGTAGGAGGCGGCAAGATGATGATTTCATCGGCTTTTATGCGTGAAACGATTGCTAAATTTACTCTATTTGCCCCTGTGTCGATTTGAGCATAATATATATAGACTTGGAACGGTCTAGATATACTGCCTAGCTGCCATAAATGCTCAGTTACGATCGTGCCGCCTTGATTTATGCTCCTACCTGTAGGAAGAGCTGTTTGAGGTAAATTTCCTGCTTCTTGAACGGCTAATATATCTGCTGGATTTTCACCGCTAATTATTTGACGTACGCTTATATTCCATTTGCTTTCGGTTATAGCCGAACTGCCTTGCAAATTCCAAGTAGCAATTTTATAATCTTCTGGTTTTGCAAAGCCTAAAGTTGCTATAAATATAATCATAATAACATTTCGCATTTTTACTCCTAATAAAATAGTCTTCCAACTTGCGGCGGCGGGAGCAAATACCATTGTTGATCGATAGTATCAGTGCATTTTGTCGTAAGATTTATCGCCCCAAAAACGTCAAAACCGAATAGATTATTAACAGGCGTTTGCAAGCACGAATTAGTAGCTTTGTTATAAATTTGTACGGCTCCGTTTGTCATTGGACGAAACGTAAATTTCTGAAAAGGATTATCTTTATTGCAAGGTGAGTGAATTACTCCGTTTTTATAAGTATTTATGCAAGTCGTGCGAGTGTTGAAATTTACTATCATGACTTCATTATTTGGTAGTAAAATTAGACGCCAAACACGATATCCTCCTAAATTGCCGCTTTCATAGAGCGAGTAGCCCCATAACCAGTTTCCAGGAGATGTATACCAAATAGTGATCACAACGCCGTTTGCACCCATTATCACCATAAAATCGCTTGTTCTATCAAATAGATCAGGCGGGATACCTTGTAGACTGATAGTCGGTTGTTTGAAATTCAAGTCCGGTTTACTAAAAGCACTTGAAAACATCGGACCATGTGTTAATGAGTTCATTACAGGCAAATCCACTTTTTTAAGTAGCGATGGCGTTCTAGTCGGCATAGGATTTGTAAAATTTGATGTTAGAAGAGTTGGAAAATCGCCTAAATTTAGCGGATCTGGATCATCCGTTTTGCCAAAAATGCTTCCTAATGGATTTATTTTTTGAGTGCTTACATTTGTCGTTTTTGATGAGCAAGCACTAAAAAGAGCGATACAAAATAGTAAAATAAGACTATTTTTAATATGCTTGAAAATAATTTTAGTCATAAATTTCCTTTTTTAGTATTTTTTGATTTTGGTAATTTTTAAAATATCATTTTGGCTGAGTAGATTTAATAGCCGCAAAAGTTTTTTCATAAAATTTACCTATAATGATATTTGTAAAATTTAATAAATAAAAAGATCGGAAGAGCACACGTCTGAACTCCAGTCACACTTGAATCTCGTATGCCTTCTTCTGCT
>OODU01003260.1_pt1 | contig 12438 bp, 10 predicted proteins | sample 1671171 | NCBI WGS metagenome assembly OODU01 (sample SAMN06348129, study PRJEB24527) | human gut metagenome | biome: human gut; feature: ankylosing spondylitis patient; material: feces | host: Homo sapiens | place: China | collected 2015-10
GTTATCTGCTATGCAGCGTATCAACGCTTTAATCGACGCAGGAACATGGTGCCCGTTAAACAGCCTCTTCAATCCGGAGGACAACCGTTTCGGCACAACCAACATTGTAAACGGTCTCGGACGTGTAGACGGCAAGTGGGTTTACATCGTTGCATCTGACAACAAGAAGATGGCTGGAGCATGGGTTCCAGGACAGGCAGAGAACCTTCTGCGCGCTTCCGACACAGCTAAGATGCTTCACCTTCCGTTAGTATACCTGTTAAACTGCTCCGGCGTTGAGTTCCCGAACCAGGATAAGGTATACCCGAACAGACGCGGCGGCGGTACTCCATTCTTCCGCAACTCTGAGTTAAACCAGTTAGGCGTTCCGGTAATCGTAGGTATCTACGGAACAAACCCGGCAGGCGGCGGATACCACAGCATTTCCCCGACTGTACTGATCGCACATCAGGACGCTAACATGGCAGTCGGCGGCGCTGGAATCCTTTCCGGTATGAACCCGAAGGGCTTCATCGACGAGGAGACAGCTGAGGGCATCATCGCAGCTCAGATCGAGAACAGCAAGCACCACGTTCCGGCTCCTGGTTCCGTGCCGATCCACTACGATGAGACAGGCTTCTTCCGCGAGGTTTACGAGAACGATTTAGGCGTAATCGAGGGAATCAAGAAGTACATCAGCTATCTTCCGGCTTACAACCTGGAGTTCTTCCGTGTGGACACACCAAAGGCTCCTCAGTTCCCGGCAGAGGATCTCTACAGCATCGTTCCGATGAACCAGAAGCGTCCTTACGATATGTACGAGGTTATCGCACGTCTCTTCGACAACAGCGAGTTCGCTGAGTACAAGAAGGGATACGGCCCGGAGATGATCACAGGTCTTGCAAAGGTAAACGGCCTCTTAGTCGGCGTAGTTGCCAACGTTCAGGGACTTCTGATGAACTATCCGGAGTACAAGCAGAACTCCGTAGGTATCGGCGGAAAGCTCTATCGTCAGGGCTTAATCAAGATGAACGAGTTCGTAACACTTTGCGCTCGTGACAGAATCCCGTTAATCTGGTTACAGGATACAACAGGTATCGATGTAGGCGACGAAGCAGAGAAGGCTGAGTTACTTGGTCTTGGACAGTCCTTAATCTACTCCATCGAGAACTCCAAGCTTCCGTCCTTAGAGGTTACAATCCGTAAGGCCAGCGCTGCTGCCCACTACGTTCTGGGCGGACCGCAGGGCAACAATACAAATGTATTCTCCCTGGGAACAGGCGCCTGCGAGTACTACGTAATGCCAGGCGAGACAGCTGCCAACGCTATGTACTCCAGAAAGCTTGTAAAGGCTAAGAAGGCAGGCGAGCCGCTTCAGCCAATCATTGACAAGATGAACGACATGATCAACATGTACACAGAGAAGTCCCGTCCGAAGTACTGCACAAAGACAGGTATGGTAGACGAGATCGTAGACATGACAGACATCCGTCCATACATCCAGGCCTTCACAGAGGCTGCTTATCAGAATCCACAGTCCATCTGCCCATTCCATCAGATGATTACACCAAGGGCAATCCGTGAATTCGAGACATTCAAGAAGTAATAAAACGCAACGAAAACGTATAATAAATTAGCCTGAACAGGGCGCATAAATGATAGTGATAGCATGATAGAGTCGGGTAAAGGAACTGGAAACCTTTACCTGACTTATCGTGGTTATGGATCTTTATGCGTTTTTCATGGGAAAATGGGGCTGTATAAACGATTAAACATTACTGTTATATCAATAGTTTTATGCAGTTTCATTAAATAGTTTTGGCTTTTTCAGAGTACATATGGTATACTTAAAATGATGTGAGGAGATGAGCAGGGCAGTCTAACCGTTCGAACTCCTTCTACATATGGAGGTCATTATGGCAATTTACACAATGGGTATTGACGTAGGCTCTACTGCGTCTAAATGCATTATTTTAAAAGACGGAACAGAAATTGTAGGAAAATCTCTGGTAGACGTAGGCACCGGCACCAGCGGTCCGGCCCGCGCTATCGAGGAGGTTCTGGCAGACGCAGGGATGACAAAGGATCAGCTGGATTACACTCTGGCTACCGGCTACGGCCGCAACTCCCTGTCTGACATTGCGAAAAAGCAGATGAGCGAGCTTTCCTGCCATGCGAAAGGAGCTTCCTTCCTGTTCCCTAAAGTTCACACAGTTATCGATATCGGCGGTCAGGACGTAAAGGTTCTGCACATCGATAACGGAGCAATGACAAACTTTCAGATGAATGACAAGTGCGCAGCCGGAACAGGCCGTTTCTTAGACGTAATGGCCCGTGTCCTGGAGGTAAAGGTAGAAGATCTGGGAAGACTGGGCGCCATGTCCAAGAAAGAAATTGGAATCAGTTCCACCTGCACCGTTTTCGCTGAGAGCGAGGTTATCAGCCAGCTGGCTATGGGAACCGATAAGTGCGATATTATTAACGGAATTCACAAGTCAGTCGCTCACCGTGTGACGGGACTTGCTCACAGAATCGGAGTTGTGCCGGATGTGGTTATGACAGGCGGCGTGGCTCAGAACAGCGGCGTGGTAAACGCTTTACAGCAAGAGCTGGGCTGTGAGATTCACATTTCCCCACTTACACAGTATAATGGCGCGCTGGGTGCCGCGCTTTACGCATATCAGGCAGCCACACGTCAGAAATAAATTTCACAGAAAGAATGGAGGATAATTATTATGGCAAAACAAGTTAGTCCAGGCGTACTCGCCCTCCGCAAGGTAGTTGACGACGTTCATAAAGAAGCGCGGGAGGCAAAGGCAAGAGGAGAGTTAGTAGGATGGTCCTCTTCCAAGTTCCCATGCGAGCTGGCAGCAGCATTTGACCTTCATGTTATGTACCCGGAGAACCAGGCAGCCGGTATCGCAGCTAACCGTTACGGCGAGATGATGTGCCAGGCAGCTGAGGATCTGGGCTATGATAATGATATCTGCGGTTACTGCCGTATCAGCCTTGCTTATGCAGCAGGTATCCGTGTATCCCGTAAGTACGATCCTGAGACAGGCGAGTACATTATCGATCCGAGCACAGGAAAGCCATTAAAGGATGCTGACGGCAACGTAGTAATGGGCGAGGACGGAAAGCCGGTTAAGGATCCGAAGACACAGACTCCTTACCTGCAGCTTGACAACCTCCTTGAGATTGAGAAGCTTCCGGACGGACCGGAGAAGGAGAGACGTCTTGAGGCTATCTCCCCAATCCGTCAGATGCGTATTCCGCAGCCGGATTTCGTTCTTTGCTGCAACAACATCTGTAACTGTATGACAAAATGGTATGAGAACATCGCTCGTATGTGCAACATTCCGCTGATCATGATCGATATCCCGTACAACAATACAGTAGAAGTTCATGATGAGAATGTTAAATATGTTCGCGCTCAGTTCGACAAAGCGATCAAACAGCTGGAAGAGCTGACAGGCAAGAAGTTCGACGAGAAGAAGTTCGAGCAGGCTTGTGCAAACGCTAACCGTACCGCTAAGGCTTGGCTGAAAGTCTGTGATTTCCTGCAGTACAAACCGGCTCCATATAGTGGATTTGACCTGTTCAACCACATGGCAGACGTTGTAACTGCACGTGCTACTGTAGCTGCTGGTGATGCTTTTGAATTACTTGCAAAAGACCTGGAAGAGACAGTTAAGAAGGGTGAGACCACAACTCCGTTCCCGGAGAAATACCGTGTTATGTTCGAGGGTATTCCGTGCTGGCCGAAACTGCCGGCTCTGTTCAAACCGCTGAAGACCCACGGTGTAAACGTTACTGCCGTTGTATATGCTCCGGCATTCGGTTTCGTTTACAACAACATCGATGAGATGGCTCGTGCTTACTACAAAGCTCCGAACTCTGTCTGCATCGAGCAGGGTGTTGACTGGCGTGAAGGCATCTGCCGTGATAACAAGGTAGATGGCGTTCTGGTTCACTACAACAGAAGCTGTAAACCGTGGAGTGGTTACATGGCTGAGATGCAGCGTCGCTTTACTGCTGACCTGGGTATCCCGTGTGCTGGTTTCGACGGCGATCAGGCTGACCCGCGTAACTTCAATGCTGCTCAGTACGAGACTCGTGTAGAGGGTCTGGTTGAGGCAATGGAAGCAAATAAGCAGGCAAAGGAGGCTAAATAACCATGAGTGTTAACGCATTATTAGAAGAATTTAAGGTAAAAGCTGCAACTCCGAAGCAGCAGCTTGCTGAATATAAAGCTCAGGGCAAAAAAGTAGTTGGTGTTCTTCCTTACTACGCTCCGGAAGAGCTTGTATATGCCGCTGGTATCGTTCCGATGGGGATGTGGGGTTCCAACACTAAGACCATCAGCCGTGCAAAAGAGTACTGCGCTACTTTCTACTGCACCATCGCTCAGTTAGCTCTGGAGATGCTGCTGGATGGAACTATGGATCAGTTAGACGGTATTATCACACCTACTATCTGTGATACTCTTCGTCCGATGAGCCAGAACTTCCGTGTAGCTATGGGCGACAAGATGAAAGTTATCTTCTTAGCTCATCCGCAGAACCGTTTCGAAGAGTTTGGTCTTCAGTTCTGTATCGATCAGTACAACCATGTAAAAGCTGATCTGGAAGAGATCGCTGGAAGAAAGATTACTGATTCTGACATCCAGGATGCTATCGTTGTATACAACAAGAGCCGTGCAGCTCGCCGTGAGTTCGTAAAACTGGCTAACGAGCACTGTGATGTTATCACACCAACCAAACGTTCCGCAGTTCTGAAGGCATTCTACTTCATGGAGAAGCCGGAATACACTGCAAAGCTGAACGAGCTGAACGCAGAGCTGGCTAAACTTCCTGTCTGTGACTGGAAGGGAACCAAGGTTGTTACCTCCGGTATTATCTGTGATAATCCGAAGCTGCTTTCTATCTTCGAAGAGAACAACATCGCTATCGCTGCAGATGATGTAGCACATGAGACACGTTCCTTCCGTGTAGACGCTCCGGAAGACGAGCTGGATCCGGTTAGAGCACTGGCTAAACAGTTCGCTAACATCGATTACGAAGTACTTCTGTACGATCCGGAATCTGACAAGAACCGTCGTGGTGAGTTCGTAGCTAACATGGTTAAAGAGAGCGGCGCTCAGGGTCTGGTACTGTTTATGCAGCAGTTCTGTGATCCGGAGGAGATGGAGTATCCATACCTGAAGAAAGCTCTGAACGATGCAGGCGTTCCGCACATCAAACTGGGTATCGACCAGCAGATGAGAGACTTCGGTCAGGCAAGCACTGCTATTCAGGCATTCGCTGACGTTCTTGCACTTCAGAAATAATAGAAGATTCGTTTGGGAAACTGAATGATGAGATAGAAACGCCCCCGCAGGAGATTTTCTTGCGGGGGCGTTTGTTTGGTGCGCCTTGCGGCATACATTTATTTATTCCTTAGTGGAGTCAGAAGAACTATTATTTGCAATTTGCTCATCCGTCACAGACCCCTGGCGGTAGCCGCTGCCTGGTTCCTGTTTGGAGTTCTTCTTTGGAGCATCCGGCTTTTTGTCTCCGGAAGTAGAAGAGGTTTCTTTGGACGGACCGGAGCTTCCGGAATTGCTGTGGCTGCCGGAGCTTCCGTTGGAATTGCTGCTATCATCGCTGGAAGAATCTTCGGATGAGCCGGTGCTGGAGTCAGAGCTTCCGGAATCTGGCGTCCTGCTGGAGCTGGTGGCTGTTTTTTTCGTCTTTTTGGAGGAGCTGTTCTGGAAATCGTCCCAGCTTTCGTTATCGAATTCATTGGAAGCCGCGGTCTGGCGGCTCTGAGCGATGCCGTTTACCGTCCAGGCGCCGTCTGCGTTTACAGTGTAGCCGTCCGGTGTCGTGGTGGAGGTTAGAAGCCAGCCTTCGGCGTCGAAATAGTAGCATTCGCTGACGCCGTCCTGGTTGCCGTCGATCCAGCGCCAGCCATTTGCCGCCCAGGTGTTGTCACCGTTGTCGTACCACCAGCGGGCAGCATTGTCACCAGCTCCATTTTTCCAGCTTCCTGCCATCGCCGGGAAAGCGGCGGAGAGGGAGAGAAGACCGGTTGTTAAGCCTGCTAAAAATAAGCGTTTATTAATCATAAAGTGAAATCTCCTTTATTTCTCCTGCTTAAATGTATGTCCCATATAATAGGATAATTCTGCCGCACTGTGGCGGACCTGATCCTGCAGGTGCAGAAGATGTGTGTCATCTTCAATACGGGAATACGGTGCGATGATTCCGACCGAAGCGGAAATGCGTCCGTCAATACCGTAAATGGGAGCACCGATCCCGACTGCATCCGGGACGTATTCGCCGTGGGAAACGGCAATGCCCTTCTCACGGATGGTGCGGAGTTCTTCTGCCAATTCTGCGGGATCCGCCTTTGGAAATGCCTCAGGACGGGTTAAGCGTGTGTCCAGATAGCGGCGGATGTATTCGTCGCTCTGGAAAGCCAGAAGCGCTTTGCGGATCGCACCGCAGTGCAGATCCATCTCATAGCCAAATTCTTCGACGACCTTGAGGTGGTTCGGACCGTCCGTTTTGTCAAGTACCAGTCCCTTGTCGCCAACCTGGATGATCAGATAGGAATCCTCACGGGTACAGTAGGAGAGGTTCTTGAGAATCGGAAGCGCCGCATCCTGAATCCGCACATTGTCAGCCGCCGCCCGACCGAGAGAGATGAGGGCGGGACCAAGCTGGTAGGTGTGCGCGTGTTCATCGCGGATCACGTATTTTTTTTCACAAAATGTCTGCAAAATCCGGTGGATTGTGCTGGGCGGAAGCCCGGTTGATTCGGAAAGTTCTGCGATGGAATATTTGTGGTTGGCTTCTTTTAAAAGTTCCAGAAGTTCCATCGCGCGGAGAAGACTTTGTATCATGCAAAGAATCCTCCTGTGTTATTCTGTGATTTCCTCAACCGTCACGGTTGTGCTGTCATCCGGGGCTGCGTCGGAATCTTCTTTCTCGGAAGAAGATTCGCCGTCCTCGGAAACCGGAGCATCTGCGCGGACGGTTTCTGTTTTGACTGGTTCTTCGGAAGAGACATCTGCATCAGCCGGAGCTTTTTCGCTTTCCTCAGAATGTTCAGAAGTTTCCTCTGGAGTCTCAGCCGGAGCTTCCTTTTTCTCCGGATTTAAGGAAACATAGCTGCGTTCGGAGGCAGCTGTATCAGAAGCCTTGGAAGCTTCTTTATCGCCGGCATCGTCAAAATCATCGAAATCATCTTCAAAGTCGTGGAAATCCTCATCCAGTTCCTTGTGGAATGATTTATACTGTAAGACGTAAGAAACACCAGCTGCTGCAGCGCCGACGATAGCTGCCAGTGTCAGTAATTTACCAAAATGTTTTTTTGCCATGGTTGATACTCCTCTCTATACGATTCGATATCCTTATTGTAATACGAAACGCCTAAAAAATAAAGGGAATCTTTTGTGAACAACGGGAAGTGTGTGAATCACGTGTTACGGGGTACGTATGCGTGAACAGTAACACAGGGGCGGTAATTATGTACAGGAAGCATGAGAAAAATGCTTGTTGTCATACCGGAAATCATGTAGAATAAAATTATATATTTGCTAGGTGGTGATAAAAATAAAATGATGAATTTGAATACAAAGATGACGGCGCAGGAATTGGAACAAATGATTGCACAGATGGAAAGGATATTTACGGTTGTACGTATTTTAGATAAAGATCTACTCCATAAGATGGACGTGAGGAACGGGGAACTCCGATCCGAGGACTGCAAATGCTATTCGTTCTGGGAAAAAGGAAAGAATTGTGAGAATTGTGCGGCACAGCGCGCGCTTGCGATGAAGGGACAGTGCATGAAGCTTGAATTTATCGGTCTGAAGATGTATCAGGTCATCGCGAAGTATCTGGAGGTGGATGGAGTTCCCTGTGTGGTGGAGATGATTTCCTGTCTGGATGATGAGACACTTCTTGACGCAGAGGGAAGAGAAGCACTCGTTAAGAAATTTGCACACTACAGGCGCGAGCTGTATGCGGATGCACTGACGAGGAGCTACAGCCGGAGATATTTTGAAGATCAGTTAAAAGAGCAGCGGATGGATGCCGGTATCGCGATGCTCGATCTGGATGATTTTAAGACCTACAATGATATATATGGGCATGTGGCGGGCGATAAAGTGCTGGTGACGGTGTCGGCGGCGATTATAAGCTGTATCCGTAAGACGGACCGCTTGGTGCGTTATGGCGGGGATGAATTCCTGCTTGTGATGCCGGGCATCAGTCTGGAGGCATTTGTTGAGAAGCTGCATCGGATACAGGATCTGATCTGCAACATGAGTGTTGAAGGATATCCGCAACTGAAATTGTCAGTCAGCATCGGCGGTACGCTGACGAACGGGGAGACAGTCGGGAAGGCGATGTGCCGGGCGGACGAATTTATGTATCAGGCGAAGACCTCCAAGAACATGATTGTGACTGAGAAAGATGGACAGTGGACACCGGAGGAGATCGTGGTAGCCGGGCGGCGCAATGCGAGTCGTTACCGCATTTTGATCGTGGACGATTCGGAGATGAACCGTATGATTCTCTCAGAAATGCTGAAAGGCGAATTCGAGATTCTGGAGGCAGAAAATGGTTCAGCATGTCTCGACATGCTGAACCGTTATGAGACGAAGATTTCCCTGATTCTTCTCGATATCGTCATGCCTGGGATGAACGGCTTCGGGGTTCTGGAATACATGAACCGCAACAACCTGATCGGGGATATCCCGGTTATCATGATTTCGGGCGAAGATTCGGGCGAGGTCATCAAGCAGGCGTATGAGTGGGGAGTTTCTGATTATATCAAGCGCCCGTTCGATATGGAGGTTGTACACCGGCGTGTCTTAAATACGATCAAATTGTATGCGAAACAGCGCCGCCTGGTGGCAATGGTGACGAACCAGGTTTTTGAGAAAGAGAAGAATAGCCGGATGCTGATCAGTGTTCTGAGCGAGATCGTGGAATTTCGAAATGGCGAGAGCGGTATGCACGTACTCAATATTAATATATTGACGACGATGATTCTGGAACAGCTCGTCAAGAAGACGGACAAATATCCCTTGTCCTGGTCGAACCGGATGCTGATCAGCACGGCATCATCCCTGCATGACATCGGAAAGATCGGAATTGACGAGAAGATTTTGAATAAACCGGGTCGTCTGACGCCGGAGGAGCGTAAGATCATGGAAAAACATACAGTGATCGGTGCGGACATGCTTGCGAATCTTCAGATGTATGAGGATGAGCCGCTGATGAAAGTGGCGTACCAGATCTGCCGTTGGCACCATGAGCGCTATGATGGAAAAGGATATCCAGATGGTCTAAAAGGGGAGGAGATCCCGATCTCAGCGCAGGTGGTGGCGCTGGCGGATGTGTATGATGCGCTGACAAGTGAGCGCGTCTATAAAAAGGCTTATTCTCATGAGGAGGCGGTGCAGATGATCTGCAACGGAGAGTGTGGTACATTTAACCCGCTCCTGCTTGAGTGCCTGTGTGAGATTCAGGATCCTATTAAAAAGGAGCTGCAGGAGGCAGCATACCGGAGTGAGATGAGTGATCCGGAGCGAAAAAATAAGAAATTTGAACATTATGACAATTCACAGAAGAAGTTTTTCGGCGCGGTGACGCAGGCGATTGAAAAAGAGTATGGAACTGCGGGCGAGGAGCTGAGCCGTATGAAAACTGAGGAAGAGAAATAACAGGAGGCTGTCATGACAATTCAGGAATGCTACAAAGAAATGGGCGGGGATTTTGAAGGAGTTCAGAAACGCTTTGGAGGTGTGGCGCTGGTGGAAAAATTTGCCATCAAGTTTCTGAGCGATTCCAGCTTTCAGGATCTGGAGGATGGATTAAAAGAAAAGGATGCGGAGAAAGCATTCCGCGCGGCACATACCCTGAAAGGAATCTGTCTGAACCTGGGCTTTGATGCCTTCTATGAGGTAAGCGCAGCGCTGACCGAAAAACTGAGAGGCAGAGAACTGACCGGATACGAGGCAGATTTTGCATCGGTAAAAGAGTGTTATGAGAAAACGGTTGCGGCGATTAAGGCATTTGAGGAGAGCAATTAATAGAACGGGGAGAAATGGAATATTTCAGTTCTCCCCGTAAAATTTACTAAAATTTTAGCACTCAACACTTGACGGTGCTAACAGAACGTGTTATAACATACTTCGTAAGAAGAAGATACATATCTGATTACGAAAGAAAAGCAATCAGATGGAATAAATTTGGATGGATAAGGAGGAGCCAATAATGAAGTTAACACCATTATTTGACAGAGTTGTATTAAAGCAGTTAGTTGCAGAGGAGACGACCAAATCAGGTATCGTTCTTCCGGGTCAGGCAAAAGAGAAACCGCAGCAGGCAGAGGTAATCGCGGTTGGTCCTGGCGGAGTGGTAGATGGAAAAGAAATCACGATGCAGGTAAAGGTTGGCGATAAAGTTATCTATTCGAAATACTCAGGCACAGAAGTTGAGCTGGACAATGAGAAATATGTCATTGTAAAACAGAATGATATTCTGGCTGTTATCGGTTAATCGATGGGCAGGATGTCTGGAAGACAGATGCTGATCGGAACGTTTATTCAAGAAAATTATGGAGGTTGATAACCATGGCAAAGGAAATTAAATATGGCGTAGAAGCCAGAAAAGCCCTGGAAGCGGGCGTAAATCAGTTAGCAGATACCGTAAGAGTTACATTAGGACCGAAAGGCAGAAACGTAGTTCTGGATAAATCCTTCGGTGCTCCGCTCATTACCAACGATGGTGTGACCATTGCGAAGGAGATCGAGCTGGCAGACCCGTTTGAGAACATGGGCGCACAGCTGGTGAAGGAAGTAGCAACCAAGACCAACGATGCAGCTGGTGATGGTACTACAACCGCAACCGTTCTGGCCCAGGCGATGATCAACGAAGGTATGAAGAACCTGGCAGCAGGTGCTAACCCGATCATCATGAGAAAGGGTATGAAGAAAGCCACAGATGCAGCCGTAGAGGCAATCAAAGGCATGAAGAAGGACGTTAAGAGCCAGGCAGATATCGCAAGAGTCGCTGCTATCTCTTCCGCTGATGAGGAAGTAGGCCAGATGGTAGCAGACGCGATGGAGAAGGTTTCCAAAGACGGTGTTATTACCATTGAAGAGTCCAAGACTATGAAGACCGAGCTTGATCTGGTAGAAGGCATGCAGTTTGACCGTGGCTATGTATCTGCATACATGGCAACTGATATGGAGAAGATGGAAGCCGTTCTGGACGATCCGTACATCTTAATTACCGATAAGAAGATCTCCAACATTCAGGAGATTCTGCCGCTGCTGGAACAGCTGGTACAGTCTGGTTCCAAGCTGCTCATCATCGCTGAGGACATTGAGGGCGAGGCGCTGACCACCCTGATTGTCAATAAGCTGAGAGGTACTTTCACCGTTGTTGGTGTGAAGGCTCCGGGTTACGGCGATAGAAGAAAAGAAATGTTAAAGGATATCGCAACCCTGACCGGCGGTACTGTTATTTCCGAGGAACTGGGACTTGAATTAAAGGATACCACCATGGATCAGCTTGGTCGTGCGAAATCCGTTAAAGTTCAGAAAGAGAACACCATCATCGTAGATGGCTGCGGCGATAAGAAAGCCATCGCAGACCGTGTGGCTCAGATTAAGGCTCAGATTGAGGAAACCACTTCTGATTTTGACCGTGAGAAACTGCAGGAGAGACTGGCTAAGATGGCTGGCGGCGTAGCCGTTATCCGTGTTGGTGCAGCGACCGAGGCTGAGATGAAGGAAGCTAAGATGCGTATGGAAGATGCCCTGTCCGCAGCAAAGGCAGCTGTTGAGGAAGGCATCATCGCAGGCGGCGGATCTGCATATGTTCACGCAGCAGCAGAAGTTCAGAGGGTAGTAGACGGACTGGAAGGCGACGAGAAGACCGGCGGCCGTATCGTCCTGAAAGCTCTGGAAGCTCCGCTGTTCCACATCGCAGCAAACGCAGGTCTGGAAGGCTCTGTTATCATCAACAAGGTAAAAGAGTCCCCGGTAGGCGTAGGTTACGATGCTTACAATGAGGAATACGTAGATATGGTAGAAGCAGGCATCCTGGATCCGGCAAAGGTAACCAGAAGTGCCCTGCAGAACGCAACCAGCGTTGCATCTACCCTGCTTACAACCGAGTCCGCAGTTGCCAACATCAAAGAAGATGCACCGGCAGGTCCGGCAGCAGGCGCTGGCATGGGCGGCATGATGTAAGTAAGAGAGCCGGAAAATGGCGGAAGATGTTACATCAGAGATGCAGTATCGAATGTAGAAAATAAAAATGGTAATTTATAGAAAGAATCTCTGACAGGCAGCTGCCAGGGGAGAGAAGGACTGCTATGCGAAGGTGTGGCAGTCCTTAAAAAAAAAAAAAAAAATTGGCAGGGAAATGAGGCTAAGGATGACTGCATTAT
>OODU01003261.1_pt1 | contig 12438 bp, 9 predicted proteins | sample 1671171 | NCBI WGS metagenome assembly OODU01 (sample SAMN06348129, study PRJEB24527) | human gut metagenome | biome: human gut; feature: ankylosing spondylitis patient; material: feces | host: Homo sapiens | place: China | collected 2015-10
TCTTCTTTAAAGCTTACTTTTTCAATATATTTCAAATCCCACTCAATCTTATCTTCCCATGATATTGCATTACGTCCATTAACTTGAGCTAAACCACTAAGCCCTGGCTTAGCAGTATGTCTCATTCTTTGCTCTTCTGTCATAAATACCATATCTCTAACAAGCTGCGGACGTGGACCTATCACAGACATCGTTCCATTAAGTATATTAAATGCTTCCGGTAATTCATCCAAACTAGTATTTCTAAGCCATTGACCAAACTTAGTTAATCTTACCTCATCCGGAAGTAATTCTCCATTTTCATCTCTTTCATCCGTCATAGAACGAAATTTGTACATCCGAAAAATCTTTTCCTGATATCCTGGTCTCTTCTGTGTAAAGAGAACCGGTCTGCCCAGTTTTACTGCCACCAGAACAGCCGTCACTCCCATGACTGGACTTAAGACCACAAAAGCTGGTATCGTCAGACACAAATCAAAGATTCTCTTTCCATATTTCCTGTAAAAACTCATTTATTTCCACAATCCTCTGATAATCGTGCAGATGCCCTTCAAATCTTCATCTGTCATCTTGGTATCGCTTGGTAGGCAGACTCCATTCTCAAACAGGCTCTCGCCAACCTTTCCGTTGTTAATGTAATCGCAGTCCGCAAATACCGGCTGCATATGCATAGGCTTCCATACCGGGCGGCTCTCAATATCTCCTTGCTCCAGTGCAACCATCACATCCAACGGACGTACTTTACAGTCAGGTGCCAGTTGAATCACAGACAACCAGCAGTTGGCTCTCTCATTCTCATGCAGCGGCATGAAAGACAGACCTTTCAGATCTCCCAGATGCTCCTGATAATAAGCAAAGATATGACGCTTCTGCTCAATTCTCTGATTCAGAACCTTCATCTGTCCGCGACCGATACCGGCCACAATATTGCTCATACGATAATTATATCCAATTTCCTTGTGTTCATAATGGCGGGCTTTCTCTCTTGCCTGTGTTGCCCAGAAGCGAACCTTAGCGATCCGTTCCTTCGCCTGCTCCTCCGGAAGATTACATACCAGCATGCCACCGCCTGAAGTGGTGATGATCTTATTTCCATTAAATGAAAATGCGCCATAATCTCCAAAGGTTCCTGTATACTGTCCATGATACAGACTTCCCAGACTCTCTGCTGCATCCTCGATCACAGGAACTCCATGCTTTTTACAGATCTCCATGATCCGATCCATGTTTGCCGGAAGTCCATACAGATGTACTGGCATAACCGCCTTCACATCGGGATATTTCTCAAAGGCACGCTCCAGTGCTTCCGGAGACATGTTCCAGGTCTCATAATCACTGTCGATAAAGACAGGGATTGCTTTCTCATAGGCAATCGGATTGGCAGTTGCAGAGAAAGTCAGATCCTGACAGAACACAATATCGCCAGCTTTCACTCCAGCTGCTTTCAGTGCCAGATGCAGGGCTGCAGAACCTGCGGATAATGCCGCTGCATCCTTCGCTCCTACATATGCTGCCAGTTCTTTCTCGAATTCATTGACATTCTTGCCAAGTGGTGCAATCCAGTTGGTATCAAATGCTTCTTTCACATACTGCTGCTCATATCCTTCTTCGCTCATGTGCGGAGAAGCAAGATAAATATGTGCCATAGTTACGCCTCTTTTCTTAATGACTCAGTTTATTTCTAATTCTCATCTTTAACCGATAAAGATTCCACTTTTTATGTTTTGTTCCCGGCATTCCCACCATCTTTGCCATCTGCTCCATAGAAGGGAAGCGATGATTCTTTTCAAAATACTCATACAAAAGCACCATTCCATAGTTCTTTTCTGCCGGAAGATGCCAGATTCGAAGAGGATCATAATAATAATTGGTCGTCACCAGATAAAACTGATTGGTCCAGAACCGGTAAATATACGCATTGGCTGGATAGATCTTCTTATCCCAGAACTCTGCTATCGCAATGGAAAATGCTTCTTCATCCGCCCATGGATGAATTCCTTCCGTCTCGCGCGCTTTTATAATGACCTTGCTGCAGTCATCCAGAAGTTCTTTCATCACCGCTTTGCTGCCTGCCAGGAACTCACCCCCATAATGAACCAGATTCTTCCGCTCTATCCCATACATCTTCTGATAATTTTGAAGCATCTGTTGACGGATCTTCTGCTCATATCCGTGATGAGTTGCATACAGGATCAGTCCTGTCTTCGCCTCTTCAAAGATCTCATCGAGGTTTTGCACACAGACTGTATCTGTATCCAGCATCATCAAGCAGTCCTCTTCCTGCATCAGACCAATGGCATGTTCCATGGAATCAAATTTATACTGAGTGATCGCCCATGGAAAATCCTCATTGCTCTTATATTTGCCATAAGGAACCTGATGGATCTCAACACCTGCAACTTCCGCCGTCTTCTGATATCTCTCCGGAACCTCAAAATTACAGTTCAGAATACACACTGCATCAGGTGTGGTCTGCTTTGCAGATGCCAGTGATACCAGTGCATTCTCCAAATATACATTCATGGCAGAATCCACATTTTGTACAGATTTTTGCTGCATCTGCGGCAACGTATTCTTCTGAGGCTTTGCCACCTGTGTGATTACATAGTTCATAGCTTTCTGCTACCCTTTCATATGATAAGTTGGAACCACTTCCATCACTTTTTCCTTGATCTTCGGGCTGTCCATCCGAGACAGCTCATCCAGTTCTTCCAATTGATGGGTAAACAGTTCTTCATCAAAATCAATAGGTTTTCCAATGTGGATCAGTTCATTATCAGTGCTCTGTAATCCCTCCTCATCCATCAGAAGTTCCTCATAGAGCTTCTCTCCCGGTCGTAAACCGGTAAATACAATATCAATATCCTCGTAAGGTTTCAGACCCGACAGACGGATCAGATTCAATGCCAGATCCAGAATCTTCACCGGTTTTCCCATATCGAGGACGAAAATCTCACCACCTTTGGCTCTGGCTCCAGCCTGTAGTACCAGAGATACTGCCTCCGGAATGGTCATAAAGTAGCGGATAATATCCGGGTGCGTCACCGTCACTGGACCGCCCTCTTCAATCTGCTTTTTGAACAACGGAATGACACTTCCGTTACTTCCCAGTACATTTCCAAAGCGGACTGCCACGAACTCGGTCTTTGACCGGTTATTCATCATCTGAATCACCATCTCACAGAGACGCTTGGAAGCTCCCATGATGTTAGTTGGATTCACTGCTTTATCCGTAGAAATCAATACAAAACGAGACACGCCATACTTATCAGCTGCCTGTGCCGTCTTATAAGTACCCATCACGTTATTCTTGATAGCCTCATTGGGGCTGTCTTCCATCAGCGGTACATGCTTGTGGGCTGCCGCATGGTAGACGATCTGCGGATGATATTTTTCAAACACTCCATTGATTCGATGAGTATTTCTCACAGAACCAATCAGCACTACCAGATTCAGTTCTGGATAATCCCGCTTCAGCTCCTGTTGAATGTCATAGGCATTATTTTCATAAATATCAAAGATGACCAGCTGCTTGGGCTCATGTCTTGCGATCTGACGGCAAAGCTCGCTTCCAATGGAACCGCCTCCACCGGTGACCAGCACTACCTTTCCAGACACATACCCCATGATACTCTCCACCTGAGTGTCAATCGGTTCTCTTCCCAGCAGATCCTCAATCTCCACATTGCGGAGCTTGGAGACACTGACCTCTCCATTCACCAGCTGATAAATACCCGGCAGCACCTTCAGCTTACAGCTTGTCTGACTGCAGATATCCAGCAGTTCCTGAATCTCAGCATGAGATGCCGACGGAATGGCGATCATGATCTCATCAATATGGTATTCCTCTGCCAGACGGCAGATGTCCTTGCGGTTACCTGCTACCAGCACACCGCGCAGATATTTTCCGATTTTACCAGGATCATCATCCACCAGACAACATACATTCTGTTCCACAAACTTGCTGTTCTGTAATTCTTTCAACAGTGTATTACCAGCCTCACCGGCACCAACGATCATGGTATTGGTCTTTCCGTCCTTGATCAGTCCCTGCTGCTTCTGACGGAAGTAGGCAAGAATCCGATAGGTAAAACGGAATACGGAAATTCCAGCCGCCAGCACTGCAAAGTACATAAAAGGATAACTTCTCGGAAACCGAAGGTCCATCAGCGTCATGCCTACCGTCTGAGTCACCGCGGATATCAGACATGCCACAATAATATTTACCAGATCCGATGCACTGGCATATTTCCAGATTCCCTGATACAGCCGAAAAACGGCAAACACGATCACTGTAAGGATCAGATTCACCGGAAGATACTGGAAGATATTCTCAATACACTCAATGGCCTGCGGATCAAAGAACAGATTGTACCGCACATAGATGGCCAGCGGACCCGCTGCGGTGATGATCAGCATATCCATCAACACCAGCAGTATGATCCTGAATATCAGTCTTTTATTCTTATATTTTAACATATTCGCTCCCAAAATCGGGCAAAGCGCATAATAGCCCATATTTTGTAATAGTTTATCACTTTTATAGAGATTTTACAAGTATGGGGTATCTCCTGTCAGTACGGACTCCCATTTTCTAAGAATATGCGCCAGATTAAATTCTTCTGCCCGCTCTGTGGCTGCAGTTCCCATTCGCTTGCGAAGCTCTTCATCTGTCATCAGACGTTCCAGCGCGTCCGCAAACTGATCCTTCCGGTAATTGTCGATAAGGATTCCGTCCTGTCCATCCCTGATGATCTCCGACGGACCATCTGTACGGAAAGAGACCACGGGGAGACCACACTCCATAGCCTCTGTGATAACCAGTCCGAAGCCTTCCCAGCGGGATGTGGACACAAACACAGACGCTTCCCTGTAGAACGGAATCACTTCCTCCCGTTCTCCCAGCAGCTCCACCTGATCTTCCAGACCATGACGTCTGATATCTTCCTCAGTGTCTTTGTATCCGCTTCCATTTCCGATGATCCGAAGCTTCCAATCTCCATAACCTCTGTGATGAAACAGTTCCTCTGCAATGTCCAGAAGCATATCGATTCCTTTTTGTTTTCTCTCCAGTCTGCCCACAAACAGCAGAATCTTATCTGTCAGTGCGGACTTCTGCTGACTGGAAAAACTCAGCGGATTATAAATATAGCCCGCATTGATCTTCATCTGCTCCTGATATTTCCCCGCATCATGCGCTGTCAGCGTGATCAACGCATCCAGCTTCCTCAATGCAATGGCTGATAACTTCCTCTGGATCAGAAATCCATGCACCGGCGTCTGAAAATAGATCTCATAGGAGTTATGATGCCATCCTATCAGCCGAACTCCCGGAAGTTTTTCTTTCATAAGCCCCACCAGTACCGCACTGGATACGGTAGATCCGATCACACAGTCATATTCTCCCTGCTTTACCAGATTGCAGACTCCATCAATCAGATATGCCGGGAAATAGGCATATTTTGCCAGCGATGCAGGCAATACCTTCTGTCTTCGCTTTGCCAGACCTCGGATTCCTCTTGCAATCCAGTTTTTATTATAATGATAGTCATTATAGTTTATGAGGCGGACTTTACCTGCCAGCGGATAAAATGACCGTTCTGTGTCATTGTCAAGGGAGATCATGGTCACTTCATGATCCGCACTCAGACCATTGGCGATCACCGCCATCACCCGCTGCACGCCTCCGCAGTCCCCCATGCTGGGGCCAATAAAACATATTTTCATCTTTTCTTACCAAACTTCTGCTTCATTTTCTGCAATCCCCATCTAAGAAGATCTCTGCCGTTGATGATCCCATATCCATACTCCAGATAGCGGATCTTTGATTTCTGCGTGGATTCTCCATTTCCCTCATGGACTGAAGTATCATACAGCGTAATATCCTGCCCCGGAATCTGTTCCAGAATATTCAGTTCCATCGGCTTCATGCACATGGAATACTGGCGAATGGGCTGATAAGGCTTTCTCACACAGGTCAGCAGATATCTTTGGTAAGCTTCTGGCTGCTTTCTTCCCCACAGGTCGCAGGTCAGTTCTTCCTCCGGTACACCAAGAACCTCTCCCAGTCCAACTGGTTCTCCGAAAATGTCATACTTCACCCCATCTTCGAACTCCGGCATCCGATAGTCTTTCTTTCCATAAAACAACACCGACTGGAATGCTGAAGAATTATGATTAAAATGCTCCCCTGCATCGCCAAAATTCGTTGTCATGGAATCATAGCTGAACACATAATACTTATCCTGCTCCACCACATAAGTCTGATAAAATTTTGCCCATGAAGTATCCGGATAATTCAGCACGGTCAGCGGAACATTCACATTCCGTGGCAAAATCGGATGCTGGTCATACCATTTCTTAAAATCCGTCCACATTCTCCGGTTCCATACCTGTCCCCAGGAAGATGCAAATTGTTGAAAATACACATCGTAGCCTGTATGTCTTGGGAAAAACGGATAAGGACTCTCCAACAGTTCCCTCTTGGTATTCAAAGAAATACCTGCAATCTTCGGATGGTCACCATATTTTTCCAATGCCTTCACGGCATAATTATAATAATCCGGTGACACATAGAGGTCGTCCTCCAGGATCATCACCGCTCCATATTCTTCTGTCAGGTCGCCACAGGATATGATATGTTTCCGAAGTCCCATCCGCTCCTTATGGCAGATCAGCCTCTTCTCCCCATGCTTCCACTGAAAGCTCTCCGCTTCTTTTCTGACACTGTCATCTCCGCTGTTGTCGATACTGATCACCAGCGGAATCTCTGTATAGTCATACTGCGCCCGATTCAGGGAATCCAGAATTCTCCTCATGGATTTCGGACGATTATACCCTACTACTACAAGGGCAATGCTTCCTCTCATAGATATTTCTCCTGTTTTTCTCGATTTCTGGTTTTTATTATAATGCCCGGACATAGAAAAAGCAAATATGGTCTTTTCCTTTCCCCTATTTTATCTTACAATAAGGATATTGAAAAGAAAAAGGAGTCTGTTCTATGTTAGTTGCTACCATCTCTGATCAGCTTGGCAATCAGATGTTCACATATGCTTCGGTAAAGACCATTGCAGAGAGCCGTGGTGAATCCTTCGGTTTTGTTCGCGCCCACAATACTCTGATCAACGATTCTGATCAGCATTATGGAAATGAGATTCACACGATTTTTCCTAATATCAAAGAGGAATTTCTCCCCTCCGTGCCGGCGCAGATCTGTCACACCTGGGATGAGCCACCCCTTCATGTGCGTTCCACCAACTATCAAGAATCGGCACTGACCGTCCCGACCGATACGCTGATGAATGGCCATTTTATCTCTTACCGCTACTTTCAAGATAATCTGGAAAATGTCCGTGAATGGTTTGCATTTCCCGCAGCTATTGAGGATGACGTGCAGGCGCAGATGGCAGCCCTTCAGCAGAAATATCCGGAAAGACCGCTGATCGCCACACATTTTCGTGTAGGACCCGATTATCTTCGGCAGGGATTTCGTCTGGCCGATGACTACTGGTTCCACGCCGCAGAAGAAATCAAAAAGCAGGTAAAAGATCCTGTCTTTCTGCTCTTCTATGACAAGAAAGAAACTTCCGGCGGCATCGTCAATGAATTTCTGGAGAAATACGACTGCGAGATCTGCCGCGGATCACTGGTTCACGATCTGAATATGATGTCAAAATGTCACTGGCAGATTATCTGTAACAGTTCCTTCTCCATCATGTCAGCAGTACTAAATGCTGATCCCGATAAAGTGGTGTTACGCCCTTCTGTCTATCCAGTAGGGCTTGAATTCCAGAAAGAGGACTGCTTCTGCGATGACTGGATCAGTATTCCAGCCCGTCAGGATCCACACTCCCGAAGAAGCTGCCACATGATGCGCTTCAAAGGTCGTATTCTCAAACTGATTCGAAAAGTTAAATAGGAGTTGCAGAAAACTATATGAATATTCTTTACTTAAACACAACCTTTCAATGCGGCGGTGCCGAAAAAGTGACCTCTCAGATCTTCCAGGGCATGCGTGCCCGGGGACATGAAGTATACCAGATCGTCAGCTATGACACCCGACACTCCAGACTTCCTGAAGGCGTCCATGTTCTCTATGATTCGTTCTTCATGCGTATGTTCAACCGGCTGATTTCCGGAAACCGCAGCAATACCAGTCTACATATCAGCTACAGTAGACAATACATTCTGCATTTTCTGAAGAAGCACAAGATTGACCTGATCCATCTTCATAATCCACATGACAGTTTTCTGGGAATTGAGGATATCGCCGATCTGTCCCGGGTATGTCCTGTTGTATGGACCCTTCATGACTTCTGGTCCATGACCGGGCACTGCACCTACCCCCACGGCTGTGATGACCGCTGGAAGATCGGCTGCAATACCTGTGAACGCCTCGGAAATTATCCGGCAATCCGCAAAGATGTGGCACATACACTCTGGGAAGCAAAAAAGCAGGCCTTTGCCGATGCCAACATTACATTCACCGTTCCCTCTGACTGGATGCTCACGCAGTTCAACAATTCGTATCTTGCCGGTAAACCCTGCGAGCGCATCTACAACAGTCTGGACACAACCCTCTGGAAACCTCTTGATAAAGCTACCCTCCGCGCCAGACATAAGATCGATCCTCAGACGAAAATCCTGGCCTTTATCGCAGCCGATCCCGGCAAAGAATTAAAGGGAATGGACTACCTGCTAAAAGCCTTATCCATGCTCCCCGATCCGGAATCCTATCTGCTGCTGATCGCCGGAAAAGATCATCCCGGACTGCATGCACTCAATACGAAGTTTCAGATTCATCACTGGGGGTATCTGAACTCTCAGGAACGGTTAAATGAGTTCTATTCCCTGGCAGACCTTCTGGTTAATCCTTCCGTCTATGAGACCTTTGGACTTACCAATGTGGAAGCTATGGCCTGCGGTACTCCAGTGGCTGCCTTTCCGGTCTGTACCATGCCGGAGCTCATAACAAAAGCCAGCGGATGGCTGGCTTCTGATGTATCTGCAGAAAGTCTGGCAGATGTGATTCAACTGGCTTTTTCTTCCCCACAGGAGCTACGTGATAGAGGAATCAGCAGCCGACACCTGGTAGAAACAACATTTGATGAGAGCAACATGCTCGATCAGTTTGAAGACCTCTATGAACGGGTCCTCTTATAAAAATCATTCATAAAGCAGTAAAGTCTGAGATTTACAAAACAGATCAGTACCCGGAAACGGTTCCAGTTGGTGGCTGCCTTTCCAAGCAGGAAGCGCTTGTCCACCAGTTTCCGGTACTGCTTCTGATACATTCTGGCAGTCTGGATCATATTCAGATAACTGTCCAGAATCGCGTTTTTCATCCACTTCCGTAATTCCGATTCCTGCTGATCCGCCATCTGATCCTGCGCTCTCAGAGTTGCGAACAGATCTCTTGCATTCTTTTCTTTGTTCTTCTGTGTGCTGATAGAATTCTCCCGCACCATATAGCGATAGAACTGGTCCGGCAGTGACACGACTTTTCCACACTCCAGCAACGCACGAGGCGTGAATTCCACATCTTCATGAAGGATTCCCTCTGTAAAGTGGATATTATGATCCTTAAGATACGCTCTGCGCCATACATGCAGACATGCTTCCACATTCAGATTCCGCCGCTGATACTGGAACAGCAAATATTCCTTTCCACTTTCAAAACACTGTATTTCCGTCTGCACGAGCCGCCGCATAGGACTCTGACTTTTTTTATCGTCCTCCACCCCATCAAACACAATCACATCTGTCCCTGGATGTTGGACTACTGCATCTTTTAATTTCTGAAGGGTATTGGATTCTATTACATCATCCGAATCCAAAAACATCACATACTTACCAGATGCATTCGCTACCCCACAGTTCCGTGCAGAAGAAAGGCCCCCATTTTCTTTATGAAATACCAGAACCTTTTCATGCTTTTCTGCCAGCCGGTCACACAGCAGTCCGCTGTTGTCCCTGCTTCCATCATCGATCAGAATAATCTCGATCTGACCCAGCATCTCTCTCTGCACCAGTACAGATTCTACACAATCCTCCAGATACTGCTCCACATTATATACGGGAATAATAATTGAAAATAATGGATTCATCTATCTGCCCCATTTCTTTTTTGTATATCTGGAAACCAGTCCAAAACCTGTATAGTTCATTTTACGGAGTATATCCGCCTTTTTCGAATATGGAAATTCATAAATTTCCGCATCTGCTTCCCGGACAGACTTTTCATAGCGAATCATCTCCGCTTTTGCCTGACTGGTCTGTTCCATCATAAAATAGATATTCGCCTGTGTATTTAACATTTTCGCGCAACGGTAGAGGAAGAACTGCCGCTGTACATCCGTCAGATTTTCTTCGATATTTTCATAATATGCGATCAGACGTTTCAGAACCGTTCCATGCATATCTCTATTCTTGATCAGATTCTTCCAGTTCATACTCTGCTCTGCGGTCGCTACTCTGTACTGATATACAATTCCTGGAAGGAATGCCACATTCCGGATATATGGAACCGGATAGATCACATATTCCTGATCCACATAGAACATCTTTTCATCAATCCGAATCTCATGTTCTTTCAACAGTTCTGTTCTATATGTGATACTGTGCATCTGTAACACATCCTGCAGATCCGGCAAAAGCTTCTCCATCTCATAAGTCTGTCCATATACGATCTGCTGCCATTTATTCTCTTCCAATGGAAAATTGCGCTCTGTCGATCCGTCCGTATCACATACCGTATGAAATGGATTCAGAACCAGATCCACGTTCGTCTCTTTCAGAAATGTAATCAGTGCATTCATTGCATCTGGATCAATCCAGTCATCCGCATCCACGACCTTAAAGTAAGTACCACTGGCTTCGCAAAGCCCTGCATTGATTGCGGAACCATGTCCGCCATTCTCCTTGTTGACAACCTTCACACACATCGGGTACTGTGCTGCAAAACGCTCACCCACTTCGCGAGTTCCATCCCTTGAACCATCGTTGACGATCAGCACTTCCAGATCTTCCAGCAGATCTTCCCGTAAGAAAGATGGAATATCCTGCTCCAGATATTTTTCCGCATTATATGATGGAATCGCCACACTTAACACTTTACTCATGTTTTCCTCCCAGTCTGTTCTTCACCAGTCCGATACAATCCATTACGACTTCTTCCCGGCAGATGATACTGATTAAAATATAACATCCGAATTCGATGATCGCTGCCATGATAAAATTGATAATAGCGATCTTCATCAGTCCCGCTCTCAGCCAGAGATTACTCATCACAGTTGATACTGCCACTGCAAAAAGAATCTTTATCAGCGGTTTCACAAAATATTCAAAGGGAATCGGATGCTTCTTTTTATGAAACAGGAGCAGTGCAATGATACATGTCAGTATATTGGATATGGCTGTTGCCAGCACAACTCCCCGAAGTCCCAGAAAACGGGACAACACGATTGAAAGCACAATATTCAGACTGACCGTACCCAGACCAATCTTCATGGGCATAGAAGTATCTCCCAGCGAATAGCAGGCCCGAAACAATAACGTGTTGATACAATATGCCGTCAAATACAGGATATAACATTGCAAGCCCTGTGCCGTCATCTCAACTGCCTGTGCACCAAAAGCTCCTCTGGCAAATGCGATCTGCACGATCAGTTTTGCCGTCAGCATAATAAAAGCTGTGATTGGAATACAGAAGTAAAGGCTGATATGAATTCCTTTCTTCATCTTCTCAATGCCTTCCTGTATCTTTCCCGCAGCAAAAGACTCTGCCAGTTCTGTATAAATAATCGTCGTCATAGGAATTCCGATCATGTTGGAAGCAAACTGATACAATACACTCGCATAGGAAACCGCCGTTACCGTTCCATCCTCCATAGCAGATAAGAGACTCTTGTCCACCAGCTGATTGATCTCACTGAATGCATTTCCCCAGAAGATAGGCAACGTCTGTATACAGAGTCTGGTGATTCTGGAATCCCTCAGTCCATATTTCAGCGTCACTCTTCCATAGTATCTGCTCTTCACCTGAAGGAACACATACTGGACAATATAAGATACCGGCACCGCCACCGCCATTGCCGGCAATCCGAACTGATGCCCAAACAGAAAGACAACTGCCGTCAGAATCACATTGTTCATCATGGCCGCCAGAGAAGAAAACGCATAATCCTTTTCCGCATTCAGAAGGCTCTGCAATAACTGATTGGACATGTAAAAACACATGCCCCACACCATGATTCGAAAATAAGATACTGCCAGACTTGATTCCGATGCTGTATAGGTCGGAAACAAGATTCGAAACAATACCGGCGATGAAATATACAAACCAACAGATACCACGATAGCCAGAGATCGGAAGAGCGTCGTGTAGGGAAAGAGTGTAGATCTCGGTGGTCGCCGTATCATTAAAAAAAAAAAAAA
>OODU01003265.1_pt1 | contig 12420 bp, 10 predicted proteins | sample 1671171 | NCBI WGS metagenome assembly OODU01 (sample SAMN06348129, study PRJEB24527) | human gut metagenome | biome: human gut; feature: ankylosing spondylitis patient; material: feces | host: Homo sapiens | place: China | collected 2015-10
GTCCGGGTATTTTTATAATTTTATACAGACACAGGAAATACGGGGCTTTTTCACGACTGTAAAATTTGTACTTTATTGTTACCGGGCACGGAGTGAACCGTAATACTTTATTCATTTATAACTGTGAATTATGACGCTTCACTTGCCATCAGCGCCGTTTTCCTCTATACTCTAAACAGTAGAAAATAAGGGAGATTAAAACCTATCTTCCTATCCATACACTTAATCATTAGGAGGAAACTGATACAATGTGGATTGCAGACGGATGGAAAGAATATGAAGTTATTGACACTTCCTGTGGGGAGAAGCTGGAGCGCTGGGGGGATTATCTCCTGGTTCGTCCGGACCCGCAGGTAATCTGGGATACACCGAAGACAAACAAAGGCTGGAAACACATGAACGGTCATTATCACAGAAGCAAAAAAGGCGGCGGAGAATGGGAGTTTTTCGATCTGCCGGAACAGTGGGATATTCATTACAAAGATCTCACCTTCCACTTAAAACCTTTCAGCTTCAAACATACCGGACTTTTCCCGGAACAGGCTACCAACTGGGACTGGTTCGGCAATAAGATCCGCAACGCCGGACGCCCTGTAAAAGTACTGAATCTTTTTGCCTATACAGGCGGTGCCACTCTCGCAGCCGCAGCAGCCGGTGCTTCTGTCACCCATGTAGACGCATCCAAAGGAATGGTTACCTGGGCAAAAGAAAACGCCGTAGCTTCCGGACTGGGCGATGCCCCGATCCGCTGGCTGGTAGACGACTGCGTAAAATTCGTAGAACGTGAAATCCGCAGAGGAAATCACTACGATGCCATCATCATGGACCCGCCTTCCTACGGTCGAGGACCAAAAGGTGAAATCTGGAAAATTGAGGACTGTATTCACGACCTGATCAAACTCTGTACCAAAATTCTCAGCGATCAGCCACTGTTCTTCCTCATCAACTCCTACACCACCGGACTTGCACCGGCAGTCCTGACCTACATGCTTTCTACTGAACTGAAGAAATTCGGCGGTCATGTAGATTCTCAGGAAATCGGACTCCCTGTAAGTTCCAACGGACTGATTCTCCCATGCGGTGCATCCGGACGCTGGGAAGCATAAAGCCTCATCCATTTTCATTTATATATAGAAGGGAAAAATTAAGAGGAATAACTTTATGAGTGAACTCAACTTAAAACACGAAGCCAAACGTTACGGCTGCGCTGTTATCGCTGCAACGATCATGGCATTAAACATTAAAACCTTTGTAAGGGCTGGCGGTCTTTTCCCAGGTGGATTTACCGGTCTTACCCTTCTGATCCAGAATATTTTTCAGACCTTTGTGGGAATTGCAGTTCCCTATACCCTCATCAACGTATTGCTGAACTCCATTCCTGTATTTATCGGTCTGAAATTCATCGGAAAGAAATTTACGATCAGCTCCGTCTGTGTCATCGTACTCTCCGGTCTGCTTACGGATATCATTCCAAGCCAGCCGATCACCTACGATACCCTGCTTATCAGCATCTTTGGCGGACTGATCAACGGTTTCTGCATCAGCCTCTGCCTGATTGGTAACACCAGCACCGGAGGAACCGATTTTATCGCCATTTATTTTTCCGAAAAAGGCGGACGTGATATCTGGAACTACATTCTCTGTGGAAATGCCGTGATCCTGACAGTGGCCGGCCTCCTGTTCGGATGGGACAGAGCACTTTACTCCATCATCTTCCAGTTTACCTCCACTCAGGTAATCCAGATGCTCCATCAGAGATACAAGAAACACACCCTGTTTATCATCACAAAAGAACCATACCAGATTTACGAAGAAATCTTCAAACTTACAAACCATACCGCAACCCGCTTCGAAGGAACCGGATGCTACACAGACGAGAAGACCAGCATGATCTACTCCGTTGTATCCACCGAAGAGGCCAAATTTCTGGTTAAAAAAGTCCATGAAATTGACCCGAAAGCATTCGTTAACATCATCAAAACCGACTACATCAACGGACGTTTCTACCAGAAGACAGATTATTAGTCTCCGGATTCATTTAACGGCTCCTTTTTCCCGGAGCCGTTTTCTTTTTACTTTTTTGTTACGTTTCCTCAAATTTACAAATCTTCCTGTCATTTCTGGTATAATAAATATAGTATTTCTCGCTTATACGACTTAACTATATAGATTTACAGAAGGGACAATACAACCATGAAAAGAAATTCAGGAAAAATAATATTTTTCTTAACAATCCTCCTGTTTTCCATAACAGTCAGCACGGCACATCCCACATCCGCCCATGCTGCTGCTTATGTAAAACAGAAAAACACCTCTGTCAGTATCACATCAAAAAAAACAGGCTGGCAGCTCATTAAAGGAGATTATTACTTCTACAACTCCAAAGGCCGCCTGATCTGTGGTTCTTTCAAATACAAAGGCTACTATTATTACAGCACCACAGACGGCAAACGCTTCACCGGATGGATCAAACGCTCCGGTAACAAATACTATTACAATCGTAAAAACGGAGCCATGTTCCGCAACCGCTGGGCGACCGGCACCAAGTATACCTACTATTTCAATAAATCCGGTATCGCCGTTGCTAACCAGTGGATCTCCGATAAGGGAAAAAAATACTACTTTCTCAGTAATTCCACCATGGCAACCGGCTGGCACAAAATAGGCAAATACAAATACTACTTCAGAAAAAAGACCGGTGTTCTCGCAACCGACACCTGGGTTGGCAAATATTATGTCAATAAAAAAGGACAGCGCGTAAAGTCCTCCGATTCCGAACCTGTCATCAGTCAGAAAGGAAACACCTACACCTATAAAAGCGACACCCTGCGCATCACCCTTTCCCGGAAATCCGTTCACGAAATCCCATACTGGGTTGCTCATATCAAAACAGCCAGTGCCACACAGCTGAAATCCGCCCTCTCCTATGGAACTTACGGCGGTGAACGCCAGACCACTTCCTCCGCGGTTTCTTCCAACGGAGGTGTGATCGGAGTAAACGGAAGCGCCTTTGACTATGGAACCGGACAGCCTTCCCCACTTGGTATGTGTATCAAAAACGGCACCCTTTACGGTGACTACATGACCAGCTACTCCGTCATGGCAGTCAAAAACGACGGCACCATCTACACTCCTGCACAGGGACTCATGGGAAAAGACCTCCTGAAGGCCGGTGTCAAAGATACCTACAACTTTGGTCCCGTCCTGATCCAGAACGGCGAAGCACAGCTTCCATGGGCAGAAACCGAAAAATACTATCCACGTACCGCAGTCGGAATGGTAAAACCCAACGACTACATCCTTCTCGTCACAGACACCGGAAGTTACAGTGGTCTGAATCACTGGGATATGATAAACATTTTCAGTTCTTACGGATGCACCTACGCCTATAATCTTGACGGCGGCGGCTCCGCAACTTTGTACTTTAATGGCAAAGTCATGAACAACCTGATCGGTGGAGTCCAGCGGCCATGCGCAGATTTCCTGTACTTCACACGATAACCTTTGTCATATTTTCAAAAAAAATCCATACATTTTTCTCACAAAAAAAGACAGGCCGAAACTCAAACCAGAATTTCGACCTGTCTTTTTTATTTTCTTTTCATTTTTTTAATGTTCACACTACCCGCTATAAAATCCCCAGCCAGCTTATTTGTTTTTCTTCTTCATAGAAGCCACAACAGACTGAATAATAATGAAGAAGCAAAGCAATGCAGAAAGAATAATTCTTGTCCACCAGCTTGATAAAGTACCCTGAGTTGTGATCAGACTGGAGATTGTACCCTTGATCAGAACACCAAACAAAGTACCGATCGGTGTACCAACACCACCGGAAAGCAGTGTACCACCGATAACCGCTGAAGAAATCGCATCCATCTCAAGACCTTTCGCCTGCTCAACGAAACCTGCACAACTGTTCAGGCAGAACAGGAAACCACCAAGACCTGCAAGGAAACCATCCAGCACATAAGCATTAAAGATAGTCTTCTTAACATTCAGACCCATCATCAATGCACTCTGGCGGTTACCGCCGATTGCATACAGCTTACGTCCGAATTTACGATATTTCAGAAGAACTGCAATCAGAACTACAACGATCAGTGCGATCACAACTGTCGGCGGAATATACGCCGGGATAAATTTACCCTTCTTACTGGTTGAACCAAAAGGCATATAGAAACGGTAATTTGCCCATTTCAGGAATAATTCATTCTTAATAGAAATCATATCTGTACTGATGATAGCTGTCAGACCACGTCCGAAGAACATACCTGCCAGAGTAACGATAAATGGCTGAATGTCCAGATAAGCTACCAGGAAGCCCTGTACAATACCAAAAGCAACACCGATCAGCAGTGCAACTAAAACTGCAACATATGTATTTACACCTTTGTTCTCCATGAGATCTGCAAGAACCATACATACAAGCGCTGTAACAGAACCTACGGAAATATCAATACCGCCAGTGATCATAACGATCGTAAGACCACACGCAATAACCAGAAGACCCGCATTCGATACAAACAGGTTCAGAAACATCTGCGGTTTCGCAAAACCTTTATCAGCAAACACGATCATACCTGCAACATACATAACTACAAACAATGCGATCGTGATCAGAAGCAGGAAGCCATTTCCTGTCATTTTCTTTTTCTGTACATTTGCTTTCATTACTTCTGACCTCCTTCTGCTGCCACACTTCTCTTAGCTTTTAAGTTGGCAATATATTTCTTAAAGACATCACTCTGCAGTGTAACGATAATAACAACCACGATTGCCTTATAAACAGGAAGCTGGTCAGCCTTAACGTTCATCGCATAAAGTGTTGTGGTCAGTGCCTGAATGGTATATGCACCGATAACGGAACCAAGCAGACTGAATTTACCACCGCCAAGGAAGTTTCCGCCAAGTGCAACTGCGAGGATGGCATCCATTTCCAGGTTCAGACCAATGTTGTTGGCATCTGCGGAGTAGATACGGCTGGAAGCCACGATACCGGCGATACCAGCCAGTACACCGCAGATCACATAGGTAAGGAATTTAATCATTGTAGAGTTTAAACCTACAAGACGGGCAGCTTTTCCATTGATACCAACACTCTCGATATAAAGACCAAGAGCTGTTTTCTTCAGAATCAGATATACCACAATAACAGTAACGATCGCAAAGAAAATCGGTGTCGGAATCGGGCATTTACCGATATATCCACCAGCCATCTTATAAGAATCCACACGGATATAAGTAATCTGACCATTTGTGATCAACTGGGCAATACCACGGCCCGCTGTATAAAGGATCAGAGTGGCAACCATCGGCTGAATGTTCAGCCTGGAAACCAGAAAACCATTAAATGCACCACATAAAGCAGATGCAAGAAGTGCTGCGATAACAGCCAGGATTAGCGGATTCTGATAATCATTGACAGAAACCTGTCCACCGGAAAGAATCTGACAGCAGACAGCCGCTGCAACCGCCATGATTGCACCAACACTGATATCCTGTCCACCGGAAGCTGCTGTTACCAGCGTCATACCGATTGCAAGGATAACCAGCTCTGAAGCACGGTTAATAACATCAATAATGTAACCATACAGTACACCGTTTCGAATTGATACATTAAAGAAATCCGGTGTCTTGATCACGTTCAGTAAAAGCACTGCAATCAGGCACACAATTGGAAGAAACAGACGTGCACTCGTTATTTTCTTTAATTTACTCTTATTCATTATTTATCGTCACCTCCGGCAATAGCTTTCATAACTCCGCTCTGGGAAAGTTCATTCTCTTCCAGCTCGCCTACCTTCTGACCGTCACGAAGAACTGCCATACGGGAGCAGGTACGGAGCATTTCCTCAACCTCTGAGGAGATAAATGTAACTGCCATTCCCTGATCCGCAAGATCAAGAACCAGTTTCTGAATTTCCGTCTTGGTACCGATATCAATACCTCGTGTCGGCTCATCCAGGATCAGATAATCCGGATTTGTCAGCAGCCATCTTCCAAGGATAACCTTCTGCTGGTTACCACCGGACAGACTCTTGATCGGTGTTTCACGGCTGGCTGTCTTAATCTGCAGTAATTCAATATATTTGTCGGCTGCCTCCTCCATCTCTTTCTTACTCAATGGATGGAACATACCACGTTTAGCCTGGAGTGCTATAATAATATTTTCTCTTACAGAAAGGTCTGCGATAATACCCTCTGCTTTTCTGTCTTCCGGAAGGTATGCCATACCAAGTTTCATGGCATCCAGAGGAGTGTTGATCTTCACTTCTTTTCCTTTTACTTTCAGAGTTCCTGCATCCGCTTTATCCGCACCATAGATTGCACGGACCAGCTCGGAACGTCCGGAACCCAAAAGGCCGGTAAGACCGATAACTTCACCTTTATTGATCGTAATATCAAACGGTTTGATGGTTCCCTTATGAGAAAGTCCTTTCGCCTCGATTACAGGTTCTGCATCCTTAATTCTCTTATCTTTATGCTCACCCTTGATATCTGCCAGATCATCAAAGTCTTTACCCATCATCTTGGCAACCAGCATAACTCGCGGAAGATCTTTTGTCTCATACTCACCTACCAGTTCACCGTTACGAAGAACTGTGATTCTGTCGCAGACTGCATAAACCTGCTCAAGGAAATGGGTAACAAAGATAATTCCTACCCCTTCATCACGCAGCCTTCTCATCAGTACGAACAGCTTCTCAACTTCATCATCATCCAGAGAAGAAGTCGGTTCATCCAGGATCAGAACCCGGCATTTCATGTCTACGGCACGCGCGATGGCGATCATCTGCTGGATTGCCAGAGAGCATTCATCCAACATCTGTGTTGGCGGCACATGAATGTCCAGGCTCTCAAGAAGTTTTCCTGATCGCTCATTCATCTGCTTCCAATCAATCATTCCCATCTTTCTCGGCTCTCTGCCGATAAAAAGGTTCTCTGCCACGGTAAGGTTCGGGCAAAGGTTAACCTCCTGATATACAGTGCTGATACCATTTGCCTGCGCTTCCTGAGGTGAATGATTTACAATAACATTGCTGTTTCCGGCCATACGGATCGTTCCGGTTTCAAATTCATGCACACCAGTCAGCACCTTGATCAGTGTTGATTTACCTGCACCGTTCTCCCCCATCAGTGCGTGGATTTCACCTTTACGAAGGGTAAAGTCCACATGGGAAAGGGCACGGACTCCTGTAAAGTTTTTGCTGATATCACGCATTTCCAATACTACGTTTTGTTCCATATTCTTTCCACCTGCTTTCTAAACTGGTTTTACCCCTCATTCACTGAAATACCGTTCTCTTTTCCAGTCTTTCTCCTGCCACACATCATCGGCGAAACCAACCTCAAAAACATATTCAGCAAATCGGGTATCTTTCGTGTGCCCAAAATCAACTTGTCGGCACACCGGATCATTTTGACATAAAGAGAGCGTGATTCATAAATCCGGGTTTCTCCGAACTATGAACCACGCTCCGGATTATTTATATTCCTTCTATTACACGATTATGATCTGTTGTCAAAAATTAGTATGCACGTCCGTCAATAATTTCCTGTGTGATAGGTGTAACTGCATATTCGCCCTCTTCATCAAGGCTGTTTACAGCTGTAACTTTATCTACTGTGTCGTCTGCTGCGAAGATTTCTTCGTCTACATAGTTCAGTTTCTGAACTTCTTCACCAGCTTCAAGAGCTTTGATCAGTTCCTCAGCACGTGGTCCGTGTAATGGGTTACACTCAACATCACATGTGATCTTTCCGGCTAATGTATCTGTTAAACCTGCATTAGTTGTATCGAAGGACATAACCATGATCTCGCCGTTTGCAATATCAGAACCAACTGTTTTACCAGCAGCTTCGATTGCATCGATAGCACCGAATGCTTCGTTATCGTTCTCGCAGTATACTACGTTGATGTTGTCATACTGTTTCAGCATAGACTCCATAACTTCCTGACCTTTAGCCTGTGTAAATTCACCTGTCTGCTGAGCTACAAGATCCCATCCGTATTTGTCAACGCCTTCTTCAAGACCTTTTGTACGTCCGATCTGAGCTGTAGATCCGATTGTTCCCTGGATATCAGCAATATGGATATCAGATGCTGCGATTCCTTTTGCTTCTGCAAATCCGTTCAGCCATTCAGCTGCTTTACGACCTTCACAAAGAGCATCGGTTCCGATCCATGTTGTGTAAAGGCTGTCATCAGATACATCAACCATACGGTCAACGATGATTACCGGGATGTCTGCATCTTTTGCTTCCTGAAGAACTGTATCCCATCCTGTCTCTGTAACAGGTGCAAGAAGAATGTAATCAACCTCCTGCTGGATGAAGTTACGGATTGCTGTGATCTGGTTTTCCTGTTTCTGCTGAGCATCATCAAAGATCAGGTCATATCCGTTTTCTTTGCTGAATGTGTCTTTCATTGACTGAGAGTTTGCTGTACGCCAGTCAGATTCTGCACCTACCTGTGAGAAGCCTACTGTGATCACATCATCGGATGAGCTTGATGAATCACTGCTCTTGTCGCTGCTGTCAGATCCTTTGCTTCCACCGCATCCAACTGCTAAAGCTGCTGTCATCGCTGCACATAACAATACTGCTAACACTTTTCTTTTTTTCATTTTACATGTTCCTCCTTCATTGGGTTTTCTTAACCTCTTGATGTACTTATAATAATAAAATTTTCATACTTTTAAAACAGAAAATCTTCCTCTTTTGGTAGAATATTTTCTGCTTTTCCGTGAAAAAGTTAGTTTTTTTATGATGGAAGTTGAATATTTTTAGCTGCTATGATGATCGTCGCATTTGTGCCTTCATTTTCCTTGCTTTCAAAGAACACTCCGTATTCTTCCCCGTAATAATACTTGATTCTCTGGTTCACATTCGATACGACAAAGCCCTTCGCTTCATCTCCTGTATCCGTCCCTGCCATCTTTTTCCGGAGACTGTTCAGTTCTTCCTCTGTCATACCTTTTCCATTGTCAATGACCTGGAAAATGATTTTATCTCCCTGCTTTTTACCGGTAATCAGGATTTTACCTTTCCCCCGCTTATTCTTAATTCCATGATAAAGCGCATTTTCGACAAGAGGCTGCAGTGTAAGCTTCGGTATAATGTAGCCGTAGATCTCCTCATCCATCTGGATCTCATAGTCCAGGATATCCTGATAGCGGAACTGCTGGATCTCCAGATAGCTCTCAATATGCGTCCGCTCTTCTTTCACTGTAATATAATCATGCCCTTTGCTTAAGGTTGTGCGGAAAAATTCAGAGAGCGAGGTTACCATTTTCACAACCTCTGCACTGTTATTTTCCTCAGCAAGCCAGACAATGGCATCAAGAGTATTGTAAAGGAAATGTGGATTGATCTGTTCCTGCAGAAGTCGGTTCTCAATAATTCTGAGATTTTCCTGTTTTTTCCGGATATCATCTACCAGAATCCCGATTTCCTCTGTCATATCGTTAAAGCTCCGCGTGAGCACCGCAATCTCGTCCCCTGCTTCGACCTGTGTTTTTACAGAGAAATCACCACCGGCAACCTTCTCTGTCAGATCACACAGATCACGGATCGGTCTTGTCACACTTCGTGCTGCTCGTCCACTGAGCAGCAGGGAAATACTCATCGCAACAATGGCTACTCCGACCGCCAAAATGGTCGAATTACGGTTATTCCGGTTCAGTTCCGTCTGTACAGTCACAAAATTGGAAGTTTCCAGATAGACATAGTCCTGGATTCCGGTCTGTACCAGTGTCGTCAGATCTTTGACATTACTGTTAAAATATTCCATTCTCTCATCATAAGAAGTCCGTTCTTTAATCTGTTTATCCAGATCCTGTACACAAAACGGAGTGAAGACAGTGAATTTTTAATACGTCCCGCCTGTGACTGGTTGAGCGGAACCGTCGCATTTTGCGTCATCTTATCACACGCCTCTTCCATCTCCGTAATATAGTCGTATGGATTCACCGTCACTACTCCATTTACCGTTGTAACTCCATCTCCGACCTTCTTAAGCTGCTTATTACTTACCACAGCAAGATACACACTATAGTCCAGCCGGCTTTTAAAGTCTTTCACATAACGGTTGGCATAGGCAATACTTTTTGTAATCTCAGAATAAGCTGATGCCGCATTATTTAAAGACACGATCAAATAGGCGGCCAGAATTACCATTGGCAGAAATGCTGACAGCGAAATGGAAAGCAGTTTCTTATTGATCGACCAGTTCTTATATTTCACCTTCATCTTCTATCCCCTTCCTCTTGAACGGAATTCCTTCGGCGAACATCCCTGTGTCTTTTTGAATATATAGCTGAAGTAATGGGAATCCTTGTATCCCACCTCATATCCGATGTCCGATGTCCTCTTATCCGAACACATCAGAAGCTCTTTTGCTTTTTCCATACGAACACCCGTCAGATATTCTACAAAGGTTGAGCCAACCTCCTGACTAAACAAAGAACTGAAATAGCTCGGACTGATGTTGACGCTCGAAGCCACCAGGTTCAGTGAAATATTCTCTGACATATAATTTTGTCCGATATAATCTCTCGCTTTTTCAATAATTTCTGAATAGCGTCTGCCCGATGCCTGCTCTCTTAACCGGATCATTCGTCTGACTATATTTTCCAGGTACTTCCTCGTTGCCTCCAGTTCCTGCACATACTGCGATACCTCCTGCACATCGCCAAGCTCTCTTTCAATATCTTCTTTTTCAATACTTCCTTTTTCTTGTAATTTTGAAGGATTCAAATAACACACAAAATGGAAAGTGAATATCATTATAAAAACGAAAATAAACTGCAGTCGCTCCAAATCCATTTGCTTGCTCCAGTGCCCAATATATATCCACATCATTCTCTTCAAATCTCCGGGATACAAAGCGTAAACCTGAAGAAGCATCCTTGGACATTCCCAATTTGGCTAATGCTGCCGCAAATGTTATGCTGTCATAACTTTCCATCATCTAATTGATTCTATTGTTTCTACAAGCATGCTTTCAAACGCTTTTCACTATAACAATACAAATTAATGAAATAAAATCAGAATAACCAAAATCATTGGCAAAATTCAGGGCAGCCATATCCAAAACATACTTGCTCCGTACCAAGCCACCTTCGCCTATCCTGTTCTTTCAGCATCGATCAGTAAGGTGGCGTTGAATGTATAGATGCAACGTATTGGATATATAGATGCTGTACGCCTGATAGCTAACCGTAATATTTATCCACAAGAAAGGACACTAACCAAATCCAATATACCACTGAGAATCAAAACAGTGCAAGAAATCAATTTCCTGCCTACAAAAAGTTAAGAGTTTGTCAGCAGGAAATTAACTCCTTGTCGACAAACTCTTGACTTCTTGTAAACGGGAAATAGCGGTTCTTTCCGGTTTATTTACAGGATATCAAGACATCATTTCGCCTTCACTCTCAATATAGTATATGAGAATGGCGGGAAGGTATAATCGAAGCTCTTTCCAAAGCCTTTGTATTCGCTTTCCTTCGGAGAGATCTTCATTGGTTCTTCAAACGAGTTCTCATCCATGTCACTGGCTGCGGACAGAGAAATCACTTTACCGGTCTTCTCCACGCTATCCACTCCATCCAGTTTGATCCGTAACGGATAGGACTGAGCCTCTGAGTTCACTACTTTCACGATCACCTCACCGGTTGCCTCATCATAACCGGAAGAGAAGAACTGAAGCGGAGTCGTCTCCGGGGCATGGGCCAATATCAGTTTGCCATCCATGAAGAGTTCGCTCTTCTGAGGAGTAACCACCAGTTTCGCGTCGTACCATTTATCGGTTTCGAGACTGTGAGATACCCGGTCGCCTGCCACACCGGAAGTGCGTCCACCTATAACTCCTTCTACAGCCGTCGTACCATTGTTCCATCCGGCAACGTTATATACAAAGCCTTTGTTACTGTCCTCCGACAAGCCGAAATAGAGGAAGAAACCTTCGTTACCGCCTTCTTTGCGAACCTTGAACTCCAGTGTAAACTGGTTGCCATTGAAGCCATCAACAATGTATTTCGCCGGTTCTCTCAGAGATGTTTGCTTCAACAGACCGTTATCCAGACTCCATTCGCCTTCTTTCTTCACCGCCTTGTTAAGATCAAGATCAATGGGCGCTCCATCTGCTCCGGTCAGTTTCACATCCTTGAATTCAACTTGTGTATGCCAAGAGCCGAAGCCGAAACGTCCTTCATTATAATCGGCTATCCGTGGAGTGCTCATAGTCATATTACTCTTCACATTGTACGTCGGACGGTTTTCAGCCGCCATCTGTTGTACATAGTAAGAACTGCGTCCAAGTACCTGGTCCGTATCCAGCCAAATGAGGTTGACAGCCCACGAACGGTCGTTCCGGTTCTCCAGAAGCGGGGCATACGAAGTCATCTTCACCAGGTC
>OODU01003276.1_pt1 | contig 12394 bp, 9 predicted proteins | sample 1671171 | NCBI WGS metagenome assembly OODU01 (sample SAMN06348129, study PRJEB24527) | human gut metagenome | biome: human gut; feature: ankylosing spondylitis patient; material: feces | host: Homo sapiens | place: China | collected 2015-10
GGTAAGCGACGGATATAAAGTATGTAGGGCCGCCAATGCACAGGATGGCCTGGACATTTTGGAGAAGGAGGACATCCAGTTATGCCTCCGTGATATCATGATGCCGGGCATGAACGGCTTAGAAATGTGCAAAAAGATCCGGGAGACCAATAACATCCCGATCATCATGCTGAGCGCAAAATCGACCGATCTGGATAAGATCCTGGGACTGGGCACAGGTGCCGATGATTATGTAGTAAAGCCCTTCAACCCGCTGGAACTGACTGCCCGGGTGAAATCCCAGCTGCGCCGCTATACCCAGTTAAATCCGAACAGCAACGTGCATGAGATCATGAAGAACGAGATCAGCATCCGCGGACTCACCATCAACAAGGACAATCATAAGGTAACCGTTTATGACGAAGAGGTGAAGCTGACCCCGATCGAGTTCGATATTTTATATCTCCTGGCCTCCAATCCGGGCAAGGTATTCAGCACGGACGAGATCTTTGAGAAGGTCTGGAATGAGAAGGTGTATGAGGCAAACAACACCGTTATGGTACATATCCGCCGTCTGCGCGGCAAAATGAAGGAAGACGAGCGCCAGGACAAGATCATCACCACAGTGTGGGGGGTAGGATACAAAATTGAAAAATAACAGCAGAAAAAGCGATCTGAGCCACCGCTACCATACGCGGGTCATCGTGAACATCATTTACAGTACACTGGTGGCCTGCCTGATCGACATCTTTCTGGTGACAAACCTGACGATGCTGGCAGAATACGCAAAGCGCTCTGAGCAGTCGAGTGCCCTTCTCAATATGGTGGGGCAGTCAGATGTGGTAGTGGTCCTGGGCTATGTGCTGATCGGCATTCTGGCATTTTCGGTGACCTTTCTGCTTTTGCAGGAAAAGTCGGCAGCCTATATCGGGCGGATCTCCGATGTAGTAGAACGGATTTCTGACGGGGATTTAAACACCAAGGTGGAGGTGGTGGGAGACGATGAATTTTCCTCCATGGCCTCCAATCTGAACAAGATGGTGGAGGATATCCGCCGTCTGATGGATAAGGAGCGGGAGTCGGAGCGCACCAAAAATGAGCTGATCACGAATGTAGCCCATGACCTGCGCACGCCGCTGACCTCCATCATCGGGTATCTGGAGCTTTTGTCTGGTCAGGTGGTGCTGCCGCCGGAAATGCAGAAAAAGTATATCGATATCGCCTACAGCAAGGCCAAACGTTTGGAAAAGCTGATCGAGGACTTGTTTGGCTTTACCAAGATGAATTACGGAAAGCTTGCCATGCATGTGTCCAAGGTGGACATTGTAAAGCTTTTAGGACAGCTTTTGGAGGAATCCTATCCGAACTTTGCGAATAAAGGACTTTCCTATGAGCTGCAGAGCAATGTGCCTGCCAAGATCATTACGGCAGACGGCAACCTGCTGGCCCGCCTGTTCGATAACCTCATAGGCAACGCCATCAAATATGGCGCGGAGGGTAAGCGGATCACGGTTAAGGTAATGGCTGCGGCGGACACCGTTCAGGTTTCGGTCACCAACTACGGCTATGTGATCCCGGCGGAGGAGCTTCCGCTGATCTTTGACAAGTTCTACCGGGTCGAGCAGTCCCGCTCTACCCACACCGGGGGAACCGGACTGGGACTTGCCATCGTAAAAAATATCGTCGATATGCATGGCGGGACCATTACGGTAAAGAGTGACTTAAACGGCACAGTGTTTACCGTAACCCTTCAGGTAGATTTCGATGTGGACAAGGAACATTTTGGAGAGCTGGGCACGCATGCGTGAACAGTGAATGATTTGGAGAACTCTGATGTGGATGAATAGAAATGAACGTTCAGGGATCCAGAGAGCCAGAACCATAAAGCAGGCTGCAGTCTTTCTGGCTGCGGCTTGCTTTTTCGGTAATCTGGCTTTTCTGGTTCCGGCCCGGGCTGAGGAAGACCCGGTTAGCATGGAGATAAGCTATGGCTATGAGGACAGTGCAAAGGGCGGGCGGTACCTTCCGGTGCATGTCACGGTAGGGAATAACCAGGAAACCCCGGTTAAGGGAACACTGGAGATCAAGACCCGGGAGTCCGATGAAACGGTTTACCGTTATGACTACCCGGTTGAGGTAGAGGCAAACGGGAGCAGGACTTCCTGTTATTATATTCCGCTCGGTACAGCGGCCGATGAGCTGGTGCTTTCCCTGGTGGATGAATCGGAAGCTGTGCTGCTGAACCGGAAAGTGAAGCTGAATGTAAGCCGGGATGTGCCGGAGCTGTTTGTCGGGATCTTATCGGATGCCCCGTGGGAGCTCCACTACCTGAATGGAGTGGGAATCAATTACAGCACCCTGCGCACCCGGACCTTTGAGCTGGACGGCAGTGAATTTCCGGAGGAAGAGGTAGGACTGAGCCAGTTCGATGTGCTGGTGGTAAACGATTATAAGCTGAGGGAGCTTTCCGGAACGCAGACAGCGGCGATCATGAACTGGGTCCAGAATGGCGGTGTGCTGATCTTAGGAACCGGTGACCGGGTCGATGACACGCTGGGCCGGTTTGCACCGGAGCTTTTGGACGATTCCTACGGAACGCCGAACATCACCCATATTAACCTGGCAGAGGATTTTACGGCAGTGAACGAGCCGGGTGCCGGTATGCTGGCGATATCCTGTGTGGATGTGCCGCTGCACGGCGGTAATGTGATCCTTTCCAGCAATGGTTTCCCGCTTCTGACCGCAGCGGCCAAGGAGCAGGGAATGGTTGCGGTGGCAGCCTTCGACCTGGGCGATATCGCGCAGTTTTGTGAAAAGCAGACCTCGTATGTAGATTACCTGTTTACGAGCCTGCTTGGTGAGGAACGCATCAACCAGCTGGCAGAGGTGGTTTACAGCGGCAATTCCAGCCGATTCTGGGCCGTACAGGGCCTTATCAACACCGGCGATGTGGATAAGCTTCCGAACCTCTGGCTGTATGTGGGGATAACCGGCCTTTACCTGCTCATTTTAGGGCCGGGTCTTTACCTGTTTTTGCGCGGGCGCGGTCTTCAGAACCTGTACCGCAAGGGCGTGGTGATCGTGGCACTTGGCTTTTCCGGCCTGGTGTATGTGCTTGGCATACCGACCCGTTTCCGTTCCACCTTCTATACTTATGCCTCCATTGAGGATGTGACGGACGATTATGTGACGGATACGACCTATATTAACATCCGCAATCCTTACAACCGTCCGTATACGGTGGAGCTTGACCCGGGCTACCGTCTGCTCCCGATCACCCGGAGTACCCAGTATACGGTGAGTGGCCAGTCTCTGGATGTAGATGCACCTTACCAGATCGCCATTTGCACGGGTGAGGATGCGCTGACGGTGAAGGGACAGAATATTTCTGCCTTCACACCGCGTTATTTCCGGCTGGAGCGCCGCACGGAAAATTCAGAAAAGGTGGGGATCACCGGCGAGGTGGACTATTTTGAAGGACAGCTCCAGGGCAGCCTGACGAACCGTTTCCCGTACCCGATCGAGAATGCAACCCTGATCCTGTACGGAAATATGGTGCAGCTTGGACGCATGGAAGCAGGTGAGACCAAGGATCTGGCGGGTTACCCGCTGCTGCGTTACCCGCTTGGCGATTCCTACCTGGCGGCAGAGCATATTTCCGGCGAGGATACCTACGCCTCAGCCGATATCCGGAACCGCAGCTATATGCTGGCTGTGGAGCGTTCTAACCTGACCCGCTTTTATCTGGATAACTACTTAACCGGCTACACGGCAGATGCCCGGGTCATTGCGTTCAGCACCCAGAAGGAGGAAAGCCAGTTTTTGAAGAATCCGTCTGAGGAAACCTATGGTATTACCATGCTGACCCAGACGGTTCCAGTCAATGCCTCCCGCGACCACTCCATTTACCGGTCGGTACTGATGAAGGTTCCGAGGGTGAACGGCGGAAGCTATGACGCGGAAACCAACTCCATGAGCGGGGCAGAGCCGCTGACACTGGAATACCAGTTTGGAACCGATATTGAAGTAGAGAGCCTGACCTTTGAGAGTGTGTCGGAGGAATTTATAGACACCGGAAGCGGCAGTATAAGCCATATTTTCACTGGAAGCATCTATTTTTACAACTATGCGACCGGAAACTTTGACCGGATGGAGTTAGAGGGAACGACGCTGAATGTAGAGCAGCTAAAGCCGTATCTCTCACCGGGCAACACTTTAACGGTACGCTATGCCTATAACGGCAGCGGGCTCGATGCGATCCAGCTTCCAATGCCGATGGTAGCAGGGAGGGAACGATAATGCTGAAGATTCAGGGATTACATAAAAAATACGGCAATTACCACGCCCTGGACGGTCTGGACATGGAGCTTTCGGACGGAGCCCTGTTTGGCTTTGTAGGGCCAAACGGAGCCGGAAAGACAACCACGATCAAGATTATGACCGGGTTGTTAAAGCCGGACCAGGGAAGCGTAACATTAGATGGGACCGATATGCTGGCAGACACAATGGCGCTTAGAAGGCGGATCGGCTATGTGCCGGACCATTTTGGCCTGTATGACAATCTGAAGGTGTCGGAGTACATGGAATTTTTTGCGGCCTGCTACCACTTAGAGGGCTTTGAGGCGAGAAAGCGTGCCAGAAACCTGCTGGAGCAGGTGGGACTGGGCGGCCGGATGGATGCCTTCGTAGATGGCCTTTCCCGGGGAATGCAGCAACGTCTCTGTCTGGCCAGGGCCCTGATCCATGACCCGGAGCTCCTGATCATGGATGAGCCGACGGCTGGTCTGGATCCACGGACCCATATGGAATTCAGGCAGATGGTATGGGAGCTTCACGAACAGGGAAAGACCATTGTCTTAAGTTCCCACAATCTGGCAGAACTTTCCGAACTCTGCACGGATATCGGTATCATCGATGCCGGGAAAATGGTGCTTTCCGGCAGCATGGATGAGATCATGGAGCGCCTTTATACCTCCAGACAGATCATCATCAGTGTGCCGGGGCAGTTAGAAAAGGCCATCGCATTTTTAAAGGAAAATCCGATGGTGCGCACCATGACCATCAGCGAAAAAGATATCATGGTGGGCTTTACCGGGGACGAGCACATGGAGAGCGAGCTCTTAAAGCAGATGATCGAGGCCGGGATCCCGGTGCGCGGCTTTATGCGTGAGCCGGGAAGCCTGGAGTCGATCTTTATGCAGATCACGGATCATAATGAGGAAAAGGTGGTGTTGTCCTATGAAGACGAATCCGGTCTATAAGCGGGAGTGCATGGTCAGTGCCAGAAGTTTTAAGCTGGCACTGGTGCTTCTGATTTTTAACGGGATCCTGGCGTTGGTGGCACTGTTAAATATGTATTCAGCGCTGGCCCAGGTGCGGCTGACGGCAGAGGTGCAGTACACCGGTTTCCTGGATCTTTACATGTTTGTGGCAGCATTGGAATTTCTGATGCTCATCCTCATTATGCCTGCAGTGACGGCAGGGAGCATCAGCGGAGAGCGGGAACGCCAGACTCTCGACCTGATGCTGACAACCTGTATGACTCCGGTGGATATTGTTCTGGGAAAGCTGGAAGCAGCGCTTGGCACCATGTTTCTGATGGTGGTTTCCAGCCTTCCGGTGTTAGCCATGGTATTTGTGTATGGTGGTATCTTTTTTTCTGATCTTGCTCTGTTGTTATGCTGTTTTTTTGCGGCAGCCGTGTTTATGGGAAGCATCGGCTTATGCTGTTCTGTGCTTTTTAAGCGGACAACAGCAGCTACGGTAGCGGCCTATGCGGTGACTGCCGTGCTGACAGCCGGAACCTACGGGATCAATTTCCTGGTCACCTACATCAACCAGATGCGGATCGGGGAATACCTGGCATCGGCTGAGTCCGGCGGGGTATCCGGCGCCTCCGGAGGGCTTTTGTATGTGCTGCTTTTAAACCCCATTGCGACCTTTGCGCAGGTGCTTGGCCGCCTTGCAGCTACAAACCAGAGCTGGGTGCAGGTGGGAAGCTGGTTCGGAAACCAGAAGGAAGGGCTTGTCATCACCCACTGGATGGGAATCAGCATGGGGATCCAGATGGTCCTTGCGGCGCTGTTTGTGTTCTGCGCCGTGCGGGCCGTGGAACAGAGGAGATCCTAAAATATAGCAATTTAAATGTATGTATGACAAGGGCCGTGTGAGTTGCCGAAAGGCAACTCACACGGCCCTATTAAAGTTAATCAAATTGTTAAATTTACATGAGGTGCAGCTTCCGGCACAGGCGCAGGACCCGCATGCCGAACGGCATGTCCGGAAGCTCCTCTGCGGTGACAGCTTTGGTCAGGACGATCAGAAGTCCGTAGATGCCCATCGCTGCTGGAACGCTGATGAGAAGTCCAAGCTGGTAATAGCCGGTGATGCGTTCAATCACGGTGTAGACCAGAAGGGCAGCAACGCCCATGATAGCGGCACAGATGCAGGGCAGCAGGAAGGTGGTCTTTACTTCCTGGCGGTAGCGTAAGGCCCTGCCGATGGCACGCCAGTTTAAAAGGCAGACTGCCAGGGCAAAGGTTACATTGCCGATGACCAGTCCGTATACCCCCCAGTTTAAATACTTTAACATCACGTAAACCAGTGCGGCGTGGATGATTAGGGAGATGGCGGAGTGGGTCACGGATTTGCGCATCAGGTCAATTCCCTGCAAGACGGCGTTCGTGACAGTCGAGAGGGAAAAGAAGATAACAGCCGGTGCACCAAGCATCAAAAGATTGGTGGTCAACTGGCGGCTGTCGTGGAAAATCAGCCGCAGAACCGGAGTTGCCAGTGCCGCCATGCCGAACGCACAGGGAATGGCAATCAGCATGTTGAATTTGATGGTGAGGCGGATCTTGTACATGACATTCGCCTTGTTTTTCTGGGCGCGGGAGCGCACGATACTTGGGATCATGGAAGTACCCAGGGAGGAAGCTACGGCTACCGGTACATTGGAAAGCAGGCGGTATTTGCCGCCGTAGATGCCTAAGAGGGAAAGGCGTTCTTTTTCTGTAAGACCTTTTCCACTCATCAAGAAGCCGAACATGGAGTTATCCACAGAACCACTTAACTGATACACAAACTGGCTGAGAATGATCGGGGTCAGAGTCAGAAATAACGCGGTGTATACATGCTGCCAGCTTTCCAGGCGGTCTGTCTGCGGCTTCCGGAAAGCTGCCGCATTCTGTTTGCGGTAAAGGAACATCAAAAGAGTCAGGAATACAAAGGCAGCCAGTGCGCCGGAAAGGGTACCGAGGGTACCGCCCGCAGCGCCGTAGGCAGCCGGAGTTTCCCGGTTTGCAAACCAGCGCATGAAAGCAAAGGAAGCAGCTACGCTGATGACGGCATTTACGACCTGCTCAATAACCTGGGAGATGGAGGTCGGTACCATATTGCCAAGTCCCTGGAAATAGCCGCGCACCACACCCATAATGGAAAAGACCAGAATGGTCGGTGCCATAACTTTCAGCGGCAGGGCACTGTTGGGGCTGTTAAAGATGTGGACGGTGATCCAGTCCGCACCAAACAGCAAAAACAGGGTCATAAGGCCACCGGCGATAAGGCCAAAGAGCAGACCTGCCCGGAAAACACGCTGGACATCCTGAATCTTGCCGTGCACGCGTCTTGCCGCGATCAGCTTGGAAATGGCGAGCGGCAGACTGTAGGAAGACAGGATCAGACCAATGTTATAAATTTCGTAGGCTGTGTTGTAGTAACCGATTCCCTCGTCTCCGATGGCGCGGGTCATAGGAATCTTGTAGAGAAGTCCGATAAAGCGGACGATGATACCGGCTGCGGCGAGAATGCTTCCCTGTACCAGGAAGTTGCCGGAGTCGGATTTTTCCTTATTGTTACCCATACGTAAATTTCTCCTTTAGTAATTGCATCTGGACAAAACGATATCTGTATATAGAAAAAGTTTTGCCGGAACAGTAACAGTATATCCCATCGGCGATATGATTGCAATCTGGAAATGGGAGGGGAGATATGGTAGAATGGTTGGTGCTGGCGACTTCGAAGGTTCTGGACGGACAAGTCTGGCGGACCATGGATTTTCGCTATGTCGCTGCATGCTTTGATAGTTATGAAAGGATCATGATATTATATGAAGAATAATCAGGAGTCTGTCTGGATGCTTCAGACAAAACGGGCAGATTTTAACGGAATCGCCACACGGTTTCATATCAGTCCGGTCACGGCGCGTATCCTGCGGAACCGTGATGTAGAAGGCGAGAAAGCGATTGACCGTTATTTAAATGGAACCATCGACCAGCTTTACGATCCCCACCAGATGAAGGATATGGACAAGGCGGCTGCTTTGATCCTGGAAAAGATCCGGCAGGGGGTCCGCATCCGCATTGTGGGTGATTACGATATCGACGGGGTGTGTTCTACCTATCTTTTGTACCGGGGACTGACCCGGTGCGGCGGGCAGGTCGATTACCAGATTCCGGAGCGCATCCGCGACGGGTACGGGATCAACGAATCCATCATCCAAAAGGCGAAGGAAGACGGCATCGACACCATTGTCACCTGTGACAACGGCATTGCGGCGCTGGAACAGATCAGGCTGGCAAAAGAACTTGGCATGACGGTGATTGTGACCGATCACCATGAGGTAGTCCGCGCGGAGGACGGCAGCCAGATTCTGCCACAGGCAGATGCAGTCGTGAACCCGCACCGGGACGACTGTTCGTACCCGTTTGCCGGAATCTGCGGTGGTGTTGTTGCATACAAACTGGTGCAGGTGCTCTATGAACAGAGCGGGGTACCAAAGCAGGAATGGCTGGACATGTTGGAATTTGCAGCGATCGCCACGGTCGGTGATGTGATGAAGCTGCAGGATGAGAACCGCATCATTGTGCGCTGGGGCCTAAAGCAGATGCCGTATACCGCCAGTGCCGGACTGCGTGCATTGGTGGAAGCCTGTGGTCTGGACATCTTCGACCTGACAGCGTACCACATCGGCTTTGTGATCGGTCCCTGTTTAAATGCAAGCGGACGGCTGAAGACCGCACAGCTGGCACTGGAACTGTTGCTGTGCGGAGAAGAAACTTCGGAGGGTCTGCTTTCTGCTTCCGGGACACAGAATGGACAGGGGAAGATGGCTGTATGCATGCAGCAGGGACATTCCCGGGCAGAAGCGCTGGCAGCAGAACTTAAAAATCTGAACGAAGAGCGCAAAGACATGACTCAGGCCGGCATGGAGCAGGCCTTTGAGCAGGTCGATACCGAGCTTTCGCAGGATGATGTTCTGGTCGTATACCTGCCGGACTGTCATGAATCCCTGGCGGGAATTATCGCCGGAAGAGTGCGCGAGGCCTACAATAAACCTTCATTTGTGCTGACAAAGGGTGAGGACTGCGTGAAAGGCTCCGGCCGTTCCATTGAAAGCTACCATATGTATAAGGCCCTGTGCGGCGTGCAGGATCTGCTCTTAAAATTCGGAGGCCATCCGATGGCAGCCGGTTTCTCTTTAAAGGAAGAAAATGTGGAAGAGTTCCGCCGCCGCTTAAACGAGCAGTCCACGCTCGCAAAAGAGGATTTTATCCCAAAAATCTGGATCGATGTGGCGATGCCGCTGGAATACATATCCGAAGCGCTGGTAAATGAGTTAAAGAGCTTAGAGCCGTTCGGACAGGGCAATGAGAAGCCGCAGTTTGCGCAGAAAAATTTGCGTATCCGCAGTGTGCGGGCCATCGGCCGCAACAACAATGCCGTCCGCATGACGGTGGTAAGTGAACAGGGCCGCCCCATGGAAGCCATGGTCTTTACCGTGGCAGATCAGTTTGTGGAAGAAGCAAAGCAAAGCAGAAGTATCGATGTGATCTACTATCCGGATATCAATGAGTACAATGGAAACCGGACACTGCAGATCGTGGTGCGGGCGTACAAACTGCATTCTTAAAGATTTTTCTTTATGATTCTCACAATTTTTTGTACAGACTCATAATTGCTTGACACTTAGAAAACGCTGTACTATAATCGAGCGTAAATAACCGCGAAGGCGCTGGGCTGACCAGTGCCTTTGTCACAACGTGGCGGCCTGTATTCTACGGGAATCGTTGTGTCACAACAAATGCAAAGGAAAGCAACTGCCTGAAAGGTATCAGAGAGGGCATTTGCGGAAAAGGAGACAAAGCCCATGGTTAATGAGGTAATGAAATTTATCGAAAACTATGACCCGGAAGTCGGCAAGGCAATTGAGCAGGAAGCCGCACGTCAGAGAAGAAATCTGGAGCTTATCGCTTCTGAGAACATCGTATCTGAGCCGGTCATGATGGCAATGGGAACCGTGCTGACCAACAAATATGCGGAGGGTTACTCTGGAAAGCGCTATTACGGCGGCTGCCAGTACATCGACGTGGTAGAGACCATCGCAATCGAGCGTGCAAAGAAGCTGTTCGGCTGTGAGTATGCCAACGTTCAGCCGCATTCCGGCGCACAGGCAAACATGGCAGTATTCCTGGCTATGTTAAAACCAGGTGACACCGTACTCAGCATGAGCCTCGACCATGGCGGTCATCTGTCTCACGGAAGCCCAGTGAACTTTTCCGGCCTTTACTTTAACATTGTATCCTATGGTGTAAACGATGAGGGCTTCCTCGATTACGACCAGGTAGAGCGTCTGGCTGTAGAGCATAAGCCGAAATTGATCCTTGCAGGTGCAAGTGCATACGCAAGAGAGATCGACTTTAAGCGTTTCCGCGAGATTGCAGACAAGGTTGGTGCATACCTCATGGTAGATATGGCACACATCGCAGGTCTGGTAGCAGCAGGAGAGCATATGAGCCCGATCCCGTACGCAGACGTGGTAACCACTACCACTCACAAGACCCTGCGCGGACCGAGAGGCGGCATGATCCTAGCAAGCAAGGAGTCTGCTGACAAGTTCAACTTCAACAAAGCCATCTTCCCGGGAACCCAGGGCGGTCCGTTAGAGCATGTGATCGCAGCAAAGGCAGTCTGCCTGGGCGAGGCATTGAAGCCAGAGTTTACCGAGTATCAGAAGCAGGTCCGCAAGAACGCGAAGGCACTGGCAGCAGCACTGGTAGCACAGGGCTTCAAGCTGTTAACCGGCGGTACCGACAACCACTTAATGTTGGTAGACCTGCGCGGCATGGACGTCTCTGGAAAGGAACTTCAGAACCGTTGTGATGAAGTATTCATCACCCTGAACAAGAATACCGTTCCGAATGAGCCGAGAAGCCCGTTCGTAACCTCCGGTGTCCGCATCGGAACCCCGGCCATTACCACCCGCGGCTTAAAGGAAGAGGATATGCCGAAGATCGCAGAGTGCATCTGGCTGGCAGCAACTGATTTCGAGAACAAGGCAGATTACATCCGTGGCGAAGTAACGAAGCTGTGTGAGAAGTATCCGCTGTACGAATAATTTCATATGTAATTGATTACAGACCCGTGAGACCGCAGAACATGCGGCTTCACGGGATTTTTTTAATTGTTAAACGGGTTTACACCGATTTTACATTCCCCCTCTTTTTGATTTTACATTCGGATTTTACAATGCAGTTGTGGTTGAGAGATGGAGAACATGAAAGCCACGATAACATAGAACGTAATAAAGAATATTCATAAACAGAGAGAAGAGGAGAGAACGTATTATGAAGAAAACATTAGCAATGGTATTAGCAATGGGTATGACAATTGCAAGCCTGACAGCATGCGGCGGAAGCAAACCGGCAGAGACCTGGGTGTTTGAGGACGCGCTCTTTGCCATGCGCACCGCCAAGGCCTCCGGTTTTTTACTCGCGGCAGTGTATGACGCCTCCCAAGCCGCACAGCAGCAGGAAATTCAGGCCCTTTGTGATCTTTACATTCCCGCCTTTTCCGCGCTTGCATACCCTTTCTGAACACAGCGTTTTTGGACAAAAAGCAGTTGATGTACAAATTGCACAGCATGCCTTTCGTCGGAATGGCAAAAAGAGAACGAAATCCCACCGCTTTGCCGCAAAAAAACAACAAAATTCCGATTTTCTTCCTGTTTGTGCGTAAAAAGATTGCACAAAAGGTTGATTTATGATACAATAAATGGCCAATGGCGTAAAAAAACTTTTACCGGAACGGCTGCGCAGCCCCGAATGCTGTATTTGGGGGAAGCGACGCGCGCTCCCCGTTGACCGATAGAACACACAACATTTCAGAAATGAGGGAGTTTGAATTATGGCAACCACAATGGACACTCTTTCGCACAAGGCCCAGCGCGCCGCGTTCGGCGTGGCGCTGGACATGGCGCTTAAGCACATTGAAAAGGACACCAGCAAGGGTCTTCTGGATGTGCTGGATATTTCCCAGAAGTTCATGGGCGATACGTTCAAAAAAGAAACCTTTGAAGCGATCCGCGCCTATATCAGCAACCCGGAAAACAAATGGATGCAGTTTGTGAACCGCCACC
>OODU01003278.1_pt1 | contig 12385 bp, 23 predicted proteins | sample 1671171 | NCBI WGS metagenome assembly OODU01 (sample SAMN06348129, study PRJEB24527) | human gut metagenome | biome: human gut; feature: ankylosing spondylitis patient; material: feces | host: Homo sapiens | place: China | collected 2015-10
TTTTTTTTTCAAGCAGAAGACGGCATACGAGATTCAAGTGTGACTGGAGTTCAGACGTGTGCTCTTCCGATCTGTGCACAGGCACATTCCAATGCTTTTCGGCGGACGTTGTCAATCTCTCTGAGGCGTTGCGCGCACTCTCAGTTCATCCGGGAGCTACCCGGCCAATTTTCCCACCAGGCTGTGACACCTGGCGAGAACATCCACATGAGGAGAAAAAGGTAAAATGTGTAATCAGAAGCCGCAAGCTATACGCCTTTGGCTTCATGCTACACTATAACACTTTGAAAACGAACAGTGCGAACAGAATGAACAAACTTTATTTTTCTCCCATAAACCTCGTATATTCCATTCGCACGCCGTCCGCTGTTGCCTTACGTCCCATTCGTATCGCGACATCACTCCATGCCAGTTCCTCAAAAATCCTGTACCGGATAATCCGCTGCATCCGCATGGAAATCGTATTCATCCACGCTTCCACATCTCTCTTGATCCGCTCAGCAGTCTGCAGCCGCTCAACAAGCGTCTCTTCCAGACGATCCAGCTCGCCCGGATCTCTCACGGTCGGATACGCCAGCCCTTCCAGATGATACGTTTGCGCCGTGTATGGAAACTCATGGGCCGATCCTTTGCTTGTGTCTGCCACCATCTGCTTCCGGGCCTTGCGGAGCTTCCGAATCTGCTCCTTCGTCTCCTTGACTTGAGCGCAGGCATCTATGTAGTCTTTTAATATCTGCTTGTCCAATGGATTCACCCCTCTCTCTTATTCCAAAGTTCTGCCACCTACCACCGCCTGCCTCTCTTATCAACTACCGTTACCTTGCCAAGGATCCGGATTCCACTCATCCGGCAAATGATATTCAGCAACCGCCGGAAATCTCTAACTTCTTCCGGTGGCTTGTCTGCCTTCCGGACTGCCCGGCCTGCGGTCGGATCCGGATAGCCCTCTTTGTTCTTATACATTGGCACCTCCAAATTTCAGTTTAACATCTTCCATATTTCATAACACTTTTTACAGGCCAATTCTGGCTCCTTTTCGATTCTTCTATAATCAATATCGGTTTCAAAATAATTTTGATCCTGCTGGTATTTTTCACACAAAGACGTATCGTTAAAAAAACAGTGATATTTCGCTTTTGGATGAATCCAATCGTGGTCTGTGATATTACTCTGTTTTACTGGAAGCATCCATTTATACTCATTCATATTTTTATTTCCTAATTTGTATTTTTCTTTCAGCCTCTTGATTATAGTTTTCCGTTTAAGTCCGCAGCGCACGCTTCCATCATTGCCTTCTCCAATAGAGCAACGTAATTGTGTTTTTTCGCCCATCGAAATACGGTAAGCAGGCTATGCAATTTTCACATTTCATTTTCCGTCATGACCTCCAAATCTCAATCTTCTTGATAAATTGCCTGTCCACACATCGGGCAGAAGTGATAGCATATCTTCTTAAAATCTCCATTAAGGTTTTCTGCACCACATGCCGGGCAAACATATTCATCGACATGTATCTCATTTACCTTCATAGGGATCTGTTTGGACAGTGCGTTTAGTATCAAATGCGTTTCCTTTTTATCGATTGTAACTGTACAATCAATTTCTGCTTTTCTGCATGATCTTATATAGCGTACAACTCTGTAAATTTCGTCCACAATCTCTACCTCCAAATCTTAATTTTCATCCAATTCATGAAAATCTGGTTCCCAATCATGCAATTTCATCATCGACACACAACAATGAATTTTCGTGGCACATCCTTCACAGATTTCGCCCAAACTTTCGTTAAATGATATCCTTGGATTTCCTCCATTTGCCTGCAACTGCTGTCTCCAAGTCTCATTGCACGGATCAATTTCTTTTCCACAGATATCACAAAATATTTTTCTCATGACACCCTCCTCCAAATCTTAATTATCCTCGACCTCAAACTCCGCCTCTGCCAGCTTCGCCAGCGCACCATGCAGCCAAATACGCGCCTGATCGTGGGTCATCGGCTCATAAAAATCGACCGTAACCGTAAACTCATGATGTGTGTCTGGCTTATTGCTCGGATCCACACCTACTGCAAAAACACCGTTTTTCATTCCAATTCCTCCTTGTATGCCTCCGGCAGCGGCATCCATGCATTAACAAATAATCCAGCACTGCAGCATGTGTCTCCATCGTCGCAACCTTGCAGATACCATGCACCATCACCCTCATCATTTACCTCGTACCGGCCAATAGCCGGGAGAGAAAAGTTTTTGAATGATACAAGCACATAATCTGCTGTCTCCGGCAGCTTCTCAGCCACCGGAATCCACTCATTCTTTTTCATGCACTCCGGCTCCATCCCCGTATTCTCATACTCTGCCAGCCGCTGCACCAACTCATCTTTTTTATTCGGAGACCAGTACCCGCTTTTGATTTCATTTGCTCTTTTATGCGTTAATCTTTCCACTATTTCTTTTCCTCCTCCAACAAGCTAAACGCTGCCAGCATCATCCTGCCGCAAACCGTTGCGCCTTTATATTTTCTCATGATCTCACCAAAGTCTTTCGTGGCGGCTTCCCAGAATCCAGGCTCTAAAGGCCGTCCATGATACTTCAAGTAAAAATTGTAGGAATCGCACCACACACCTTTTGCAAGCGCCGCCTGCTCCTCGATTCTTGTCATAAAATACAGCCTGCCTTTCTGTAATGAGTCTTGCGCCGCTTGAACTGGTTTTCACAGAACTGGATGGCATCCACATAGTCATAGCACACAGCATCTGTCTTTCCCTCAGCCTTTCTTGCTATCCGGCCGATTGACTGCGTAACCACTGCATAGTCTTTCTGCGGTGATACCAGAAACAACCGATCCAGGCATGGGATGTCCAGCCCTTCTTTCGCCAGACCGAACGAAGCAAATAGGATTTTCTTCTCCCCGGTCCGCATTTCCTCAATGGCTGCCTCGCGCTCTGCCTTGGCCCGCTTGCTTGTCATGCTTCCGTCGATCATGGCAGACACCGCTTTTAATTCTTCCGGCAGCAGGCTTCGGATGTTGCGCAGCTGCTCCAGTCTGCTTGCCAGGATAAGGCAGGAATGCCCAGTCTGGTTTACCAGATCCTTCACGATCAACTCATTTCTCTTCTGATTTTCCCCCAGGTATGCAAGCAGATCGTTATAGTTTAGTGTTCCGTCCGTATCCAGACATCCACGGCTGATCTCTGTCCCGGTATCTCGCCGGCATATCCGCACCTTCATGGTCTTGTCTGCCACAGCTGCGTCCGGCACTTTGTAAATGACCGGCCCCAGCACTGCAAATGTGCTTTTTATCATGCCGTCTGACCGATGCACGGTTGCTGACAGCCCATATTTGTGTCTTGCCGCCAGACTGTTCATGACCTTGTAAAACATAGTTACCTGCGTAGGTGATCCGGCCAGCCGATGGCATTCATCCACTATGATCACATCCCATGTCTTCTGGTACCGCTCCAGATCCAGCTTACAAAGAGTCTGGACCGTTGCAAAGGTCATGTGACTGCCGATCTGAACCTTTCCCGCCGTGATCGCGCCAAGGGTTTCCGGCGGAAAATACTGCTCCGCCCTGGCTCTTGATTGCACCAGGAGATCCTGCGTGTGAGTAACCCACAAAACCTTCCGGCTCAATATTGCCGCCAGTGCAATCCCCATTTGTGTTTTTCCAGACCCGCACGGGCTCTGCAGGATTCCGCAGCTAGCGTGCCGCATAGCCTCCACAGCCGTTTCTTGATAGTCGTACAAGGGAACGTTGCCCTGATAGCTTAAAAGCCCGTTATCGGCCAAATGCACGCTTATCCTGTCGTTTTCTGAAAGGAACTGCCGCACCTGTTTTCCCACTCCCGTAGGAAGAATCAGATCAGAGCCATCAATCCGGTACAACCATAAGTATTTCGGTGTGTTTCCAATCCAGAGCCCGCGGCGTTCCCGCTCCCGGTATTGTGGATTAGGAATGATCATGTTTTCCTGCGCCCAATCATTTAATTCTTTTGATGCATCCCGGATGTGGATTTCAGACCCAATCTCCACGACCATTGTTATCACCTGCCCTCGTTACGTTCAATTCGTCCAGCCAGCTCTCCAGTGTTCTGCCGTATGTAGGCATTGCACTTTTGGGAATCCCTTTCCGACCTTCGTTTTTCAAATGCTTCAACACCTGGAAGTCTACCAGATAAACCGGGGCTCCCTGGAAGCGTACCGCAAACATCCCGCGGCTGTTTCCTGTCATGTGGAAAAGCAGCATTGCATTGTACTGGTTCTCCTCCACTCTTCTCAGCTCGAACACATCTTTCTGGCAGTCCTTGCAATCAACCAGGTACGCTTCCCCGTTTCTTGCCGCAACCACATCGCACGGCTGACCGTTTTTATTATCCTGGAAGCGGTGCACCCAGAAGCCTTCTGCTGCCAGCCGTTCGGCAAATTCTCTCTCGAATTTCGTACCGGCTGATTTATTGCTCGTTTTCATCGTTTTCATCGTTTTCATCTCCTCATCGCTGCGGTCTTACCATTTTCCAGAAATGTCTTTCCAGAATCTCACCTAGAAAATGCCAGCAAGCCCTTATTTTACTTAGGGTCTTACTGTCTTACCTAAAAACCCGGATAATAAGTCTATATTTTTATAAGAGAAAAAAATAATGACGTTTTCCCCCTCGCGTCACGAGACTATATAACAGGTAAGACTGGTAAGACAGGTAAGACCTTACTAAAAAAGCCAATATTTATGCGGCTTCTAGGGTCTTACCAAGGTCTTACCTTTTAAGAAGTAGGTAAGACCTTTTAATCGAAAGGTAATGTTTCCTGCTCATATTTCTCAACCTGCATGAATCCGTCCTTATCCGTCGCATCATCATCCTCCGGCAGATTGAATTTGATATAGCTTGATTTGATTCCATATACCTTCGTCTGATGCACCATTTTCCCTTGCGAATTGCGCACCAGATACCCTTTTTCTGCCCACTTCCGACTCACGGCTGTATAATCGAATCCATTCTGATCTAAGAAGCTTAAAAGCACATCTCGGTTCACAATCAGTTTCCCGTCGTCAATCTTCCCCCAGACCTCGCCTTTATTCAGAGAATTCTCTGCTTTCGGATCTTCAAAACGGACCTGGTACTTTGCCGCCCAGTTTAACACCTGCTGATACGCGCGTTCTGCAATATCTACATCACGCGTACTCTGCAGATATTGCTTCACCTGGACAATCTGCAGCGGCTGCTCCGCCGTAAAAAAGAGCTTTACTGCAATTTCATCTGCCAGCAGCATGCAGGCCATAGCCATTGCCTGTTTATCTGTAGTATCCAGCTGGCAAAGCGTCTCAAAGATTTCCCGGTACCGGTCCATGATCTTGCAGGCTTCTGTCTCCTGTATGTACTCGACGAATTTTTTCCCGGCAAACCCATAGTTTTCCTGCACCATACTGCTCACATAATGACCGTCTGCCACCAGAGGACCATCAATCGCAATTTCAATGACACGGTTCTTGGAACCGCCACCCGAATTCACCTTCGTGATCGGCTCCTCACCTGTGAAGATAAAGCTGTTCTTCCAGGTCTTTGTATCTTCCACACCGCCGTATGCCTTCGCACGGCCACGGTCCACACCCTCTGTGATCTGGTAGATCAGCTGGTCGAAATTTCCCTGCCATTTATCCTTTATGGTCTGCAGCTCGTCGCCAGCAAATGGAATGCTGCAGAGAAACGCTGCGTTTCGCATAATGGCATTCTTTGTCATGTTCATGGTCTTGACCAGACCGCCCATCCTTGGATTGCCCCAAATGGACATGGCCACCATCAACGCCACTGTTTTTCCTGTGCCGGTCGTGCCCCACAGATGCAGCACAAACGGAAGCACTTTAAGCGGCTCCAGAAGCACGGAAGCAAAGCTTGCAGCCATCATCATACGCAATGGCAGATTCTTCCGCAGGTCGCTGCAAAGAGCCTTCCAGGACTCGAAATCGCCCTTCTCGGACACGTTCTTGAAAATTGCCTCGTAATCCATTCCGCCCTCGTAGCGGATATCCTTTTCGTATGGGGTAAAAGCTGCACCAACCCATCCAAGGCGGTTGATAGACTTCTTTGGCTCCAGTGCCACCGGATTATACCCCACGCAGTCACTGATATAGCGCACCAAACTCTTTGCATTGTCCGATGTTACTTCGATGCCGTACTGCGACAATACATCCACGATCTTATTGGTATTGGCACAAACAGACCGGTCAACTGTGATCCGCTGCCAGGACGCAGATTTAAAATAAGCCAACGTGATACGTTCTTCTGATGTATCCACGTTCTTCAGGATCTCAACCGGCATGATCGGATGGCTGCAGGCAACAACCGGGACCTGCTGCATGTTTTTGTCATACCGGACTGTTTTCACACCCATATCGTTTGCAGTCCACTCTGCGCAGTTAAGCTCCAGCGGCTGATCGGTAAAAGCCGTCTTCTTCCCGGTCTGGCGCATACGCTGGATATAATCAAGCTGGAACTGTTTTAAAAGGTTGTTAAACTCCAAGGCACGTTTTATGGTCTTTGCTGCGTTCCGCAGCGCCTCAATGTATTTCTGGCGCTCCACGTTGTCATCAATCTCAAAAATCCGGTAAAATACTTCATCTGGAAATGGATCCATCTTCTCCAATTTTGATATACCAGTCGCTAACTCTTCGTTCGACTTTTCCAATTTCACTCACCGCCTTCTTGTCTGCGTATAGTTGTTCCGGGCACTGATCCAGACAGTCGATCAGATACTCCACATAGGTAATATTGCCAAGTGCCTCATAGAAATGCTCGCTGCGCTCTCTGATTGCCTCACAGAGCAGCCCGCGATACACAACCAGCCATTTCCTCGCATAAGACACAAAATCGCGTAATTCGCGTTTTAAACGGTTTCGTTTATCTGCTTCGCGCTTCTCCCGGTACGTCACCGGTTCCTGGATTGGGATCTGGAATGCTGTCGCAAGTTGCTTAGCCGCCTCATAATTTCCAATGCCAAAATAACCAGCTACAAACTTAACCTGATCGCCGCCAGCACCGCAGGAAAAGCAGTAATACCCTTTCCCATTCGGATATATCTTCATGGATGGGCGGGTATCGTGATGGAACGGACAAAGACATTTCCCGTTTAAAACATGCAGGCCGCAGTATTCTACGGCCTGCTGCATACTCACTGCATCTTTTACTTTGCTATAAAGCTCCGGATCACATGAACGGGATTCCTTCATCGCCTGCTCCCTCCGGAATATCTACAAAGCCATCACCTACAGCAGATGGGATGCCATGATTAACCGGAGTTGTCTGGCCTACAGGCGGATCCTGTAAGACTTCATCTTCCGGTACTTCTGCCTCGGCCAAACCGGCCACGCTGCGGATCTGGAACAGTTCCGTTACGAACGGACGGTTACCGTTGGATGCCTCGTACTGACGGCGGCGGAAAATACCGCCAAACTCCTTTCCTACCATCTGCTTCTCGTTGTCGTTCACATCCCACTGGAAAGTAAAATTGTTGGAACGTTCAATGGATGTGATAATACCCTTAAACCAGGAAAGGCCCTTGCCCTCCATGTTCTGTTTGAAGACGCCGCGCCACTTCGCTCCCATCGGGTTCTGCGCCTTATCACTCTCAAACATCTTTTTGTAGAAGTCCTTGTATTCGCCTTTCGCGATATCGTACAGCAAAACAAACTGCAGATTACCATTTCTGGATTCCTGGGTGGTCACCTGCTTGATCACACACACATATTTACCTTTCGGCAGCTGCTGGAACTCTCCTGTATAAGATGCTGCCTCATCGTATCCTGCCGGTTTCTTAATCATGACTGCTTGTCCTCCTTGGATTTATATTTCTCCCATCCGTAAAAATCGCGGATAGTATCATCAACCAGTTTCAGGTTGTTTTCAATTTCTGGTGCCTCGAACATATCCTCCGGGGTCTTTGTAATATCGGAACCATCTGTAACCGTGCGGAAGAAATGATTTCCATTCTCGCTCATGCACCGGATGCAGATCGTCACCATTCCCTCCAGGCAAACCTTTCGATCAAGCTGCTTGCCAATCGTTCTAAGTCTGGAAATGCCAAAATCGTCCGTGTCTTCGTGGAACATGATGTATACAATTTTGTCCGGATCCGTCACATCCGTCTTGATCCGCTTCACAAGTCCATACATTGCATCCGCGATATCGTCATACATTTCAAACGACGCGTTGCCCTTTTTGTTGCGGTGCTGTGACATAAACAAATGCGTCATGATATAACCAGCATCATCAATCACATAAACCTTTTCTGGATTCTTATTGATAGTAGTAATGATCTGGTTGATATCATCACTCGCCCCGGGTTTACGGAAGCGCTTGCGGAAGGGCAATTCCTTCCGCTCTGTATTCAACAGCACAATTTCATTTTCATCGAAAAACTTTAAACTCCGGCTCTTTCCGCTGCCGGATTTTCCATAGATCAGTACCGGTAATCCCATAGTGTCCTCCTTAATATGGCAGTGTTTCTTCTTCGTCGGAATCGTTATCTTTCTTGTCTTTGCTCAGCCAGTCATCCTCGAAGAAATCCAGATCCTTCATGCGGTCAAAGACAGTTTCCCGTGTTTTTCCTTCAACCTGCACGCAACAAACCCAGTACAGCATGGTCTCGCTCTTAAAATAAAGGACACTTCCCAATGGAGAGACGCTTGGTCTGCCCGGCATACGTTCGCCAGCAACTTCCAGCTCTGCAGGAGACAGCATGCCATCGGTCCACTCTCTTACTGCTGTCAGATAATCCTTGTCACTGTGGCGCTGGTAAACAGACAGCTCATGATAATTGTTTGTCAGTACCAGCGGGACGCTGCAGGCGAAGTCCTTTGCCTCTCTCCATTTTTCATACGGATTCAGGTAATCCACATGGAGATCTGCTTTTAACTGTTTGTCCTCGATGTAATACTTATAGCAGCTGTCTTCTTCCGGCATGTCACCGATCAACTCCATGATGGCAGCCTTAAACTTATTGGTCGCATACAGCTTCTCAACACACACGCCCCAGTAACCGGTATATACCAGATACTGATCATTTACATTTCCGACATACAATCCGCCCGCCGTCTTCAAAGCGGATTTCATCACTTTCTTAAACTCACTGATTTTCAGGAACACTTTCTCTATCCTCCTCGTATTTACGCTTATATGCATCGATTCCGCACCGGATGTAATCCAGGATAATATCCATCTCGTCAAATGACAGGTGCCATGCACCCGTAGTCATGATCTTGACCGCCTTCGCAGCTACTTCCATGAGCAGCTGCATCCGGTACGGTCCAACTCCCGGCTCCATTAACGAATCCGCAGGCTTTCGCCACGCGGCTCCAGATGTGCCCAGTCAACCTGCTTTTCATCCAGCAGCTTGCGGATTGCCTCGTTGTTCGGCACCGGCGGCTGCGGCACCAGATACTTGCCCGGGATGTCTTCCAGAAGACCATCAATCACCAGCGGCTGCAAGCCACCATTCTTCTGGATGTTGAAGCTAAACAGGGCCGTCTTGAACTTCGTCTTGCCCATCTCTCGCATATTGGCTTCCAGATTGCTCTTTAATGCCTGCTGACGGTTCTCCAGAGCCTTTCTTCTGGCTACCAGGCGGTTTTCCTCTGCTTTTAATGCCTCAATATCACCCTGCATACCTTTGATGATCTTGGCATAACCGTCTGCCTTCTCCTCAATTTCTCCCCACAGGCCGTCCATTGTGTCCTGCAGGACCTGATCATCTACCTCCGGATCATAAACCAGATCCTGTAACGCTAAAAACTGCTCAGTCAACTCATAAAGTTTCATCTTGTTTTTCCTCCGCGCCTCGCTTATAATGAGGCTGTAAATTCATTTTTTATTTACTTGATTCCCTGGAAGTTGCAGCTTCCGGGGTTTCTTTTTTCAGACGATTGATCTCGGCATCGATCATCGCACGAAGGATCAATCGTCTGACAGACTGCAGTCTTTACAAATCTGACGATCATCCGCTTCAAAGCGGCATCATCTGTCTCACCGTAGGCATAAAATGTGCCCTCCAGCTTACTGTCAACTCTGCCGCCAGTGATGGCCAGAACGCAATCGCTAATCTCTGTCAACTCACGATTAAACGTAACCTCTACCATGTCCTCACCTCCCTCCTACGCCAATGCCAGAATAATAAACAACCAGAACATAAAACCGGTTGCGCCGCAGAACGCTGCAGCTACAACCATCACATCCACAGCAAGATCTCCCAGCCGGTCCGATAATGGCTTCTCCGGCGCCGGTTCTTCCGCCGGTTCTGCCACCGGATCACTCTGCACTGTCACATAGCTGAGCGCCTGCGGGTGCTGTGCCTGGATAAAATTAAGCTTCGTCATCGCAACCTCCTTCCCCCGGTTCATATGCCGGATACTGTTCAATAAATTTCTCCAGGTCAGCACCGCGGATCTTGATTGATCCGAGGCGCAACCCGATAAGCTGCTTTTCATTCAGCAGTCTGTATACTGCAGATGTATTAACTCGCAGTATCTTTGCAGCCTCTTTTACCGTGTATAACGGTTCGTATGCTCTTACCATCTTCTTACACCTCCCTCGTTGCTTTTCCTGCATATTCCGTGATACAATTTCTTTATCAAATTCATACTACGGAGGTTTTTATGTTTCTCACACAACTTGCATCCGCTTCCGACACTATGTTCACCGGCCTGCTTAGTTCACTCAGCCCGTCCGATATAATTCAGTTGCTCGGAATACTTTTGTCAACAATCATCAGCACAATCGCAGTCATAATATCTGTTGTCACCTTGCGTCAAAACCATCAAATGGTTGAAGAATCAACTCGTCCATACATAGTTGTTTACACCGCTGCAACCAACTTTCAATCTCCTATGTACTACCTGGTCATCAAAAATTTTGGTCAAACAGGGGCTCGCATTACCAGTTTTTCCTGCGATTTTGATTTAGCTAAGTGCTCCTACAGCCCAAAATACATTCCTTTTGAACACATCAAAGATACTTTCATTGCTCCAAATCAATCCTTCGTTTGTAATGTAAACCAACGCGAAATATTTGAAGATCCAAAACCAATCGCTATAAACATCTCCTACGAAGCTAATAACAAGACATATACCGATTCTTTTGTTCTCAATATCAAAGCAGATGCCGATTTAACTCATAGCCGAGCATCTACCAAAGATAAAGAGCTGAAAATCATCTCTTATACGCTCCAGGATATGGTGGAAAAGATGCTATAACACAATTCGCCCGCTCTGTAACCGGTCCTTACATCTACATAAAACAGTCTCGCAAACTTCATAGGTCTGGGCTTCCTCCGGAAGTTCAGACTTTATTGTTTGTAAAATCTCTTCGACAGTTTTCTCCAGTACCTCTTCGGAAACAGAAATGCCATTTCCAAAAGAAATCACTGTATTGAACATCTTCCTCACCTCCTACTCTGTTGCAAACAGGTAATCCACTGTACACGCTGAATTTAACACTCCATCAACGGCAGAACGTCATGCTGTTTCAACAGGTCATACAAGAATAACCGTCCTTTCTGTGTCCAGTAAGAATGTTCTTTTGAGTGCTGAACACCATCGGCGTCCGGATAGTTATGAGTCTTGGTCTTCAAATAGCCATTTCCCTGATACTTTGCATACAGCACCCAGACATCTCCCTGCTTGAACTGGATACCAAGGTCATGAAGAATAGCATTAAATTTCTTCGCTGACATTCCATAGTCCTTGGCGATCACGGTAGTTGCAATCAGGTCTTTGCACTGCAGGATCATGTCATAATAAGAAGCTTTCGGCTGCAGCTCCTCGATTACTTTCTGCTGATCCGCAACCTGTCCTCCAAGAAACTGGCAGCGATCCTTTAAGCTATTAATTGTCTGGTCTGCCATGCGCAAGGCTCTGGCAAATACCTGCTCCGGCGTGTTCCATGCCTTTTCCAGTACATTAAATGCTTCTATATACTTCAACTTCCATTTCATTGCTTCTGAACCAGTGAATCCCATCGCTAGTAATGAAAAACCATCACGATTCATAAAATATACTTTTTGTTCTCTTCCATAAGAATCAGGCATTGTCGATTCAAAAAACATCTGCCCAAAATTCGGCACATCTTTTTCTAAGTTTCTTATGCTTTCTAATACATGACGATGTTGCTTATTGAATACGTCTGAAACATTTCTGCTGTCCGTAATCATTTGGTCATTCTCAAATCTTACACTTATTGAAACTAAATTATCCACTGCTCGACCGCCTCTCTTAATTCAGACAGCGTAAAATAGGAAATCCCTTTGATTTTCCTCTCGTCCTCAATTTCTTTTTCTGTTATTCCTATTAAAATAGGGTTCTCGAATTTAGAACCGTAGGCAATGAGTTGTGTATTAGGGTTTTT
>OODU01003283.1_pt1 | contig 12378 bp, 12 predicted proteins | sample 1671171 | NCBI WGS metagenome assembly OODU01 (sample SAMN06348129, study PRJEB24527) | human gut metagenome | biome: human gut; feature: ankylosing spondylitis patient; material: feces | host: Homo sapiens | place: China | collected 2015-10
GCGAAGCGGCGCAAGGGGTGCAGCCCCTTGTTGCGGCAAAGCCGCCATATCGGAGCGCGGGGAAATCTCCCTGTGCGAAGATAAGCCCTCGGCAGAGCGCACACGCCCGTAAGGGTGTATAAGTGCGCCCTTAGTTCCTAAGGGATTTATTCGGCGTTCCTGCTTTCGGCTCGTTTTTTCAGATATTCCCGCGCTGGTTCACTCGTCAAGGCAAGCCTAAGAAGTGCTGCGGCTTCCTCGTCGGTCATGTTCTTTGCTTCCGGCACAATGCTTTCAAAGACCGCGCCCCGGACAATAAGGCGGTGGCTGCGCGTTCTGCGTTCCTCTTTGGATAGCTTCTGACGCAACATCTTTTCTCGGTTCTCAAACTGCCGGATTTTCTTCTTTCCGTCCTCAATCTCGGCTTGCAGCTCCTCGCGGGTTTTCTCTCTCGGTTTCGTCATAGCTGGTCGCTCCTTTCTGCCTGTCGGCGTAGAAAAAGGACAGTCGATTTCTCGGCTGCCCTTTTGGATGGGTATTAAGTTTTATTGTGTGCTGTTTTATCTTACCCTTATTGTTTTGACACTTTACTTAAACGGGATATTTCATCATCATTATTCAATAATCGTGTTGATAGCAGACTGTACCGCTTTATATCTCCCCTCATTTGAGTGTGCCGCTAAACAGGTAATTAAATATGCTTTTCCATCTTTTTCATACAGAACAACAATGTTATAGGAAGATGCCATTGTTCCTGTTTTCATTCCTTTAACATTTGCATTATAGTACGGTGAATTTTCATCTAAAAATTCATTTGTATTTTTCCATGTAAATTCACCTTGCGGAGTTTGAATTGAAAATTCGCTTTTTCCAATACATTCTTTAACAAAATCGTAGTTAAGGAGCTTCAACGCTACGCGGTTAATGTCATCTAAATGAGAGTCAGCTTGCATAGACGCGCCACTTGGGTCATTATATAAATTTGTTTTGGAATAGCCTGCTTCGATTAAATACTCACTAAGTTCTGTCATGAAATAATCTATATATTCCGTTGCTGTATAACCTTCGCCTAATTCGTTTTTAGCGATATGATATGCCAACGCATAGGCTGCGTCATTTCCGGAAGGAACAAGCATAGCCTCCATGATTTGTTTAACTGTGTATTCCCCAGCATACAGATTTGCTAAAGATGAACCCGCCGGAACAAGTTCTAATACCTCTTGATTTACTTCAACAATATCTTCCAAATCTACTTTTCCCAAAGCATAATCAATGGCAAATAGTTTTGCCAAACTTGCTACTGTGGGAAGTTGGCTATCGCCCTCGTAAAATAAATATTCCTCCTGTTCAATATCATAAACAGAAAATGAAAGAGCGTCCTGCGGAATGTTAAGCTCGTTCGTACTTAGTTGAAAATCAATTTTTTTATAGATGTCCTTTAAGAAATCAAAACGATAAATCCCTGTTTTGTGTAGCCCAATTACTGCAACAAATGCTATAAACAACACTGTTACAAAAGCTATTATCTTTTTACATTTTCTATGCTTCTTCATATTTTTTCTCCCACGAATTTATATCTGCCATTCTGTGCCTTTGAGAAAAGTATAGCACAAGAATATGAACAAATCCACATTATTTCAACAAGTTTGTAGTGCTGTTTTCTCTGGCAGACCGCCGCGCAGCTTCCCGCCGTTCCTCGTTGTATGGGGCGGTCAGACGGAAAGAGAAACGCCCCTTTGCAATATCAAACTCCATGCAGCCCGTTTCGGGGTCTGCGTCGGTCTGGCGGCACTGGTCGGGGTGCTGTCCGGCGTAGGCGGCAAGCCGCTTCTTTAAGTCGGTGTTGTGGGTGCGGATATGGATAAGGGGGTCTTTCTCGTCAAACCAAATATCGGTGGTCTTTTCCCGCTTCGTAAGCCCTGTTCTCATATATTATCGAAAAACACAAAGAGTTATAAAGCGATAGCTTTGTCTTTTATGCTTTTTGCCGGCTTAACTATGACATGACATAAACAAGAACAAGCTCCAACACTCAATAACCTTTGCAAAAAATCACAAGCCCGCCCTTTTTTGCAGGGGCAGCCAGCCCTTGCATTTATTGTCGATATCTTGACTGTAATGAAAGAATTGTGATACAGTTAGAGAGAAAAGGGAGTGCTTTATGGATGTTTTTCCATGCTGCGAACAACTGCACGCACTCTGCCCGGTGCCGTTGGATTTCTGCAACCGCGTGGTGGATACCAAAAAGGCGGCGCACAGAAAAGGTGGCGCACAGAGAGCCGTCATCAAAAACTGCCTGCAATATATTTCCACCCATCTGCGCGAGGATCTGCGTTTAGAGGAACTGGCGCACGAATGCGGGCTGTGCAGCCGCAGCCTGTCGCTGAAATTCAAGGCGGAGGTCGGCTGCGGCATACCGGAGTACATCCACCGCGATAACCCACACGGCGTATAATGAACGAAGGAAGGAGGGGAACACCATGGTCTGCGACGGGGATTTTTACCGCCAGTATCTGAACGGCGATGACGCGGGGCTGGAGGCTCTGATGGAAAAATACGGCGATCCCCTGACCCTGTACCTCGACGGCTACCTGCACGATATACACGAGGCAGAGGAGCTGATGCTGGATGTGTTCGCCTATCTGTTCACGAAAAAGCCCCGCATCCGCGACGGCGGTTTCAAGGCGTATCTGTATAAGGCGGCGCGGCACATGGCGCTGCGCCATAAAAGCAAACGAAGGCTGATGTTCAGCCTGGATGCGCTGACCGACGAACCGGACGCTCAGCTGCTGGCGGAGGAGGTCATCGGCACAGCAGAGCGCAACCGCATCCTGCACGGCTGTATGGGCGAAATGAACCCGGACTATCGGGAGGTTTTGTATCTGACCTACTTTGAGGGGATGAGCTACGAGCAGGCGGCAGAGGTTATGGGAAAAAACGTGAAGCAGATCACCAATCTGGTGTATCGCGGAAAAGAGAGCCTGCGTAAATTACTGGAACGGGAGGGAATCACAAATGCGGAGCCATGAAGAACGCTTTGCGGAAACAAAGCGGCGCATCGCCGCAAGACAGCGCAAGGAACAGCGACGACGCGGTACAATCGCCATGTTTTCTGCTACTGCGGCGTGCCTTGTGCTGATTGTGGGTGTGTCCTTTGCCATGCCCGGTGTGGTTGCGGGAATCCGACCCGGCGACTACGCGGGCTATGAAACCGCCGCCAGTATGTATGGCGGGGGTGCGGCACTCGGGTACATTGTCATAGGGCTATTGTCCTTTCTTTTGGGCGTGTGCGTGACGGTTCTGTGCTTCCGACTTAGGCAGATGAACCGGGAGGATAGTTCGAACAAGAAAGGCGAGGGGCGGCATGGAGCTGATTGAAAACCTGCTGCAATTGTTGACTACCTTCCTTGGCGCGGTGCTCTCGGGCATTGCATGGCAAAAAAGTCGCAGACAGGCGTACTTTTTGTTGCTTTGCTTCTACGGATGCTTTGCCTTGGGGTCGCTTTACTGGACGCTGTACCTGCTGCTGTTCCATACCACGCCGCGGGTCTTTTATGTGTCGGAGTTCGGCTGGGTCGCCAGCGCGATTTTTCTGCGGATTTTGCAGGTCACGCTGACTGATTCGGAGGAACGCAGCTTTTGCTGCCGAAAAGCGTGGCTCGCCCCCTTGGTCGGCGTGCCGCTGCTGGTGTTCTACTGCACCTATGGGGATATCCTATCCAACCTGATTTGGTGCGGCTTGATGATTTGGCTGTCCTTCTGCGCGGCACGGGGGCTTTTTTATGCGAATACCCGGACAGGCGAAGCGCGGAATATGCGGTATTTCCACGTCGGCGTGCTCTGCTATGTCGGTTCGGAATATCTGCTCTGGACGGTGGGGTGTTTCTGGTCGGCTACCTCTCCCGCAAGCCCTGCCTTCTGGTGCGATCTGCTCCTGACTCTCGCCCTGTTGGGACTGCTGCCCGCGGTAAAAAAGGCGGTGGAAGTATGACCTACATTGAAAATATCTTCCTCTGTATGGTGTCCCCGCTGCTGGTGGCCGCCTTGTGCATGGGCAGGCGGCAGCTCCGCTTCTTCCTGTTCTGCATTGCCGGGATGGGGGTGTGCCTGCTTTCGGCCTATATCAACACCTTCCTCGCGGCGGTATGTCAGGCGGACGCCCTTGCCGCCACGGCGGAGATTGCGCCGGTGGTGGAGGAAATCATGAAGCTGCTGCCGCTGGCATTCTACCTGCTGGTGTTTGAGCCGGAGGGTGAAAAAATCAAGCCCACCGCCATCACAGTCGCGCTCGCCTTTGCCACCTTTGAAAATGTGTGTTATCTCATCCAGAACGGTGCCGACCGATTCTCGTTCATCTTTTTCCGGGGCTTCGGCACGGGTGCTATGCACGTTTTGTGCGGCATCATTGTGGGTGCCGGGCTTGCCTACACATGGCAGCGCACATGGCTGAAGATTGCCGGAACCTGCGGGCTGCTGGGCGCGGCAATCACCCTGCACGCCATCTACAACCTGCTGATTACCTACGGCGGCGCAGCGCAGTACATCGCCTATTCCCTGCCGGTGCTACTGGTGGCGGCGGGAAAGCTGTCTGCACTTCGTATGGTACGAAAAGAATAACCGAACATCCGATTCTTGGGAGCTGCTTTTGGGCGGCTCCCACATTTTTTGTAAATTTTTGCATTTTGGGTGAGAGTTTTCCCGAATTTTTGTACCTATATAGGTGAAAGGACTTTTCACCCAAGACTTCAGCAAACCGGAGAGGAGGCTTCCACCGATATGTATGATACCACAAGGCGGGTCGAGCTTGTCAAAAGGCAGATACGAAAAAATACCCGACGAAGGCAGAAACGCGGCATCGGCAGACTGAGCGCTGTGTGTATGCTGCTGTTTGCGGCACTGATGCAGACAGCGGACAGGGTTGTCGGGCAGGGGCAGACCGCTGCCTGGGGCGGCTTTGGTGCGATGCTGCTGCGGGAGGACGCGGGCGCCTATGTGCTGGTGGGCGTTGCGGCGTTCACAGCGGCCGTTGTGCTGACGGTCGTTTGTATGCGGCTGCATGAACGGGAAAAGCAAAAAAGAAAACACGAGGAGGACGCAACATGAAAAAATTTCTATCCCTGCTTTTGAGCCTTTGCCTGCTGCTGGGCGCGCTGCCCATGCAGGTGCTGGCTTTGCCGGGGGACATTTTTCCGTCCGAAGGGGCGGTAAAAACCGTCACATTGGAGGACGGCTCGCTTTCCCTGCAAAACGAGTACATCTATATGACGTTTCGCAAATTATGGGGTACTTATGCCTACCTCACGGTTGTGCCCGCTGCAAAGTCCGATGAGGAAAGCATACTGATCGGGCAGGCGCCGCGCTGCACCTTCATCACCTATGAGCAAGGCCAGGAAAAGACAGAGGGCGTGGTGACTGAGCCGATAAAAGCAGAATTTGTGACCAAAACGCCGAACGGCAGCACAAATGCCATCAAGGTGGAGTATTCGCTGCTGACCGCCCTCAGCCTGATCAAAGCAAAGGCAACGGTCTACTATGAGCTTGTCCGGCTCCAGGAAAACGGGGCATCGTCCAACGACACATGGGGTGTGCTGGCGTCGGTCGGTACGATTTACATCGACAAAGACAGTATGCCACAAGATTGGAATCGTGACTACGGTTTTCAATGGGGGTATTCGTTCAACTGCTTTACCGCCACGGGACATATTTCCACGCTGGAAAAGTCGGGCGGTCCTGCCATTAAAATGAGCCGTATCACCGTGCCGCAGGGGGAGAACCCGCAGATTACCACCGAAAACTCGGTATTCACCGCGCCCGTGGAAGATCTGCGCACAAAAACCGTTCCCAAAGGGTATTCCAGTTGGGGCGATAAGGACGGCATTTACATCACCGAAGTCTATACGGATGGCTACCCTTGGGCAAATCCCTTTGTGGGACTGTCAGATTACTATGAACAAGAGATCACCTCCGTCAGCGGCAAGCCGATTCGCGTTGCCTTGGCGCAGACCGTCAGTGTAACACCGGGCGATAAGCCGCTGGATACCTGGGTGCAGTGTGACAGCGCTGCCTATGCCACACAGGGACAAGATGGCAGTTCGGAACAGGAAGAAGGCAGCGGTTCGGAATATTACTCCCACTTTCTTTGGGGCTTCCATGATCTGATCAAGGCGGGCGCGGAGAATGTCCCCTCCCAGCCGGATGCGGTGGATGCTGCCATTTCTGCCAAGCGGCTTGCCGCGTTCGCCGTAAACGGCGGCGTGACGGTGGAGTATGTGGCGGACGATGCCGCGCTGCAAGCGCTGAAAAAGCAGTACGGAGAACCTGTTGCGCTGATCAGCGGCGATTATGAGAGCAAGAACGGAACGGAATTCACCTTTACCGGCGGCGCGGCGATGCTCTCGCCCTCCGTCACCGCGACATGGAATAAGAGCAGCGGAAAGCTGGTCATCAAAAAGGACGGCACGATCGAACACAGCGGCGTAAGCCTGAATGCGCCGAGCTTCAAGTTCTATCAGCCGAAAAACGGCGCGGAAAATGACCTGCAAATTTCACTTACAAAGGACGGCTTTGCGTTCCAAATTGAACCCGAAAAGAACGATGCCATCGTTTTTGTGGACATTCCCTATGCCGCGGTCAAGTTGGAAAACGCAAAAGCCGACGCGGCGGGGAACCTTGTGTTCAGCGGCAACATCGGTTTCCGGACCATCTTCAATGGTGCCGAGTTCTCGATGGAAAAGCTGGGCTACGGCTTGAATGCCAAAAACAACGAGTTCAAGGTCAACGGCGTAAAGGCCACAGGCAGCTTTGACACCGCAAAGCTGATGGCGCTGGAGCTTGCCAGCATCAGCGGCGAGGTCAACACCTTCAAGGGTGAGGAAAGCTATGCCTTTGAGTTGGAGCTGAACGCCTTCGACCTGTTTGAAACGGAAGCATCTTTGGCGCTGGTACGCAGTAAAAAGGACGGCTCGCTCATTCCCGATGATCTGTGGTTCTATGTCAAGTCCAGCCCCGGCATCCCCCTTGTACCGCCCGTTCCTGTCGGGCAGCTTAACGGCGGCGGCGCGGGCTTTAAGAATCTGGCAAAAACCGTGAACGGCGACTACTTCGCCATCCCGCCCATCAAGCTGCGGGGTGCGCTGACAGGTACCTATATGCATCTGATTGAGGGTACAGGCAATGTCGTTCTGGGACCCAGTGAAATTTCCCTCAAGGCAACGGATGTCGGCATCGTCGGGCTGGGAAAGAACGCGCAGATCATCGACAGTTTCGGCTATTCTCTCCAACTCAACGGGCAGGAACGTACATATCAAGGAAATACCTACAAGGGTATCTACTTCGGCGGTTCGGAGGAACTTGCCCTCAATCTGCCGAGCAATACACTGGACATCTTTACCATAAATACCGCAATCAGGCTGGGCGCGTTCGGCGGTGCAAACCAAAACAAGACCACCGTGTATCTCGGCATCGGCGCCAATGGTATTGTCGAGGGTAAGCTGCAGATTCCGAGCAGCCTTGGCATCCCGTTCCTCAGTGGTCTTGAACTTTCCAGGACGGACATTAATCTGATTGTGGGCGGGCAGACGACCTTCCCCGTCACAAACGCAAACGTCAGCGAGAGCATGGAGCAGGCGTTTAAGAATGTGGATGTCTACCTCGGCGCGATGGCGGGCGTAGACATAAAAATTATTGACGCCCGCGTGTGGGTGCTTGTGCCGCAAATTGTGCAGACCAATTTCCGCATGGGCGGCGGCTGGGATATCGAAACCAAGTGGCTCGGCAAGCTGCCCGAATGGGACTGGTCGTCCAAGGGCGTTGAGCCGCTGGTGCAGGGCGTATCGCTGGAAAACAGCGGGGAAGAGCCTGCCATGCTGATGGAGCTGGAAACAGCGCCGCCTGCAAATGGCAGTACGGCAAACATCACGGTTTCTGCCGCTTCGGGCGAAACGCCGTACATCGTGCTGGCGTTTGACAACAATGTTGCCGATGCGGACATCCAAAACAATTTGACAGTTGCAAAGGAGGACGGTTCGTCCATTGCCATCAACTGGATTGCCAACGACGGCGATATTGACCCCAACGCGGACATCAACGCAACCATTCTGGCGGACATGAAAAAGTCGGCAGATGACGGCAAGCAATACCGTATGGCAGTTTTACGCCTGAAAGAGGGCGGCAACTATACCGTCAGTACGAGTGCGCTGAGCTTTACCGATGAAAAGGGCTTTGCAGTTGCACCGTTTGAAAAGCTGGATCTGACGCAGAACGGCACTACGCTCATCGGCGGGGTGAAGTACCCCGCAGAGAACACGACCTACACCCTGCGTACCTATCTGGGTAGCAAACCCGGCGAGGCAACCTACCTTGTGGACGAACAGGTCGTGGATACCACCCAAGTCAATACGGTCAACATTCCCACAGAAGGTACGCTGATGCCGACGGGCGAATACTATGTATCCTCCTTCCTGATGACGGAAAAGACCACTGAGGTCAGCGAGGAAGACGGAAGTACTAAAAATGTGACCGTCCTGGCCGCCATCGACAGCCAGCAGTTTGCCACCCCGGTTAGCTACACCAACAACAATCCCTATCAGCCGAGCGCCCCCGCTAGTGCCACGCTGATATTCACCGGCAACGAGGTCATGCGCGCCGAATGGCAGCCTGTGGAAAATGCCGACGGCTACCGCGTGACGATTTATCAGGAGCAAAACGGCGGTTGGGTCGATACCGGCTTTGGCTATGACCTGGACAAGGACACCACCGCCATTGATATGGCACTGACCGTGGGCGGCGAGGAAACAGAGGAATCCAAAAATCTGACGGCAAACGCAACCTACAAGGTCGGTGTAAGTGCCTACCGGGAGCCGGAGGACGGCGCAAAGTATTACAGCGCAGAAACCACATCTACCGAGGAATATCTGCCGAAGTACACGCCGCTGAACCTTGCCCTTTCGGTGAACGGCACAGCCTGTGCGCCGGACGAAAACGGCGTGTACCATGCCTATGTGGGCGGCGGCAGCAATTCCCTTGCCGTGACCTGCGAGGGTGCCGACAGCATCACGGTGACACGCATGGATACCGAAACAAACCTCACATCGGACGGGTCGAACACCTTTGCCATCCCTGATTTTACCGGCACGCTGATGCTACGTGTAAACGGCGTGAAGGGCAAGGACGTGACCAGCGTGTTCCTGCTGGTGAGCAAGGACACCACCGCCCCTGTGCTGACCCTTTCCGCCCCGGTTTTCTATGCGGACAGGGCGGCAGGTAGTTATCAAATCACCGGCACGGCGGACGCCGGCAGCGAAATCCTTTACGGGAAAAACGGCGAAAGTGTTTATGCCGCAGGGGACGGCAGCTTTGCAATCCAAGGAACGCTGAAGGAACAGCAAACCAGCGATGCCCTGTATATCCGCGCGCAGGACAGCGCCGGAAACCTCTCTGCATGGCAGTCTGCCTTGGTGGCGCGGCAGGTGCAAACGTATGCTGTCACCGTAACAACGGACGGCAACGGCACCGCCTCTGCAGACCCCTCCACCACGGTGGCAGGTGCGGGAATCAATCTGAGCGCCGCACCGAATACGGGCTACCACTTTAAGGAGTGGCAGGTCGTCAGCGGCGGCGTGACCATCGAGAACGACAGATTCACCATGCCGGACGGCGACGTGGAGGTCAAGGCAATTTTTGAAAAGGACGCAGCGTCTGCGACCCCCGCGCCCACTGCCACTGCAAAGCCGGAAAGCAGCCCGACCCCCGCGCCCACTGCCACCGCAAAGCCGAGCAGCAGCCAGACCCCCGCACCCACTGCTACTGCAAAGCCGAACAGCAGCCCGACCCCCGCACCTGCTGCCACTGCAAAACCGAACAGCGGCGTGACCCCCGCACCTGCTACCACTGCAAAGCCGAACAGCAGCCCGACCCCCGCACCTGCTGCCACTGCAAAACCGGAAAGCAGCCCGGCCCCCGCACCTGCTGCCACTGCAAAACCGGAAAGCAGCCCGGCCCCCGCAGCAAAGCCTCCTGTATGGTGGGTCATGCTGCCGATTGCCGGCGGCATAGCGCTGGCTGGCGGTTTCATGATTTTCAAAAAGAAGCGCCGCAGATAAACAGCGCTTGACCGCAAAAACGGAATAGGTCACAGCAAATCCCTGAACAGCCGTCACGATTTTACCCGCCGTGACGGCTGTTGCTGTTATACGGGCCTTGTCGGCTTTCACGAATCCGAGGACGGCTATATTGTCAGCTTCCCCGATACAGAAAACACGCAGGCGCTTATTAACGACTACAAAGCGCGTCTGCGTGATTTGGAAAATAATATCTGGCAGCACTAACTGCTTTTCTTTTTTCTGTGCGGATAAATTCAAAATCGCGCTTGATTTAACCAATTATGCTTGGTAAAATTGGGTTATCAATCCGACATCAATTATTTTATACAGCAGAACAAGTATTACATACATCATAAAACCCGCAGAAAGAAGGCACGCTTATGTCTGCAAAAACCATTGCCTTTGCGCCGCGGCGCAAGGGCGGCGACACCCCGCTGGTCATCAATGCCGACACGATTCGGTATATCCAAATGAAGCGCAACTACGCCGAGGTACATCTGACGAACGGCGCGGTCTTTACCTCGCGCATCACGATGGAGGATCTGGAGCAGCACTTGGGCGATGACTTTATTAAGGTACACCGCAGCTGTCTGGTCGCGGTGCGCGCCATACACAGCGTGGAAAACACCGTCGTTTTAAACAGCGGAGAGCAGCTGGAATATGTGACGCGGCAGAAAAAGCGGATATTGGAGCAGCTGCAAACACAGCAAAGGCGGCTGATCCTGACCATGCAGGACGACACCGCGCCCACCAACGCCGAGGAATATCACGAGCATTACAAAAGCTTTGACGCCATGCCCTTCGCCTTTACCGACATTGAAATGGTCTTTGATGAGGAGCGCCGCGCCGTGGACTGGATTTTCCGCTATGCCAACCCTGCGCTGGCAAAGCTGGAAAAATTACCGCTGGAATCTCTGATCGACCATTCGTTCGGCAGCCTGTTCGCCAATATGGACGCCAAGTGGCTGCGCAGCTATGAGCGCACCGTTCTGTACGGCGAAATGCTGGAAATTTTCGATTACAGCCCGGAGGTGGACACCTACTTAAAGGTCACTTGCTTCCCCACCTTTGCCGGACACTGCGGGTGCATTCTGTTCAATGTGCAGGATTTTGCTGCGGCACACACGCTGACCGACAGCCAAAAATCCATGATGATGTATCTCGGCATTTCTTTGGGACGAAACCACTAAAATATCTGCAAAACCGCCTGTTTGTGTTTAACGACAGGCGGCTATTTTTTTATGCAAACAGCATATTACAAAGTGTAACAATGTCTATTTGTCCCAAATGCTTGCGTTACAGCGTCGAAAATGCTGTTATTAAATGAAAGAACTTCATCACCGGAGGAGCGGACGCGGAGGTCGCGCATCACAACGGCCTCGCTGCAGGACGGCAGCGCTATGAACGGGGCCAATGTTGTGACCGTGCCGGATGTACAGTAACACACAGCGGAACAAGCTGTTCAACAAACTGTTATATAGAATAGGAGAAATCACCCATGAAAAAACTCGCTTCCCTTGCCCTTGCTTTCGCCCTTTGTGCTGCAGCTTGAGGACAACGGTCTGTTGACCCCGCTGCAGGCCAGCACAATTCCCGCGCCGGTAAGCGCGCAAACGCCTGCCGGTGAAACGCCGCCCACCACGCCCCCCGCGCAGACCATCGCGCCCACATTCCGTATTCCGCAAACCGGCGATGCCGCCCGGCCCGCGCTTTTGTTGGTGCTGGCGCTGTGCTCTGCCGTCCTGTTTGTGCTGCTGTGGCGCAAAAAAGTCAAAAAGTAACTGCATTGCCTTAAAGCCGGGCGGCTTTGACCGTCCCGGCTGTTTCCTACCAAAAAGACGGTACTGCGTTGGAAAATGGTGACCCGGTCTTGACCGCCAAAAACGGTGAATTCCCAAAAATTCCCCTGACCTTTGTCAAGCCGGACGCTGCCCCCTACGCGGGCAGCTACATCGGCACGGTAACCTTTGAAGTCAGCGTTGGTACACCGACCACCTAAAGTCATAACCCCCACCAGCCGTTACGCCCCCGTGACGGATGGTGCTTTGCCGTTTCAAAAACGTAGGGGCGGATTCCATATCCGCCCGTGCCCGCTTGCGATAAGATAAACCTCCGCGGGCGCATATAGAATGCGCCCCTACGGATTACGTTTCCGACAAAGGGAGAAAACTCCGCGCGGGGCACCGCCCTCTCTTGGCCCCCTCTGCGAGGGGGGCTGCCGCTTCAAAAACGTAGGGGCGGATTCCATATCCGCCCGTGCCCGCTTGCGATAAGATAAACCTCCGCGGGCGCATATAGA
>OODU01003291.1_pt1 | contig 12359 bp, 12 predicted proteins | sample 1671171 | NCBI WGS metagenome assembly OODU01 (sample SAMN06348129, study PRJEB24527) | human gut metagenome | biome: human gut; feature: ankylosing spondylitis patient; material: feces | host: Homo sapiens | place: China | collected 2015-10
TCAGAAAAGTCATTTATCAAAGTTTCAAAAAGCTCTCTTGAGAGAGCTAAATTATTTTTTAATATTGTAGCCATTAACTTGAAAATAAAGCCCAAATAATCCTCAGAGCAGCTGCACTTATTCGTATCTCTTCTAAAATTGCTTCTTTTTAAGATTTCTATAACTTTCAAACGCTTATTGCCATCATCTCTTCCCTCATCATAAAAGCTAGCACTTAGAGGAATGTTTGTATAACTAAGATCAAATAAAACAGAATTTTGCTCTTTTTTAAACTCATCAAAACTAAATTTAATAATATTTGCAAAATCAACATCATTTGATGGATCTATAGGACTTTTAGCAAGGTAAATGGCTTGTTCTATAAACTCTTCATAACGTTTTTTATCTTCACTGTAAAATAGCGGATAAGATAAAAATTCATAATAATAACTTCTTCCAATATCTAAATCGCTCATAAATCTTCCTTTTCTAAATCACTCATCATCATAAGTTTTGCTTTACAATCAGCGCAACAATAAAGCGTCCTAATCTTCAAATCATTTCCGTTAAATACAGGCTCAAGCATGGAAGCTATCTTTTTAACGGATTTCACGGTTGCAAATTCTTTGCCGCATTCCGCGCATTTAAATAACTCATCTTTAGCCAAAGTTTTATACTCAAAATAGCTCGGCTCAAGACTCATTCCGTCTCTTATGACCGTTAACGTATCTTTTTCGGCACAGCTAGTCTCGCAATACCCGCAAGTAGTACAAATAGACGCGTTAAATTTAAGCGAATTATCGCTCTTATCAGCATATAACGCTCCAACATTACAAGCTCCCACACACGATAAACAAAGAGTACAGCTGCTTTCATTTACAACGATTCTTCCATATCTTACTAACTCACCACAGCCTGTTTTACCATGGTTTTTACCATTTAACATATGTAAAACTCTTTTAGAAAAAATTTCTCTTTTGCTAAGATTTGTCTCATTGAGATCATATTTACTATTTGATATAAATGACGCTCTATCCAAAGCTATTTTTAAACTCTCTTCGTCATTTGCTACTTCTATGCCTTTAGTTCCATATATTTTTTCATAAATTTCATTAACCAGCTCAAGACTCTCTTTTGTGCCGCTTGTTATCTGTTTTGCATATAAAACCACGGTGGCGCCTGTTGTTTGAAGCAGAGTCAAAAGATAAGACTGATCTAAAAAATTTACTGATTTTAGAGGAAAAGGAAGTATGTTTTCTTTTAAATTTATACTTAAATTTGAGATATCCAAACACTCCTCAAACGCCAAAACTATTTTATCCGCATATATTTTAGCAACTTCATAAAATCCATTTCTTGGCATCGAATTATACTCAAGCGATCCGCTCGGACAGACGCTTATACAGACTCCGCAAGCTATGCAGTCGATATCTGAGAACTCAAGTTCTTTTATCTCATCATCTTTCATTATAGCAACGGTAGGACAGGCATCTACACATTTAGCGCAATGCTTTGTTCTTCTACTTTTGTATTGACAGGTTTGAGCGTCATAAGCAATTATTTTTTTATAATTAAACACGGGACTTACTTTATTTGCAAGATTTAAAATCTCATAATCTTCTAAACCGTCGATCTCAAAACAACCGCTCTGTTTTAGCATATAATCTTTAGCATTTCTGACTAACAAAATATCAAACTCTATCTCAAACTCACCATCTTTTTGCAGTACTATAGCTACTAATTCACCTATCTCTCCATATAAAAACTTAACTTCATTATGATTTAAGCAAATTACCTTAAATCCTGCATTTTCCAGCTTTTTTACAGATAACTCCAACTCATCGCTAATTAGTAAAATATTTTTACCGACGCTCTTTGATAAATCAGCGTCTAAAGCAAAATCAAACGCGGTAGCTCTAGCTTCATAAAGCTTCAATGAGTTTTTAGCTTTTAATAGCATATTCTCTTTGGTATTATTTAGATAAAAATTTATCTCCGGAGCATATATCTGAGCATTTAAGGACTTTGAATTAGAAACTAAAAACTCTTCATCATTTGGCAAATTTAGAGTTTTTATACTATCGTCAAGAACTATTTCTTCGCTATTGTCATATAAAAATGCAAACTCTTGCATAATTTTCCTTGATTAAAATATTATACTCATTTTATAATCATTTGTATAAATTTAGGCTGATTATTTATAACTAATAATTAACTTAAAAGGAAAATCAAAACTAAAAAATGATATACTGAGTTTAAATTTAAATGAGAAAAGCTATGAATAAACTTCCAAAAATAGATAAAATTCCAAATCTAAAAGAGTTTCAAAACTATTTTAAACCAGCACTTTTAGACATCTCTAAATCAGTATTAGAAGAGATAAGAAGTAAAAATCAAAATGAAACTATATCAGAGCAAGATGTTATAAATTTGATAAAAAACGCATACGCCAAGTTTCAAAATATCGAGCCAAAACCGCTTATAAACGCAACTGGAGTTATAATACATACCAACCTTGGCAGGAGTCCTATCAGCGAAGATTTAATTAAACAAGCAACTCATCTTATGACTTCATACTCAAATTTAGAATACGGCTTAAGCAGCGGAAAAAGAGGCGATAGATACGCATATACAAGCTATCTTTTAAAACTGCTATTTGGTTGCGAAGACGCTCTTATAGTAAATAATAACGCAGCCGCGGTTTTTCTCATATTAAATAGTTTTGCCGACGAGAAAGAAGTACTGGTTAGTCGCGGTGAATTAGTAGAAATCGGTGGAAGTTTCAGAGTACCAGAAGTAATGAAAAACAGCGGAGCTATATTAAAAGAGATTGGCACTACAAACAAAACCCATCTAAGCGATTATGAAAACTCCATAAATGAAAACACCGCCATGATCTTAAAAGTACATAAATCAAACTATGATATAGTCGGGTTCTCCAGCGAAGTTTCTATAAATGATATCGCGAAATTAACCCAAAAAAGAGGAATTCTAAACTATTACGATCTTGGTAGCGGATATGTAAATACGCTTCCGTATTCTCTAAGTAAAGATGAGCCAAACGTAAAAAAACTGATACAAAGTGGAGTTGATATAATAAGTTTTAGCGGTGATAAGCTTTTTGGCAGTGTGCAATGCGGCATAATACTTGGTAAAAAAGATCTTATAAATAAGCTTAAAAACAATCAAATTTTAAGAATGTTAAGAGTCGATAAAATGGTGCTTAGCATGTTAAATGAAACGATAAAAGCGTACTTAAACAAAGATTTTCATCTCATAAAACCTATAAATCAAATTTATAAAACACTAAGCGAACTAGAAGTACAAGCTAAGAAAGTTTTAGAAAACATCAAACTAGAAGCTAGCATAAAAGAGACTAAAACTTTTGTCGGCGGAGGAACAATGCCAAATAAAAGCTATCCATCAATCGGGTTATTTTTCAAAGGAAACGCAAACAAAAATGAGTTTAAATTTAGAAAATACGGAATCATAGGCAGAATTGAAAACGCGGAGTTTTTGCTTGATTTTCGTTCTATTTTTGAAAATGATATAGAAAACATCATAAAAATTATAAACGGAATGAGTGATGAATAGCATAATAATAGGAACCTCAGGTCATATAGATCACGGAAAAACAGCACTTATCAAAGCTTTAAACGGCTATGAAGGCGACAAAACATCAGACGAGATAAAACGCGGTATTACGATAGATCTTAGTTTTTCAAATTTAAATAACGGAATTAAAAATATAGCATTTATCGATGTTCCTGGTCATGAAAATTTAGTCAAAACTATGATAAGCGGAGCATTTCAATTTGACGCTTGTATGCTCGTAATAGCAGCCAACGAAGGACTTAAGCCACAAACAAAAGAGCATATAGAAATATTAAATTTACTAAATGTAAAAAATATAATTTTAGTATTTTCAAAATGTGATTTGGTAGGTAAAAATGAGCAATTAGAAGTCAAAAACAGTGTATTGGATTTTATAAAAGATTTCTCGAATTTAGAAATTTTAAGAAGTTTTTTCGTCAGTATAAAAGATAAAAACAGCATAGATGCGCTAAAAAATTATCTTTTTACGATCCAAAGAAAAACGCATGATCAAGACTCTGTTTTTCGCTACTACATAGACAGAGTTTTTCAAGTAAAAGGTCATGGCACGGTCGTCACAGGAGGCGTATTAAAAGGCACTCTAAAAGTCGGGGAGCAAATTTTAAACTTGGATTTAAATGAAAGTTTTATATTAAGAAATTTAGAGGTTCATTCTAGGAGCGCAAAGACGGTAGAAGCTCCAAATAGAGCCGCGTTAAACTTAAGCGGAGATAAAACTTACGCTTTAAAAAAAGGGCAAATTTTAAGCAAAAAGGGATTTTGGAGAGGATTTTTTGAAGCTGATTGTTTTGTGAGCGGAGATTTGACTCACAATAGCGAAGTCGTTTTTTGCGTCGGATCTAAACAAGTCAATGCAAAAGCCGCTCTTTTAAAAGACAATTTTTTTACATTTAAATTTAATAAAATGATGTTTTTAGAGTTTAACGAGCCGTTTATTTTACTGAAAAATAGCAGAGTTATAGGCGGCGGATTTGTTCTAAATCCAGTAAGCGAACCTCTTAAAAAAGATGTTAAGTCAGATCTACTTTCAGCGCTCAATAATATGGATTTCGTACAAGCTTTTGAGATTTTAAGCAGATCACATAGACATGGTTTTGGACTTATATCGTCTTTGCAAAGATTTGGAATGAGTACAAGCACGGCACTAGATATAGCTTCAAATTTAAAAAATGTTTTTGTGGATAAAAAAGCGGCTTGTATCTACACAAATGACGGCTATAGCGATGTTAAAGAATTTATCAAATTTATAATAAACAAAAACAAAGACGCCATGTTCTCTCCATCTAGCATAAATACAAAGCTGTCTTGGGCAAGTACGGATTTTATAGAAGCTGTTTTAAATGAGCTAGAAACAAATAAAATAGTCCAAAAAAACGGAAGTATTTATACTAAATTCGGAACTAATTTCGATGAATTAAATACAACGGTAGAAAGTAAAATTTATGATATTTTAGAAAAAGGATATATTACTCCAAAAGCACCGTATAACATATATGATGAGCTTGATATCGATAAAATAGTAGGAGACGCGGCTCTAAAAAAGCTCACAAAAGCAAAAAAAGTAGTAAGACTAGAACACAACCTTTTTATAAGCTCGAATGCATTAAATAAAGTGATAAATATGCTAAGAGATATAATAAAAAATGAAGGTAAAGTAAACATAACCAGCGCTAAAAATCATCTAAATTTAAGTAGAAAATATGCGTTGGCGTATTTAGAATATCTTGATAAATTTGCCGATATCAAGAAATTTGAAAACGATAGGCTTTTTGTTTAAAAACAACGCCTATAATGTTTGAAATTTTATATTTTAAGGTAACAGATGAAAAATGTTTTAATTATAAGTTCTCTAATAGCGGCTACTTCCATGTTTGCTATAAACGATGCGGAGATTTTAGATCTCTTTAAAGCTGCTTCAAATGAGGGTTTGCAAGTAAAAATAGAGTCAAAATCAAAGCTTGAAGGTACAAATTTCGACCAAATTATAGTAAATATCACAGATGGAAAACAGAGCCAAAAACAAGTTTTATTTACAGATGGCAAATATGTATTTCCAGATATCATAGACGTAAATAAAAGAGTATCTTATCTAGGTAAATTTAACGATATACAAGAAAAAGCCTCTATGGGCGAAGCTTATAGCAAATTAGCAGCACTTATAAAAAATCTTGATAAATCAAAAATTATCAATCTAGGAAATGACCCTAAAAAACCTACAAAATACTTATTTACCGATCCGGACTGTCCATATTGCAGAATCGAACTTGACAGAATTGAAAAAGATTTAGAAGAATCAAATTTAAAAGTTATCATGGCTCCAATTCCTAGCCACGGCGAAGATGCGATAAAAAAATCAATCGCGATATATAAAGAGGTAAAAGGCGTAAAAGACGATGCCGCAAAGATAAAAATTCTAAGAAAATACTATGCCAAAGACGCATCCGCTCCAACTAATATAACTGCCGATCAAGTAAAAACAGAACAAGCAAATATAATGAAATACTTTGAAACAGGTGCTATAAGAGGCGTACCTGCAATGATCGACGAGAGCGATCTAAAATAACATGGGGCTTATAAAGCCCTATCCTAAATTTATGCTATCATTGCAGATAAAATTCTCAAGGAACAAAACTTGATAAACAATATAGCTATTATAACAGCGCGCGGCGGAAGCAAAAGAATTCCGCGTAAAAATATCAAAGATTTTATGGGAAAACCTATGATATATTACGCTATAAATGCCGCTATAAATGCCGGAATTTTTGATGAGATTATGGTTTCAACCGAAGATGAAGAGATAGCTAGTATCTCTAAAAATTTAGGCGCAAAAGTTCCGTTTTTGCGAAGCACCAAAACAGCGGATGACTTTGCTACTACAAACGACGTTATAGAAGAAGTACTAAGCCAATACGCCAAACTAGGAACTCTTATCGAAAATATATGCTGCATTTATCCTTGCGCACCGTTTATAAGCGGCGAACTTTTAAAAGAAGCGTATGAAACATTCGTATCTACAAATGCGAGCAAATTAACTCCAGTAGTCAAATTTTCATTTCCCGTGCAAAGAGCTTTTATAGTAGATGAAAAAGGTTTTTTAAAATACCGCGAACCGCTTAACGCAAATAAAAGATCTCAAGATCTAAAACCAACGTATCATGACGCCGGAATGTTCTATTTTTATAAAGCAAACGCGCTAAACTCTGATGATAGAGTACCATTCATCTTAAGTGAAAATGTTACACAAGATATCGATACTATGGACGATTGGAAAATGGCAGAGCTTAAATACAAGGTGTTACATGGCTTATAAAATCGGTCTTAAACTATGGTCTTTGAATGAAAATTATATAAATAGTGCGGCAAATCTTTATGAAAGTGGAATTTATGACTATATCGAGCTTTACTCAGTGCCAAACTCTCTTAACAAAATCAAAATTTGGGCGGATCTAAAACTTAAATTCGGTATTCCATTTGCTATTCATGCTCCGCATTTTAGCAGCGGTTTAGATTTTTCAAATAAAGATAAATTTAGTTCAAATTTAAAACTAGTAGAACTCGCTCGTGCTTATAGCCTTGAGCTTGACGCTATTTACACTGTTTTTCATCCTGGTATCGGCGGCAATGTTGATGAAAGTATAAGACAGATAAATAGTATAAAAGATTTTAAATTTATAATAGAAAACAAGCCTTACGTAGTACCTATGGATAACGCTCCAAACGCATTTTGCATCGGTTCAACTTTTGAAATGATAAAAAAAATAATAGACCAAACAGGACATGGATTTTGCCTTGATATCGGTCACGCCCTAGTAAGCGCAAACTATCAAAAACTGGGTATTTACGAGTACATTGCCAAATTTAACTCTTTAAATCCGCTTGTATATCATATAAGCGATAACGATAGCACAAGCATTTATGACGCGCATTTGCATTTTGGAGATGGAAATATTGATTTTAAAAAAATCCACTCTATCATAGATAAAGATAAATTTCTTGCTATAGAAACCATAAAAGATAGCAAAGAAAATTTAGATGATTTTATAAAAGATTCTAAATTTATAAAGGAGTTAAAATGAACCAAAAAGTCGCTCTAGTAATAGGTGCTAGTAGCGAGAGTGTTTTTGCCATCAATGAAGCCAAAAAAGCCGGACTTAAAGTCGTAGCTTTTGATGGAAATAAAGACGCAATCGGACTAAGGCTTGCCGACGTATCTTACGTAGTTGATATAAGAGATCCAAAAAACATCATAGAAAAACTTACGGGGGGGGGGTACGAGCCTATAACGATTTTACCGGTTCCCATCGGTAGATACTTGATAACGACCGGAAGTATAAATGACTTCTACAAACTAGGCGGTGTTAGCTACAAAGCCGCTGATTTATGCACGGATAAACTTCTATTTCATAAAAAATTAAGAAATCTAACTAACGAAACTATGGGGGGGGGGTATTCCCTCCAAGTGAGGAAGGGGATTTGAGACCTATAGAATGTCATTTGATCACTCCGAATTTAGATTTAAGAGTACTTAAATTTCCACTTATCATTAAACCGCGATTTGGAAGCGGAAGCAGAGACGTCATAGCGGTAAAAGATCAACATGAATTCAAAAATGCTTTAGCAAAAATAGACTTAAGCAAAGAAGATTTTTTAGCTGAAACATTAGTAGAGGGGACGGAATATGGACTAAGTGGGGCAGTGATAAATGGAAAATATATTCACATACTTATAAGAGAAAAACTCCTTACGCCGCTTCCTTATCGGCAAAGCATAGGAAATTTGAGTGCTCCGGAGATTTTGGAAGTCACACGCTATATGCAGCGAGTCGCTACTAGGCTAAATTTAAAAAACTGCCTTATAAACGCGGATCTCATCATAACGCCTGAAGGAGAGCCGTTCATCATAGAGCTAGCTCCACGTCCAAGCGGTCACTATCTCTCAAGTACGTTCGTAGAGATATCAACTGGCGTAAATATGACTAAAGAGTGGATAAATATGATTTTAGGCAAACCCTTTAGTTTTGAGCCTAAATTTACAAAACATGCGATTATCAGGTATTTTGATTTTGAAGGTAGAGTTGTTCCGCCTAATTTCGAAATTTTAAAAAACAAGCTTGGAATTGTAAAATATGAGTGCAACATAAATGGAATCTTAGCCAAAGTGATAAACGGTGCAAGCATTATGAATAGAGGATATGCCATCATAGTAGCTAGCAACAAGCAAGAGTGTCTAACAAATACGGACGCTCTTATAAAAAAATTTAAAAAGGAGATAAAATGAACGAAAGTGTAAAACAAGCTCAAGAAAATGCTTACAAACTGTGGGGAGAACACGTATCTACTGGATATTTATTATATCCGAACGAATACCTTACAAGATATGTTTTTGCAAACAGAAGGTCGTTTAAAACCGTTTTAGACTTTGGGTGCGGCGATGGAAGACACCTTGAAATGATGAGCAAAGCAAAGATTCCTCATATAATCGGCGTGGATTATAATAAATCCGTTTTACAAATAGCTAAAAATCGCTGTAATGAAAACGGCGTAAAATGCGAAGTATTTCAAAGCGGAGAAGTTTTAAATTTAAACGAGATATTAGGCGGAGAAAAAGTTGATTGCGTAGTTTGCTGGGGTATAACACATCTAAACGCAAGAGAGATAACTTCAAATTTCATTAAACAGTTTGCGTCTATTTTAAATGAAGGCGGAAGCATATTTGCCAACTGGAGAACCAGAAAAGACTCTTTATATAAAAGAGGAAAAGAGATAGATGGAGATACGTTTATCATAGATGAAGAGTCTCACAAAGGAATGCTTTATTACTTCCCAAATTTAGATGAAATAGAAAAAATTTATGAGAGTGTCGGCTTAAAAATAACCAGCAAAGATTATGAAGAATTTAGTACAAATGATGGTAATATAATAAATTCATGGCATATTATCGAAGCTAAAAAGGTTTAAGGAAATTTAATGAAAAATAGTTTTAAAGATTACGAAACAAATTTAGCAAAATGGGAAGAACTTGTTTTAAATGGCGATTTAATATATCCAAACGAGCATGTCGTGCGTTTTATTTTTAAAAATAAATTTCAAAGTGCGCTTGATTTTGGGTGCGCTACAGGAAGACATCTTGAATGCTTAAATAGAGCCGGAGTAAAGAAAATAATCGGCGTAGATATCAACCAAAAGCCTCTTGAAGTAGCTTTTGCAAGACTAAATGAGTGCGTAGAAATGGGGGGGGGGTAGGCTCATACTTTTAAATAATAAAAATAAAAGCTTAAAAGATATAATCGGTGGCACCAAAGTAGACGCGATACTCTCTTGGGGAGTTTTGCATCTATTTACCCCAAATATCGTAGTAAATTTGCTAAGCGAGTTTAAAAATCATCTAAATAAAAACGGTAAAATTTTAGTAAATTTTAGGACTCAAAACGATAGTTTGAAAAATGACGCTATAAATTTAGAACCGAATGTTTATAAAGTAACGAAAGAGTCTCATAAAGATCTATTATATACGTTTTATACTCTAGATATGATTAAAGATCTATTTGAAAAAGCCGATTTGAAAATATCAAGTATAGACAAAGAGACTTTCTCACAAAACAACGGAGATATACAAAATGAATTCTACATCACAGAGGCCGTACATAATAGCTGAAATGTCTGCTAATCATTGCGGAGATAAAAACTTAGCTTTTAAAATCATAAAAGCGGCAAAAGACGCCGGAGCCGACGCCCTAAAAGTGCAAACCTACACGGCCGATACTATCACGATAGATTGCAAAGATGAGATATTTATGACTCAAGAAGGCGGTCTTTGGGCAGGACAAAGCTTATATGATCTATACAAAAAAGCATACACTCCTTGGGAGTGGCAAAGCGAGCTAAAAGCGTACGCCGATGAGATCGGGATAGACTTTTTCTCAACTCCGTTTGATTATAGTGCAGTGGATTTTTTAGAGAGCATTAACGTTCCTATGTATAAGATAGCCTCTTTTGAAGCGATAGATTATCCGCTCATAAGATACGCCGCTAAATTTAAAAAACCTATGATAATCTCAGCCGGAATTTCAAGCCTAGAAGAAATTTATGAAGCAATAGATGCTTGCAAAAGCGTAGGAAACAATGACATAACTATACTTAAATGCACTTCAAGCTATCCTGCAAAGATAGAAGATATGAATCTAATCACTATAAAAGATATGCTTAAGAGATTTTCCCCTATGGGCGTAAAAGTCGGGCTCAGCGATCATTCTATGAGCTTAGAAGTCCCGATAACAGCAGTCGCGTTAGGAGCTAGCATGATAGAAAAACACTTTACTATAGACCGCGCTTTAGGCGGAGAGGATAGTGGATTTTCTTTAAATAAAGATGAGTTTAAAGCTATGAGTAGCGCAGTTAGAAATACTTATAAGGCTCTTGGAAGCGTGGATTATAGTATAAATGAAAGAAATAGAAGAAGCGCTAGATCGCTTTTTGTAGTAGAACGTATTAAAAAGGGTGAAATTTTAACGCCGCAAAATATCCGCTCAATACGCCCGAATAACGGACTTCATCCTAAATTTTATGATGAAATTTTAGGAAAAACAGCAAAGAAAGATCTGGAATTCGGATATCCTTTAAGCTTAGACGATATAAGATAAACTTATGAAGCCGAGGAAAAATTTGGCTGAATATCAGCCAAATTTAGATATCTATTAAACATATCCTTGATCTATCATAGCGTCAGCAACTTTTCTAAATCCTGCTATATTTGCTCCAAGAACAAGGTTTCCGACATCTCCGAACTCTACTGATGTATCGTAACTCTCATTAAATATATTTCTCATTATATCATGTAGTTTTTTATCGACCTCTTCAAAACTCCATTTTTGCATACTTGCATTTTGAGCCATCTCTAAACCGCTAGTAGCAACGCCACCTGCGTTCGCCGCTTTAGCAGGACCAAATAAAAAGCCTTTTTTGCTAATCATAAAATCTATAGCATCAAGAGTGCTAGGCATATTTGCACCCTCGCAAACCAAGCGACAACCGTTATTATAAAGAGTTTTTATATCCACCAAATGAAGTTCGTTTTGAGTAGCACTAGGAAAAGCTGCGTCGCAAGGTACGCTCCAAACACCGTTTGTACCTTCTTTATATGCTTTCACTGGAGTAAATACCGCATTTTTCTAAAATCAGTATAGTCGCTAAGACCTTTTCTCTCTACCTCTCTTAAGCGTTTTAAAAGCTGAGTATCGATTCCATCTTTGTCGTAAACAAATCCGGTTGAATCACTAACAGTAATAGGAAGCGCTCCAAATTCATACAGCTTTTCTACAGTATATATAGCAACATTTCCTGCTCCGCTAACTGAGCATTTTTTACCTTCTAAAGAACCGCCTGATTTTTTTAACATTTCATTCGCAAAATAAACAGAACCGTATCCAGTAGCTTCTGTTCTAGCAAGGCTTCCGCCCCAGCTCAAACCTTTGCCAGTAAGGGCTCCATCAAATCGATTTGTTAATTTTTTATATTGACCAAACATATATCCGATCTCGCGACCGCCTACTCCGATATCGCCAGCAGGTACGTCTTTTACGTCGCCTATTAGCTTATAAAGTTCATTCATAAACGATTGACAAAACCTCATTATTTCGCCGTCGCTTTTCCCTTTTTGGATCGAAATTAGCTCCGCCTTTTCCTCCGCCCATATTAAGATCGGAAGAGCGTCGTGTAGGGAAAGAGTGTAGATCTCGGTGGTCGCCGTATCATTAAAAAAAAAAAAAA
>OODU01003296.1_pt1 | contig 12349 bp, 9 predicted proteins | sample 1671171 | NCBI WGS metagenome assembly OODU01 (sample SAMN06348129, study PRJEB24527) | human gut metagenome | biome: human gut; feature: ankylosing spondylitis patient; material: feces | host: Homo sapiens | place: China | collected 2015-10
TGATAAGTTCTATGAGATGGCAGAGCCGTACATCAAGAAAGTAATCACCAAGGATCTGGATCTGAAGAAGATCGCGGCGATGGTTAAGACGAGAATCGAGATTTTCCCGGATATCGAGGGACACATCGATTTCTTTGAGACACTGCCGGAGTATGATCCGCAGATGTATGTTCACAAGAAGATGAAGACCAATCTGGAGACATCCTTAAAGGTATTAAAAGATGTTCTGCCGATTCTGGAAGCACAGGAAGACTACTCCAACGACGCCCTGTACGCGGCGCTGTCCGAGTATGTATCCAAAGAGGGCGTTAAGACCGGCTTTGTAATGTGGCCGATCCGTACCGCTGTATCCGGCAAGCAGATGACGCCGGCAGGCGCGACCGAGATCATGGAAGTGCTTGGCAAGGAAGAGTCGATCCGCCGTATCAAGAAGGGGATTGAACTTCTGGAGGCACAGCAGTAGGCTGTCGTAACCGTCGATGTTCGACTTGAAGCAAGTTTGGCTTCGCAGATTAAATCAGTAGGTAGTAAATAAATAACTGCTTTTTCATGTATCGTAGATGCATGAAAAGCAGTGAAAAGGTGCGCTTTGTGAGAAATACATTCCAAGGCGCACTTTTCTTACATTTGTACTTGACAGATTTGCTTCAGATGCGCGGCAGAAGGATGTCTTGCACGTCAAAATGCGAATTTCGAAGCAAATATGCCGAGATATTCTTGAATTGTGGAGTAAGGAAACAGGAAATGGCATTCAGTAAAGCACAGACACAGGCAATCATGCATAAAGATGGTCCCATGATGGTTCTGGCGGGACCGGGATCAGGGAAAACAACGGTGATCACCCATCGGGTCCAGTATCTGACGAAGGAGTACGGAATCGATCCGGGGGATATTCTTGTGATTACCTTTACCCGGGCAGCAGCCGAGGAGATGCGGGAGCGGTATGAAGCATTGATCGGCGGCGGATCCAGAGTCACCTTTGGCACGTTTCATTCGATCTTTTTTAGGATCTTAAAGCTGGCATACCGATATACCGCTGACAATATTGTCCGGGAAGAGCAGCAGATGCAGTTTGTCCGGGAGCTGGCTCAGGCCGGAGGTCTGGAGCCGGAGGATGAAAATGAGTTTGCAGCCTCCATTTTAAGTGAGATAAGCTCTGTCAAGGGAGAGAGGATTGCACTGGAACATTACTATTCCAAAAACTGTCCGGATGCAGTTTTCCGTCAGCTCTATGCGGGCTATGAAGAGAAAATGCGCCGGGCCGGACTCATCGATTTCGATGACATGATGGTGCTGTGTCTGGAACTTTTTACGGAAAGAAAAGATATCCTGTCTGCCTGGCAGAGGAGGTATCGGTACATCCTGATTGATGAGTTTCAGGACATCAACCGGCTTCAATATGAGATCGTGCGGATGTTAGCCAAGCCGGAAGATAATCTTTTTATCGTGGGCGATGATGATCAGTCGATTTACCGGTTTCGTGGGGCCAAACCGGAGATTATGCTGGGGTTTGAGCGGGATTATCCGGGTGCCGGACGGATTCTTCTGGATGTGAATTACCGCAGTACCGAGGAGATCGTGGCACCGGCATTGCGGCTGATCGGAGAAAACCAGAAACGTTTTTCAAAGACCATCCATACAACGGGACGGCATGGGAAGAACGTGATCACGAAGCTCTGGCAGGATCCGGGGGAAGAAAATCTGGCCATTGCCAGGGAGATACAGCTGTATCTGCAGTCGGGAGTGCGGCCGGGGGATATCGCAGTTTTATACCGGACCAATGCTGGTCCTCGTTTTCTGATGGAAAAGCTGATGGAATACAACCTTCCCTTCCGGACAAGGGATACGGTGCCGAATCTCTATGAACACTGGATTTCGCGAAATATCCTGACCTATATCCGAATCGCCATGGGAAGCCGGGCTCGGGAAGATATTTTGCAGGTCATCAACCGTCCGAAGCGTTATATCAGCCGGGATGCGATGCCGGATGAGACGGTTTCGTTCGAGAAGATGAAGGCATTCTATGCGGAGAAAGACTGGATTGCCGAGCGGATCGAGAGTCTGGAAGGCGATCTGCGGGCGATCGCCCGGATGTCACCTCTGGCAGCCGTCAATTATATCCGCCAGGGCATGGGATACGACGAATATCTGATCGAGTATGCGGCATTCCGGCGGATGCGACCGGAGGAACTTTTAGAGACTGCCGACGAATTAAAAGAAAGTGCGGCGGGTTTCAAGACCTTTGACGAGTGGTTTGCACACATCGAGGCGTACAAGGAGGAACTGCTCCGGCAGGCGGCGCAGCGGCGGACGGAGACGGATGCGATCACACTCGCGACGATGCACAGCGCCAAGGGGCTGGAATTTCCCATTGTCTATATTCTCGATGCCAATGAGGGCATCACGCCGCACAGCCGCGCGATGCTGGACGAGGATATGGAGGAAGAACGACGTCTGTTCTATGTGGCAATGACGCGTGCAAAGACCCGGCTGCATGTATATGCGGTGCGGGAGAGGTACCATAAAAAGGCGGAAGTATCGCGGTTTGTGTGGGAGTATCTGGGGCGGGATGGAGATAGCAGGTAACGAAATTCACAATGAAAATCGGGAAATCAGGCAAAAAAGTTTGAGGACAAAGGAGAAATGTCGTTCGGTTCCAAAAGTGCCTACCCGTGAACAGTAACAATAACGGTACCAAGCATATATTGTGTATAGTTTGTTGACATTTTTTGAAAATTGTTCAATAATAACAGTATGAGAATTAAACTTCATGAGCGTCAAAAGAGATGAAAGGTAAACAGAGAGGAGATGGGAGAATGAAAGGTATACGAAGGGCGGCAGCGGTGTGTCTGACAATGACATTGGCAGTATCGACATTATTTGGAAATACGGCATGGGCGGATATGCCGCAGAAGACGGAGAGGAAAAAATGTGTCCATGTGCATACAGAGGAGTGCTACGGCGAGCCGGATGAGGAGGCAACCTCGTCCCAGATAGGAGAAGAGCCGACGGAATGTACCCACGTCTGCACTGTAGAAAGCGGATGCATACGGAATACAGCCGTGTCTTCCGGTACGGGCGCGGACGATTCTGAAAACAGTCCGGATGATGAAGAAACCAAGGATCAGAAGAATTCTGCCGACAAAGCAGAGGATGACGAGAAACAGGAGAATGCACCTTCCGTCAGTACACCATCGGATATGGAAGATACGACAGTTCCAGGCGGAACTGTGATACCGGCTGTGAAGTCCCAGATCTTCTCATGGTCCTGGTATGATCCGGAGGAGAACCTGCTGGATGGCAAATTAGAGCTTAGCGGAGTTACCGAGGAAGCCCAGCCATCCTTCGAAGAGGTCACGGAGTACTTACCACAGGCTATTATTGCCCAGGTCGGAGAAGAAAGCGAAGCGGGGGGGGGGAGAAGAGGAAAAAATTCCGATCACTGGCTGGATCTGTAGCGAGTACGTGCAGGATGAAGAAGACCGCTGGCCTCTGGAAGGCACCTATGAGTTTGCAGCAGAGCTGCCGGAGGCATATGAACTGGCGGAAGATGTAGAGGCGCTGGTGGTGGAAGTGTCTGTGACAGGAGACCAGGCGGCGATGCCTGTAGTAAGTGGAACTCCTGTGTTACATGTAAGTTTTAACTCAGGCGAAGACTCTAAAAGTCTATACTTTGATGACCACAATTTTTCTAGTGTTAATAACGATGTAATGGATTTATTGAACGATCACGGTATAAGGGTTACTAGTTCAGGAGAAAATAGCTTTCAATTAAAAATGACGAGTGCTTCCATACAGAACCTTGAGTTAAGCCGGGGAACATGGGAGATAGAGTTAAATGGAAGCAATGTATTAGAGGGAAAAGGAAAGGGTTTTAACGGATGTGGCCTCAGGATTAATGACTGGACAAGCGCGACGATTAAGGCAGAACCAGAATCGGCTTCTTTGAAAGTTCAGAATTATCCAACGAAAAAAACAAGGGATGATACATCCAGCGCAATAGTGGTCGCAGGCAGCTTGACGATAGAGAGTGGAACGATAGAAGCAGCTGCCGATGCGGAACAAAATAGCGAGCCAGTCTCAGGAGCTATTGTTGTGCAAAGCAAAGGAAATTTAAATATTAACGGAGGCTCTGTTACTGCTACGGGAACACATAAGAATGGTGTGTATGTCCTTAATAATTTTCAGATGACTGGTGGAAGTTTAACGGTAACCGGAAGTGGAAAACCCGGAATTGAGAATGTGGGGAGTTTTGAACTTTCAGGTGGAACAATTTCAACAAAATCTAATAGTGGTGGAATAGGATTTTTGCAGAGTGGTAGATCTGCAACGATCCAAGCCGGAGAACTGATTACGGATCGATTATGTATTACGAATAGTTCCTTCACTGTTGCAAGAGGCGGAAAGGTAACCTCCGAAAGTACGATAATTGATAATGGTACACTTACCAATGCAGGTGAATTTGTTTCAAATGGTCCATTTGAAAAAAGAAACGACGGAACATTCAATAATACCGGTACAATCAGCGGAACCGGAAGCCTGCCCGATGATGCAAAGCAGATTCCGGATAATATTACAGTTTATACAGCGGAAATAAGTGCAGATTATCGCGATAATATGTCGATCAATGTTCAAAACCTTGCGGCTATTCAGAAACCGGTTAACGCCGGAAACCTGCAATATGAACTTGTTGAAGATACAGGAAGTGATAAGGGAGTAGGAACGATTGACAAGGAAAGGGGCCAGTTGAGGGTGACCAAGGCTGGTGTATTTAAAATCAAGGTGAATACACAGGCAAGCGGATTCTATAAAGCCGGAGAACATCCGGTTTATATAATGTTGACGGTTAATAAAGCAGCTTTTCCTGCTTCCTGGAATTTGATCGTAACGGCTACCAGCGGTATATATAATGGATCTAAAGGGTATCCGGCAGCAGCCATTAGCGCAAGTAGTATTCCTAGTGATGCAAAATATGAATATCAGCTGAAGAGTACAAATCGTAAGGATGATTTACAAGAAGCTCAGTGGAAGTCGGAGTGTCCGAAGATTGTGAATGTAGCAGAGTCGGAGCAGTTTGTATTTGTAAGAGTGACAGTAGATAATTACGAGTCGAAGGTATTTTGCTCTGGCAATCAGACAAATATTACCCAACGGAGGTTTGCAGATACAAAAGTAACACTTGAACCAGAGAAAGTCATTTATAATGGTCAATCCCGGGATCCGGAGATCAAGGTGGTTGAGAACTGGCAGGAAGCTTCCGGGGATGTAGTGGATAGGGCGGATTATATAATCCAATATTGGACATATTGGACAGGAACTGATAATATGATAGTTACAGAGCGAAAAGATGCTGGAACATACACTGTCCATCTGTTGGGTCAGAGAAATTATACGAATGAATCGAAACAAGCTATACTTACAATCGACAAGTGTAAATTAAATGCGCGGATAACAGGACACTCTTTCGATAAAGTCTATGATGGAACGACAGATATTAGGGAGGAGCAGAATTTATCCGTTCAGCTTTACAGTGATTCTGGTACTCCTGATTCTCAGGATGTTCGTGCTGACCAGGTGAATTTGGCATATCAGAGTGCGGATGTTGGAGAGCACAATATTGAGGCGGCAAATATTACGTTAGCAGGTGATAACGCAAAGAATTATGAGCTGACAGAAAATAGCGCATCCATTAAAGGTAGCATCATAGCACGTGATTTTGCATCCATGACTGTGTCGGCAGATCCGCTTACCTACAATGGTACCGAGCAGAAACCGCAGATCCAGGCATCTGTGGAAACCGGTCTTTCAAATGTGAGTCCAGATGCAGTGGTATTTACTTATTCTAAGAATGGAGTGGATTACCAGAGTGAGATCCCGGGCTTTACAGATGCGGGAACTTATCAGGTATATGTGAAAGCTTCGATGGTCAATTTCAATGATGCTGTAAAAACAGTCAATGTGACGGTTCAGCAAGCGCCTTCAAGCTCAGGCAGTCATTCAGGCGGCCGAAAAGACAGCGGTGGAAAAGACAGCGGTGGAAAGGGCAGCAGTGGAACAAGCAGCAGCGTAAGTTCCGGCACAGTAACCAAAGATAGCCAGAAAGGCTACCGCAGCGAGGAGCAGGGGGTTATCACCGGTGCATCGAATCAGGCAGTGAATGACGGTTACAGCCATTGGATAAAGGATGCCAGAGGCTGGTGGCTCCGCTACAGTGACGGCACCTGGCCTATGGGCAATACCGGTGCATTTCATTGGGAAAAAGTCAACGGCAGATGGTGGGCATTTGGCGCTGAGGGATATCTGAGTACCGGCTGGATCTATGACACCCTGTACCAGGGATGGTTCTATATGGACGAAAACCAGGGTATGCTTACAGGATGGCAGTTCATCAATGGAAAATGGTATTATCTGAATTCGAATCAAGACGGCAGTGCCGGCATCATGTATTCAAAACGCCGGACACCGGACGGCTGGTACGTGAAAGAAGACGGCAGCTGGGATGAAGAAGCGGGAAGATAATAGGTAAAAGAGTTATTTAAAGCGGTTGATCGGGAGGTCAGCCGCTTTTCTTTGCTCATATTGAGGTCTTAAAGTTTCGCATTTCATATCCGATATATTTACAATTCCCATCCAACTGACTATAATAAAGAATGTCCGTTTGCCTGCAAAGGCGCGGAACCATATCCATCTGCATCAGGGCGATATGACAGAAAAATGAACTTAAAAGAATGGAAGAAAGAACAATGGATGTAATTGAAAAATTTGGAAATAGGGTGAGCAGCCAGGCGCTTAAGGATCCAGAAAAAGCGCGTCGGCTGCTTCTTGCGGGATACCGCCTGCAGGAAAAGAAGCTTCAGTTTTTGCCGGATCGGGGGCTACCGTCGTCGGGACAGTATGTGGCGCGGGTGGTTATGAAAAATATCATTCAGTCGCTGTCGGAACCGGAGAATGCGGCGATGGTCAGCATATTTGTGCCGGGAGAGCTGGTGATGGCGGCAGGGCTGACGCCGTACTCAGTGGAGGCGATGTCCTGTTTTATGGCGGGAACGAAGTGTGAGCAGACGTTTCTTCGGAAAACGGAGGAAGAAGGATTTCCGGAGACGATGTGTTCGTACCACAGGGTGTTTCTGGGGGCGGCGCTGACGGGGATTCTGCCAAAACCGAACTGCATGATTTATACGAACCTTGCGTGTGATGGAAATATGATGACGTTTCCGTATTTAAAGGATAAATTTGAATGTCCAGGCTTTTATATTGATGTTCCGTATGAGAAAAACCGGGAATCGGTTCTGTATGTGGCGGATCAGCTACGGAAATTAAAACGGTTTCTGGAGGAGACGACGGACAGACGGATTTCGGAGGAAACAGTGCGGAGTGCGGTAGATAACAGCCGAAAAGCGGCAGCGAATTATAAAAAACAGCTTGCCCTGCGGTGTGCGCATGACCCGGTGACCTCTCTGACGAATGAATTGTATGCGCTTTTTATGTGCCATCTGATGGCTGGCTCAGAGACGGCGGTTACCTATACGGAAAAACTTCTGCGCGATGTGCGGATGTCACCGAGGGGAGATGGTCTTTCGGTAATCTGGATGCACATCATGCCATTTTTACAGGAGCCGGTTAAGGATATTTTTAATTATAGTAAGAAAATGCACATCCGCGCTTGTGATTTCATCGCAGATGGTTTTCAGGAGATGCATGCGGAAGACCCGTATGAGGCGATGGCAGAGAAAATGGTCTACTGCATTTACAATGGCAGTGTGAAACAGAGAATTGAGGAAGCGGAACGGCTTGCCAGAATCACGGAATCGGATGGTGCTGTTTTATTTGCCCACTGGGGCTGTAAGGGAACGATCGGTGCATCCAGCCTGATTAAGCAGTCCTTAGAAAAGACAGGCCTTCCGACGATGATTCTCGACGGTGACGGCTGCAACCCCGCCAATACCAGCGACGGTCAGGTATCGACGCGGCTTCAGGCGTTTGTGGAAATGCTGGAAAAGGGCAAGGAGGAGAAACACGCATGATTTATTACGTCTGTAAGTACACCCCGATCGAGCTGTTCCGGGGGTTTGGAGAAGAATGTTCTGTTTTGGAGGAAATGCCGGAAAATTTCGAACAGTCGGATCAAATTGCACATGCAAATCTGTGCGGCTTTGGAAAATCGGTCATTCAGGCAGTGCTGGAAGGAAAGGTTGAACAGCTGGTGCTGGTAAACTGCTGCGATTCGATGCGGCGCGTTTACGATATCGTGGAGAGCACGGGAAAATGTAAGTTTTTATATATGCTGGATCTGCCGCATGATGATAATGAATGTGAAAAAGTGAAATTTGCGGGCACGATCCGGAGGCTTAAAAAGGCATATGAGGCATATTCCGGGAAAGTGTTTGATAAACGCGCTTTTATCAAGTCCTTTATTACGCCGGAAATGAACACGGAGCCGTACATTGGTGTGTTGGGCGTGCGGGTCAGCGGCATTCTGGAGGATATGATCCGGGACAATATCCAGATGGATGTGGAAAATCTGACCTGTACGGGTGGTCGGAAACTGTCGGTCGTACAGGATGAAATGTGGAATATGGAGGAAGAGGAGCTGTTTCTTTCTTACGCGGACGTCCTGCTGGGACAGATGCCGTGTTTCCGCATGAACCGTTCGATCCGCAGAAACCGTCTGTATCTGGATCCGAATTTAAAGGGAATTATTTATCACACGATCAAGTTCTGTGATTATTATGGATTTGAGTATGCGAGTATCAAGCGGGATATCAAGGTTCCGCTCCTTAAGATTGAGACTGATTTTACGAGCCAGAGCGCGGGGCAGCTTTTGACGCGCATTCAGGCATTTGAGGAGACGATCGAGGGATCAGAGGATATGGATCCGGGAAAAGGTATCAGTGAGGAGGCAAGAAAGAAGATGGAGTCAGGCATTTTTTATGTAGCGGGAATCGACAGCGGTTCGACAAGTACTGATGTGGTCATACTGGATCAGGATGGAAAAATTAAATCGACGATGATTATTCCGACCGGCGGCGGTGCGATGATGAGCGCCGAGAAGAGTTTGGATCTGGCGATTGAGAAAGCGGGAATTAAGAAAGAGGAGATCGTGCGGATCAATACGACCGGATATGGACGATCCTACATTGACAGCGGGGATGACAGCATCACGGAGATTACCTGCCATGCCAAGGGCGCAAATTATCTGAATCCGAATGTCCGCACTATCATCGACATTGGCGGGCAGGATATCAAGGCGATCAGCATCGACGGGCAGGGAGCCGTGAAAAATTTCCTGATGAATGACAAATGTGCCGCCGGAACGGGACGTTTTCTGGAAATGATGGCGAAAACGCTGGGACTTTCCCTGGAGGAAATGAGTGTGAAAGGGCTGGAATGGAAGCATAATGTCGTGATTTCCAGCATGTGTACGGTGTTTGCAGAGTCGGAGGTCGTGTCGCTGGTGGCACAGAATAAGGATGTGGCAGATATTATCCACGGTTTAAATGTGTCAGTTGCCTCAAAAGTCGGCGCGTTGGCAGCCCGCCTTGGAAAGGATCATCCAGGCGAATATATGATGACCGGCGGTGTGGCGAAGAACCGGGGTATCATCCAGGCATTGGAAGAGAAGCTTGGTGCTAAACTTTACATCTGTGATGAGGCGCAGCTCTGCGGTGCGCTGGGAGCGGCGCTATTTGCTTATGAGAAATGTAAAGGCAGTGCGGAGGAAACGCGATGAAGCGACAGGGTTAAAACACTTGTATCGATATTTTCGTCAGATATTCACTGGGAGAGGCTGTGGCCAATTCGTCGATCACAGCCTCTTTATAAGAGTATTTGCCGGTTTTAAACTTGTGTTCATCGGTCCAATCAAAGAGTTTTTCGTAGGTGACTTTCGAGTCATAGTAATTTCCCATTAAGTAAGCAAGTACCTTGCCAGCCCAAAGTGCTACAACAGTCGCCCTCAACAGCATATCCAATATGCGCAAAGAAGAAGTATTGCAATATAGAACTACAACCTTCCTCTTCCATATTTTTTTAATATCTGACACATTTTTACGGATTGCATTTTTTACACGGATCATAACCTGCAGCAATCAGCGCATCACTACTCTCTGATGAGGATTTTTTATTGCTCTCCTTCATCTGTTTGACCGATGAACAGGACGGCCGATGAAATTTCTTTGTATTGGTATTGAGGATATAGGATTCCGTGCTGGTCTGCTGAGAAGCTACCTGCGTAACAGCCTGTGTGGCCTGCTCTGTTACTGCCTTCAAAAACCGGAGTCACCCGATACAGCACATGATTTCCAGTTTCTTTTACATAGTCCGCTGCCATATTCTCAAACGGCAGCATTCCCTGAACATTCAGATATCTGGTCCCAGTGATTAAGTTCTTCTCGTTTGCATTTTCTGCAGTAAGCTGATAACCGATCAAATGGCAGCGATTATATAAATATTTGCCATCCACATTGTCATATTTGATCGTATGCCAACCAGATGGCTTTACCTGCCCAATAGAGCCGCGCTCTTCTGTCGGCATCAGATCTTTTCCAACTGATGCATAGGCTACACCACATCTACCCAGTGAATCCAGGTCACTATATGTTTCAAAAGAAACTGCCGTCAGATCAGCGTCTGTGAAATACGGCTTGTTATCATTTACTATGGCATACGGTTGCCCAGAATAAGCCGGAACAGAAGCCAAATCAAATACCAATGTACCGGCCGAAACAAGATCAACCTGATGTAACTCTGTTGATGCAGAAACAATCGGTTCCTGCTTTGCCGCCTGCCCGCAAGCAGACATACTTAATGCTACCGCTGATAATAAACCGAATTTCTTTCATTATACTACAGTTTTCCAATTCCTGAAAGAAAAAAGAGGATCCCCGCAAAGAGTTCCTCTTATCATTATCCTATATTTTCGTATTTCCTTAACTTCTTCTCTTGTAAGTTCTTTTTTCCACTTTTTATATTCTTCTCTTAATACTTTACTTTTAATTGCATGGTATTCCGTATTTAAGTCTTTGATTACACTGTCTATTGCTACACATCTTTTACGAATTAAATCAATCACTATCCTTCATCCCATCTTTTTATATTTATCCTGAATTATTCACGGAGCAGTATCTGAACTGGTAACTGTACCATGAATCCCAAAATTGACCCATGTAGCCTAAACATCGCTCAACCAATCTCCAAAAAGGGTATAAAATCCCTGTGGCAGAGTTCTGTGCGGTTATTAAGCTGTCAAGGTTCGTTAATCGTTACTATTCCAGCTGTACATTCAGCTTACCGATATTTGAAAGTGTCTCATAGAATTCATTTTTATAAGGGCAGCTGCTACACAGCTTGAATGTGATATATCTTGCTGAATGAACTACTTTTGCAGCAATCTTCTTTTGTAAAGCAGATTAAAGCAAGAAAGAAGATTCTACTTCTTGGAAATCATGACAAGAAGAAGGATTATAAAGGATTGTTCGATGAAATTTACGATGGTCCATTATTGATTGCAGAAAAAATACTTCTTTCGCATGAACCAGTGTATGCTTTATCTTGGTGCTTGAATATTCATGGACATGATCACAGCAACATTGAGCCTTACAAAATAGGGTGTAAGCATTTGAATTTGGCAGCCAATGTCTGTGGCTATATGCCGGTTAGTCTTGGCAAGCTGATTAAAGAGGGAATTCTTTCTGATATTTTAAGTATTTATCGAATTACTATAGACCAGGCAACAGGAGAGAAAAAGAATGGAGAAGCAGTTCCCGACAATTGATAAAGTGAAAACCGGAAAGCAGATCCGCCATCTCATGGATTCTCTGGGGTTAACGGTTATGGATGTACAGAAATATATGGGTCTTGCCACACAGCAGGCAGTCTATCATTGGCTGAATGGGAGAAGTCTTCCAAGTATAGATAATGTATATGCATTGAGTGAATTATTCAGGGTTCCTATAGATAAAATTATTTGTGGAAATCGGGGATATCAACCTGAGCAAAGATCCATATATTATAGACTTAAGGCATATGTGAAATATTTGCAACTGTATGTGGAGGTCACCTATGAGGATGTTTCCCTATTCTCCAATTAATTATTCTGTAGCAGAGCCATATGATGTGCGTTGCACATTTGATGAAGAGCATCATGAATGGATCTATGTGTTTTCTATGCCAGAAAAAGACAAGGCGGTGCTTGAAGAAATCTGTAAAGCCTATAATATAAAGGCGGAAGATTTGATTCGACAATTTTATTTGTGGGTAATACGAGAGCCGGAAGCGGCGGCACAGTGGCTGAAAGGTGAAAATAATCGGAAGAACGCTCAGAGGCTGTTTTACAGTGGGGAAAAAGAAA
>OODU01003307.1_pt1 | contig 12322 bp, 13 predicted proteins | sample 1671171 | NCBI WGS metagenome assembly OODU01 (sample SAMN06348129, study PRJEB24527) | human gut metagenome | biome: human gut; feature: ankylosing spondylitis patient; material: feces | host: Homo sapiens | place: China | collected 2015-10
GCTCTTCCGATCTTATTTTACGAGTGTGCAAGAGTATCCACCCCTACAAGCGGTGCAAAAGAGCTTATAAAAGATGGATTTGACGGACTTATAAGCGAGGATTTTAGCGCTGAGAGTTACGCAATAACTCTTGAAAAACTTTTAAAAAATGATGGAATGTGTCAAAATTTAGTACAAAACGCAAATTTAAAAAAATCGAAATTCGAGATAGAAAATATCATAGATAAATGGTATAAATTTATAAAAGAGTGCGAACAATGAAAAAGTTAAGTGTTTTTATATATTCTATGGCGGGCGGTGGAGCCGAGAGGGTTGTAAGCAACCTTTTGACTGAGCTTATAAATTCGTATGAGGTGCATTTGATCCTTATGAACGATAGGATATTTTACGAGATTCCAAAAGATGTAAAAATTCATTATCTTGAAAGCTCAGAACCGTTTGAAAATGGACTTTGGAAACTTATCAAACTTCCATTTTTAGGGCTAAAATATAAAAAACTTTGCCAAAATCTCGGTATAGATTTGCATTTTGTCTGGATGAATAGACCTTGCTATATTGCTGGATTTGCCCGTATTTTCGGAGATAAAAAGCCGCTCATACTAAATGAATGTTCAACTCCTAGCGTGCTTTATAAAGATTCTAGTTTGAAGTCGAAAATAAGTAAATTTTTGCTTAAAAAACTTTATCCAAAAGCTGATTTTATATATCCAAATAGTATTGGAAATTTAAATGATTTAAGAGATAATTTCGATATAGATCCAAAAAAAATGCGCGTTCTTTATAATGCTTTAAATTTAGATGAGATAAGAGAAAAAAGCAGAGATTTAATAGATGAAAAAGAACCTTTTTTTCTAAGTGTAGGAAGACTTGATAGCGGTAAAAATCATGAGCTTTTGATAAGATCTTATGCAAATTTAAAAAATTGCGATAAAAATCTTTTGATATTAGGCGAGGGAGTTTTAAAAGAACATTTGCAAGGTGTTATAAATGAGTTAAATTTAGAAGGTAGGGTAAAGCTTTTAGGATTTGATAATAATCCGTATAAATATATGTCAAAATGCTATGCTTTTGTTTTCGTTAGCCTTTTTGAAGGTTTTTCAAATGCTCTTATAGAAGCTCTTGCTTGCTCTAAACTAGTTATTTCAAGTGAGCATAAAAGTGGCGCAAGAGAGCTTTTAGGTGATGACAAATGGGGAGTTTTGGTTCAGGTAAATGATGAAATTGCTACAACTAAAGCTATGCAAAAAGCTTTAGATGAGCCAGATTGGGTGAAAATTTATGAAAAAAACGCTATTATAAGAGCTTCATTTTTTGATAAAAGAAAAATCGCAGATGAACTTATAAAAGATTTAGAGGAAATTTATGAAAAACTTGGGTAATTTTTTTATGATATTTAGATCAAATACTCTGTTTTTGATCATTTTAGCATATATTTTTAGTGTAATTTGTAGATTTGAGTGGATATATTGGGCGAGCGGTTACGCTGAGTTTTTTTGGAACAACCAACTTATGATAAGTACAAATGACGGATATGCGTACGCTGAGGGCGCTAGAGATATGATAGCTGGCTTTCATCAGCCAAATGATCTTAGCTTTTATGGAACTCCGCTGTCTTCTATAACATATCTTTTGGTCGAGATTACGCCATTTTCTCTAGAAACCATTATGGTATATTTAAGTGTATTTTTAGGCGGTCTTGTGGTAATTCCTATCATACTAATGGCGCGTGAAATCGGTGAGATTAAAGCCGGATTTATCGCCGCACTGCTTGCTAGTATAGCAAATAGCTATTACAATAGAACAATGGCCGGCTATTATGATACTGATATGCTTATTATCTCGCTTCCTATTTTTACGTTTTGGGGTATTGTGAGATTATATACAAAGCGTGATTTGAAATCGTTTTTGATCATTTCATTTTCTATGCTTATTTATAGCTGGTGGTATCCATCAAGTTTCTCTTTGAATGTGGCTATCACTTTGTTTTTTGGACTTTATACTATTATTTTTGATAGAAAAAATATCTTAAATTATCAAGCTGTTTTATTTATGATTTTAGCTATTAGCGGGGCTGAGTATTTTATAAGGGCGATTTTGATTTTGGCTCTATTTGTATTTATTAAATTTAGACCAAATTTGATAAATACAAAAGTTATGATCTCTTTGTATGCCGCTGTTTTGCTGTTTTTTATATATTTTGGCGGATTAAATCCTATCTGGTTTCAGCTCAAATTTTACATATTTAGAAGCGTTAGCGATAGCGATGGCGTTATGTTTAAGTATTTTAACGTAAATCAGACTATTATGGAGTCTGGAATGATAGATTTCAGATTTTTCGCTCAGAGAATAAGCGGCGATATTTTCGTGTTTTTAATAGCGCTTATCGGATATGTTTTGCTTTGTTTTAAATATCGCATATTTTTAGTTACTTTACCTATGATCGGTCTTGGGTTTTTGTCTTTAAAGGGCGGACTTAGATTTACCATTTACGCTGTGCCTATGATGGCTTTTGGATTTGGATATGCTTTGAACTGGATTTCAAAATTTATAAAAATAGATAAAAAACATAGAAAAATATCTCTCTACGCAGTAACTTTTTTTAGCTTTTTACCTGTTATTTTACTTGTTTTACTGCAAATTTACGAGGGGATATATTTGGATGAATTTAAATTTTTATTTCCTATTTTTGTAGTTGCTTATATACTTTTTTACTTTAAATTTAGGCGTGAAATTGCCACTATGGTTCTATTCCCATTAAGTTTATTTGCACTTACGCCATCTCTTATACATATCTATGAATACAAGCCTCTAACCGTATTTATGAATAGCGAAGTTAAGGTTCTAGACAAACTAAAAACTATCGCAGACCCCGAGGATTACGTAGTAGCTTGGTGGGATTATGGTTACGCCATTCGCTATTATAGTGATACAAAGACTCTTATTGATGGAGGAAAGCATCTAGGTAGAGAGAATTTTGCCGTTAGTTGGGCTCTTAGCAGACCTTTTATCTCTTCGGCAAATATGGCGAGACTTGAGGTGGAATATACCGAAAGAGGATTTGAGCAGAAATTTAATTCAAATTTAAATGAGATGCTAAAAGATTATAATGCTTCAGACGTAAATGGTTTTTTGGCTAGTTTAAATGATCAAAATTTTACTCTTCCTGAAAAAACTAGAGATATTTATTACTATCTTCCAGATAGAATGATGGGCATTTTTCCTGTCGTGACTAAATTTTCTAGGTTGGATTTAGTAACTGCCAAAGAGTTTAGAGACGCATTTTTCATAGTATCTACTTCATTTGCTCAAGGCGGCGATGGAGTCGTACTAAGCGAAGGTATAACCATAGCAAATGATGGAACAAAGATATCTTTTAGCGGAAAAACATTTAGAGTAAATAGCTATATAGAGACAAAATACGATAAAAATATGAATTTAGAAAAACAAATTCATCATATAGATGATAACGGCGGCTTCTACGTAGTTTATATGGTTGATTATGGCAGATTTCTTATTATGGACAAGGAGATGTTTAATTCAACTTATATTCAGCTGTTTGTGCTTGAAAATTACGAAGGTTCGGACTACGAGCCTATTATATTAGATCCAAGCGCTAAGGTGTATAAACTAAAGAGATAATATTATGAAAATAGGTTTTTTATCACATTCGGATTTGAGTATTTATTATTTTAGAGCTCCTATAATGCGAGCTTTAAGGGACAGAGGACATAAAGTTTTTGCTATTGTTCCAAATGGTAGATATATAAATAAAATAAGCAGCGAGTTTCAAACTGTAATTTATGATCTTGATAAAGCTAGTTTAAATCCTTTTAGGGTTTTAAAAGACACAAAAGATCTTGCAAATATCTTAAAGCCTTTAAATTTAGATATGATTCAAACTGCGGCTCATAAATCAAATGTTTTTGGTACGTTTGCTGCTCAAAAAGCCGGTATCAGGCATATTTTAAATTTAGTAGAAGGAATGGGCAGCTTCTACACAAAAAGTGATATAAAGACTATAGTCGTAAGAAATGTTATAGAAATGTTATATAAACATGCGTTTAGTATAAGTGATGCTTGTATATTTGTTAATGACGCCGATCCTGATTATATGTTAAAAAAAGGAATTATAGACTCTTCAAAAGTAAGACGCATAAAAAGCGTAGGAATCGATGCTAACGAGTTTGATCCAAGTATAGTTAGCGCTCAAGAGTTTGGTCAAAAAAAAGTAGTTTTGATGGTTGGAAGAGCGCTTTTTGATAAAGGTATAAGAGAATTTTACGAGGCAGCCGATCTACTTAGTAGTAGAGATGATTGCAAATTTGTATTTGTAGGCGATACTTATGAGGGAAATGCTAGTAGCGCTAGTAGTTTATTTTTACAAAATCAAAATGTAACATGGATAAAGTGGAGTGATAGGATAAGAGAGATTTTAAAAGGATCATATATCTATGTATTACCTAGCTATAAAGAGGGATTTCCAAGAACTGTTTTAGAAGCTATGAGTATGGAAAAGGCTTGTGTGGTAAGCGGATGCGATGGATGTTTGGAGGCTGTAAAAGACGGAGTAAACGGACTGATTTGCAAAGTAAAAGACTCAAAAGATTTAGCTAGTAAGATAGAAACTCTTTTAGATAACGAACATCTTGTAAAAAAGATGGGGAAAAACGGTCGAAATTTAGTCTTAGAAAATTATGATGAACATATAATAACTAAACAATATCTCGAAGTTTATAAGGAATTTATAGATGTATAGAGCATTTTTTAAACGTTTTTTGGATTTTTTTGGATCTTTGGTTTTGATATTTTTAACGAGCCCTATTATGATATGGGCATATTTTGCTATAAAAAAGCGTTTAGGAAGTCCGGTGATTTTCACTCAAAATAGACCTGGGCTGGGCGAAAAAATCTTTCAAATTTATAAATTTAGAACTATGAGCGATGAAAAAGATGAAAACGGCAAACTTCTAAGTGACGAGCTTCGTTTGGGCGAATTTGGTAAAAAATTAAGATCTCTTAGTATAGATGAGCTACCGCAGCTTTTTAATGTTTTAAAAGGTGATATGAGTTTTATAGGACCAAGACCTTTACTCATCCAGTATTTGCCGCTTTATAACGATGAACAAAAGCTTCGACACACGGTAAGGCCAGGTATAACCGGACTTGCTCAAGTAAATGGTAGAAACGGTATTAGCTGGGCGAAAAAGTTTGAATATGATAGCTACTACGCTAAAAATTTAAGTTTTTTAATGGATGTAAAAATAGCGTTTTTAACGGTTAAAAAAGTTATTAAAAAAGATGGTATAAGTAAAGAAGGTATGGTTACTACTGAAGAGTTCAACGGAAATAATTAGGTTGAAATATGAAAAAAATTTATATTTACGGTCATAGTGGACATGGCAAGGTAGTTTCTGAAATAGCAAAGTTAAATGGCTATGGCGAGATCATTTTTTTAGACGACGCAAGCGAGTTTAAATTTAAAAAAGAACTCCCAAAGCATGATATAATAATAGCCATAGGCAATGCTAGAATAAGACATAAATTACAAACAATGGTTTTACAAAATGGATTTAACGTAGTAAATTTAATCCATCCAAACGCCGCTATCTCTCAAAGCGCTAAATTCGGAAAAGGTATCGTAGTAATGGCAAACGCAGTAGTAAATGCGAACGTTATATTAGAAGATGGAGTTATAATAAACTCAGGCGCGATAATAGATCATGACTGTTTTATAGGCGAATTTGCTCATATATGCCCGGGAGTTTCTTTGGCCGGAAACGTAAGCGTAGGGAAGTTTAGCTGGATAGGAATAGGAAGCTGTGCGATACAAGGCGTCAAAATAAAAAACGACATTATGATAGGCGCGGGAAGCGTAATTGTAAAAGATATTTTAATCGGAGATAAAGCATACGGAAATCCGTGTAAGGTAGTTTCAAAATAGTTTTTTAAATTTAAAAGCTGCACGGCGATCACGCAGCTTTTATTTGTATTTAAATTACATATCTCCAAAAAGAGCTTTTAGATTTTTTAAACCCTCTTCGTTGCTTACTTCTTGAGTAGGAGCGCCGATCTCATGAAGTATAATTTCAAATCCGCTTAACATACTTGCTAATCTTATATTTATACCGCTAACGCCGATAGCTTTACTTTTTTGTTCTGGCACTAAAGAAACAATGGCTTTTTTATCGTCTATTTTTACCGAGCTTACTATGGCAGGAGCTAGAGCTCTTGCAACAAATATGGCCGGTTCGCTGCTATACTCTATGGCGTCTATATTTTCTCCGTTTAATTCACTGCTTACGGCGTTTATTCTAACACCTTTTATCCCAACTGTAGCTCCGACTGCATCTATGTTGGGGGTTGTAGAAAATAGTGCGATTTTTGCTTTTTTACCTGGTATCCTAGCACTATTTTGGATTATAACGCCTCCATCTTTTATCTCTGGAACTTCTGCTTTTAAAAGTGCTTCTAAAAATTTTGGTGATGTACGCGAAAGTTCCACTTTTATACCATCTTTTTTATCTAAACGAACACTTTTTATGACTGCTTTTACTACATTTCCTACTTTAAATTTTTCATTTTTTATACGATTTTTCATACTCATTACGGCTCTTATCTCGTCAATCTCTACAAAAGTATTTTCTTCTGCGTCGACTCTTGTAACGGTGCCAAATACCAATGTGTTTATTTTAGAGTTATATTTTTCATAAATTTTTTCTTCAATCAATCTTTGAATATGGTATTCTATCTCGCGAGATAGTACCCCGGCTCCGGTTCTACCTAGTTCATCAATGTTTAGTTCATAGTTCAAGCTATCACCTATTTCGAGCGTGGCATCTAATTCGTGAGCTTTTTTGAGGCTGATAAAATGTTCTTCGTCTAGTCTCTCGTCACTATCTTCTACTACTAAAATTTTTTGATATAAATGTATAGCTTTTGTATTTGGGTCAAGACTAGCTTCATACTCACACTCATATCCGTACAATCTTTTTGCCGCATTTACGAATGCTCTTATGATTCTCTCTTTTACATCTTCGAAATTTAAGCCTTTTTCATTTGCTATAGATTCGATGATATCTGAAATTTTTTCCATAAAAAACCCTTTTGTTTATGCTGAAATTTGAAAATAATAAATTGGGGATTTAAAATTTGCAAGTGGACTGATTATAACTAAATTTAACTTTTATTTTCTTTAAAATTAATGTTATCAAATTCCGGTATTTTCAAATTTAAACGAATTTTTATCGCAATTTTGATATACTCACCAGCTTAAAACAGTAAAAAAGGACGGAAAATGGAGTTAAAGCTAGCCAGAACAGAACTTGATAATAAGCCAAAAACAATAAGTTTAGATAAAATAGAAGCAGCTATAGGCAAAGATGGCGGCAAAATTTTTTATTTCGATAAAGATAATTCGCACAAAGAGCTGATAGCTTTAGTAGAATATTTTGAAGAAAGAGGACTTAGCGTCTATCACCGTACAGTTAGATATGGACTTGATGAAAATGACTATATGTATGAGGTGCATATCCTTTGAGTGTCAAAAAGAAACTGTTTATAGAGACTTTAGGTTGCGCGATGAATGTTCGCGATAGTGAGCATATCATTGCCGAACTAAGTCAAAAAGAAAATTACGAAGTTACTAATATTATTGAGGATGCTGATCTCATACTCATAAATACCTGCTCAGTTAGAGAAAAACCGGTTCATAAGCTTTTTAGCGAGGTCGGAACATACGAAAAAGCTAAGAAAAAAGGGGCAAAGATAGGAGTTTGCGGTTGCACTGCAAGTCACCTTGGAAGTGAAGTTTTTAAGCGCGCTCCATATGTAGATTTCGTTCTTGGCGCTAGAAATATATCTAAAATAACAACAGCGCTTAATACTCCAAAATTCGTAAGCGTAGATATAAATCACGATGAGAGCGAGTATGCTTTTGGAGATTTTCGCTCAAGTCCTTATAAGAGCTTTGTAAATATTATGATAGGTTGTGATAAAAAATGTACTTATTGCATTGTTCCACAAACCAGAGGCGATGAGATAAGCATTCCAAAAGATATTATTTTAAAAGAGGTGAGAAAAGCAGCTTCTTCTGGCGCAAAAGAGATATTTTTGCTTGGTCAAAATGTAAATAATTACGGTAAAAGATTTTCAGGAACTCATGAAAAGATAGATTTTAGCGACCTTTTAAATTTAATAAGCGAAGTTGATGGCGTAGAGAGAATTCGTTTTACCAGTCCTCATCCGCTGCACATGGATGATAAGTTTTTAAAAGAATTTAGCACAAATCCTAAAATTTGTAAATCCATGCATATGCCTTTGCAAAGCGGCTCAAATGAGATTTTAAAAGCTATGAAAAGAGGATACACGAAAGAGTGGTTTTTGGATCGCGCTTTAAAATTAAGAGAGATTTGCTCCGATGTTACTATTTCTACAGATATCATAGTAGCGTTTCCAGGTGAAAGCGATAGGGATTTTGCCGATACTATGAGTGTTGTAGAAAGCATCAAATTTGAACAGATGTTTTCATTTAAATACTCATCTCGTCCGCTAACTCCTGCTGCAAGTATGACGAATCAAGTAAATAGCGATATAGCAAGTAGGCGCTTAAGTACGCTTCAAGCTAGGCATACTGAAATTTTAGATGATATTGTAAAAGCTCAAAAAAACTCTATTCATGAGGTATATTTTGAAGAACTTAGAGCAAACAGTAGCGTAGCAGGGCGTACATTTAACAACTTTTTGGTGCAAACTAATGGCAGCGAAGAGTTACTTGGAAAGATACTAAAAGTAAAAATTACGGATCCAAAAAGAATGGTTTTATATGGTCAAATCATTTAAAGATAAATTTTTTATCAAATTTGTCGAGTTGTCAATCATATCTATTATGCATATCATATATATAACTTGTAAAAAAGAGTTTAAAGGCAAAAGTATCTCAAAAGAGCCTTGCGTAATTCTTTTTTGGCATGGAAAGCTTGTGATGCTTCCGTTTGTATTTAAAAAATGGTGGGATACTAAAAATGTAAAAGTCATGATTTCAGACCATAAAGACGGAGAAATGGTAAATGGCGTTTCTTATCATTTTGGCATAGGTACTATTAGAGGAAGTACTACAAAAGGGGCTTTAAAGGCACTTTTAGCTGCTTTTAGAACGATAAAAGAAGGAGCTGACGTTGCCATAACTCCAGATGGTCCAAAAGGTCCTAGGCATAGTATTTCAGATGGATGTGTCGCTATTCCTCAAAAGATGAATGTAAATATCGTAATTCTCAATTACGAAGCCAGTAAATTTTGGCAATTTGGCAGTTGGGATAAGATGATTTTACCAAAACCATTTAGCAAAATAACCTATACCCTAAGTGAGCCGTTTAGCATATCAGGGCTTAGTATGGATGACGCTAAAGCACTTATATTAAGCAAAATGCCTAACTAAATTAGTGTATAATATAATTTTAATGCTAAATTTGATAACATATGTAATTAAATTTTAAGGCAAGGTATGGCTTCTTGGATTAGAAAGTTTTTATCAACTCTTTATGTAAGTGCGGTTATAAAAGATAATCAATGCTATACATATGCTAGAGCCATTAAAAATGGTAAAATTATAAAAAATTTAGAAGCCGTATTTGACTGTACAGATGGTAGAGTCGATATTAAATTTAACGAATATTTAAAAAAGCGCGAAAGCGAGTACCACTCGGTATATCTATCTGTTTTATTAAATAGTCCAAAGCAGTGGGCTATCCCTGCGGTTAGTAAGCAAGATTTTTCTAAATTTGCTATACAATACAATAGTGTAGATATAGTAGCTGTGGATAATAACTGGTCTATTGTAGTCCCAAAAGGTGAAATAGCAGCTTTTGATAGTTCTCTAAATAGAGCTGATGCAGATCTTATATATTCCCCGTTTTCTATCTTATATGAGAGTATCTTAAGAAATATGATAAAAGATAAATTGATACTATATATCTATAATATAGAAGATAGCATGACTATGATGATATTTCAAAATAAAGAAATGAGATTTTCGGCATATTTTGATACTAGAAAAGACAGTAGTCATTTGGTAGATGAAAAAGAGCTTAGTAAAGAAGATACTACAGATATAGACAATGTTATAGAAAAAGAAGAAGATAAGCTAAACGAATTAGACGGACTAGATGATTTAAGCTCCGTTATAAATAGTTCAAAAAAAGAGTCTTTTGAAGATCTGCAAAGCTCTGAAATAAATGATATCAATAGAAATTTAGAAGATAGCGTAAGAGATATCGGTAGAGAAACTTTGCTTTTAAATAATATACGTTTGGCGATTATGGAGTTTTATAAAAATGAAGCTTATAGAAGCGATTTTATAGAGCATATAATGATTTTTGATGGTTTGAAATTAGAAAAGTCATTTTTAAGCATCCTTGAATCAGAGCTTTTGATAGAAGCCGATATACAAGAGATAAATATTGAAAATGATATGAATGATATTATGATCAGAGAGCTTTATGTATGAGTTATAGCTTTATTAAACCAAAATTAAAACCGATATTTTCAATATTTTCTAAGATATGGATAGCTGCTATTTTGATAGTAACTTTTTCTTTGGTATGCGCTGATTTATTTATTAAATTTGAAACATATTCGCTTAAAAAACAAAACGACGAAAAACAAATCAGATACGACAAGATATTTGCACAGATTTCAAATTTAAAATCCGAGATGAAGACTCTTATGGTGCAAAGAGATGCTGCTCTTGATATATATTCATCAAATAATATTCTAAAAAAAAGTCTTCATAATCTATTTGATTTGGTGCCAGATGCTATCACGTTAAATGATGTTTATATTGATACAAACTCACTTATCGTCAAAGGACTTACTCCTACAAAAGATGTTTATAAGCTGCTACTAGAAGCTCCATTAAAATCTATCTTTAATAGCTCAAGTACTACTTTTTATCAGCTAGAAAATGGTTGGTTTAACTTCGTTAGTATAAATAAAATGGATAATTTAGAGGTCGAAAATGAGAAAAGATAGAAGCTTAGAAGAGATTGATATCGTAAAACTACTATTTTACGCATTATTTTTTGCAATTTGCTGTATTATCATGATATTTGGTTTTATAGTACCTAGTATCAAAGAGTATAAAAATGCAAAAATTATCAACAATGATAAGATAATAAATTTAAACAAAATAGAACAAGTATATAACAGTCAATTAGCAAATTTAACAAGCTTAAAAGATAAAAATATAAGACCTTTAGAAGCTATAGTTAGTCATTTTAACGAGATGAAATTCGTAACTGGAGCCGGAAAATATTTTAGCAATGTGAAGTTAAATAAACTTCCGCAGTTAGATAAAAACGAACATTTTTTGAGATATGAATTAAATGTCACCGGTCTTATAAAAAGCCCCCAAAATTTCTATAGTTTTATAGATTTTATAAATGAATACGAGAATATAATAAGGGTTGATTTTCCTATCTCTATGAAGGGAAACGGGGATAAGATAGATACGAGTTTTAAGATAAAGGTTTATGTTTCTCAAAAAGAGACATAAGATGTTGATTTTGACTTAAATATCCGCGAAGTAGTGGAGGAATGCGTAAAACTCTACACTTTTCTTTGAATTTTTTATCCATTTTTTTCTTTATAAACGGTGCTACGAAATAGTTCGTTTCATTAGAAGTTACACACACTTTGTGAGATATCACGTAATCGTTTTTTAAGCATTGTTTTCTTGAGCTTTGGCTCATTAAAACATCTAATTTTTTACAAGCCAAAGCTACTAAATTTATAGAATTTATGCTTTTTTCTATGATAAAAAACTCCGAGTCTTCATAGATAAACTCCCCTAAAAGTGCAGTTCTATCTGCTCTTAAAAACTCAAAGCTTTTTATAACTCCTTTTTCAAATTTTTCTATAAAAGCATCACTGAAATTTGCTCTTATAAAGTTTCTTTTGAATTTAAAATCGAAATTTGAAATATCTGTGAAGTAGTTGATATTTTTCTGTTTTAAATAAGATATAATCTCATTTCTACTTACGTTTATCAGCGGTCTTATAACGCTAATTTGTTTTTTGATATTTTCAAATTCGGCTATTTTTGTATTTGTAGGCTCTAATCCACATAACTGCACTGTTCCAGAACCTTTGCTAAGCTGCATAAATAGCCACTCTAAGCAGTCATTTAGCTGATGAGCTAAAATCAGTGTGTCATAGTTAAATTTAATACAAATTTCATCAAAAAATTTATGTCTAATATCGCGTGCCTTAGATCGGAAGAGCACACGTCTGAACTCCAGTCACAGTTGAATCTCGTATGCCGTCTTCT
>OODU01003308.1_pt1 | contig 12321 bp, 7 predicted proteins | sample 1671171 | NCBI WGS metagenome assembly OODU01 (sample SAMN06348129, study PRJEB24527) | human gut metagenome | biome: human gut; feature: ankylosing spondylitis patient; material: feces | host: Homo sapiens | place: China | collected 2015-10
TTTTTTTTTTCAAGCAGAAGACGGCATACGAGGTTCAAGTGTGACTGGAGTTCAGACGTGTGCTCTTCCGATCTTCCCGACCCAAGACCGATTGGAAAGAGAGATAAGGATTGGTAGCGTCGATTTCCAAATAAAAGGCTCTCATGTCTTTGGGACCATAGAAATGAATGGCGGTGTAATAGGTTCCGGGACCTACTTTGTAATGAGAGAGGGTATCGGCCGTGTAGGTGCTGCCACCGATGACTGCCGGGCCTTTGGCACTGAGCAGTATGGGTAAACAAGCAAAAATTGCGAAAAGTGTAAAAATCTTTTTCATAGGGGCAACCGTTTAATACAAATGGATTGGTTTAGAAATGTTTTAATCGATATAGATAGAATGAATTTCAGTTTCTTTTTCAAATCCTATCCTCGAATCTCCCGTTTTTCGGAGTCTCATTTACTTTTGAGATACGATAGGCAGATTGAATATTTTTTGAACTTTTATATAGGGAAGGGTAAAGGGAAGGGCGATATATAGCCATATACCGCCCTTCCTCTAAGAAATAGATTTAAATGTCGCTTAGTGCGAAGGGCTTATTTCACAACGACTTTTTGAACTTTTTCAACACCGTCGATAACCGCTTTTACAATGTAAATGCCTTTGGCGGCAGGAGCGGCCATAGATTGTACACCGGCAGCTTCCATTACTTTTTGTCCGGCGAAGTTGTAAACGACAGCGTTTGCCATGCCAGAGAAATAAATGGCATCGCCGCTTACGAATATCTTCACGTTGTCGGTAGCTACATTAGCGATACCCGATTCCGAGTCATTGTCATATCCGTCGGGAGTCATTTTGTAAACGGCAGCTCCGCTACCCGATGCGTAGACAGCGATATAAGCAGCTTCTTTACCGTTTTTGTCGGCTACTTTGGCGATACGGGGCAATGCGGTACGAACAGGGTTCGAAATATCGCCCATACCACCTTGCGGGAATGTCCAGTAATAAGTTGCACCGGCAAATGTAGGACCTTCGCCCATTTCGATAATGTTCCATGCTTGGGCAGGAGTCGTGGCCGTATTGGAAATTACGTATGCGCAGAAAGGTTTGTCGTTCAATGTAAATTCAGAGATACCGTTATTTCCTACGTTTTTGATAGCGCATTCCTCGGGAGCATCACCTACGCTTTCGATCAAAGAACCGCTCATGTCGTAGAGAGATGCTGCACTATTGAAACCGTCCAAATAGAAGTAGTCGTTATCGATGATTGAAACACGAGGTCCGGTTCCGTTGTCGACAGCTTCTGCGGGGTAATAGGATTTGATTTCGATAACTTTGAAATTATAGCCTTCATAGTCACCTGTTTGCCCGGCTAATTGTCCGTCTTTAATATCGCAACGAATCACATATTTCCCGCTGCTGACTGGGAACATGACGATAGCATCTTTCGTAACATCGCCTTTCACGGCAAAATAGTCGACACGATAGCCGTCGAGCAGACCATCTTTGTTGGCCAATTCCATTACTTTGGTGGGCTCTCCGCTCGTCATGTCGATTTTCCAAACGCCGATAGCTTCGCCGTTCAATGCAGTGGACATGTTGAATACAACTACGTTTCCGGCATCGTCTACCTGAATATCGTTGCAAAGGAATCCGGGCGTTTTTTGTTCTTCCATTGGTGTCTGTTGGAATGTCGTGTCGCCGGGAGCGTTTACGATAGTATCGATTTTGGTATAAGTGTAGGTGATTTTAAACTTTTCTGTGTCGAATTGAACATCGCGTTTCTTTTCTCCGGTTTTCAAATCGTAGATTTTGATACCCGTAAAAGTAGCTCTGTACGCAAACAACATTTCGTCTCCTTTAACTGTCATACCACGGGAATCGCTGGCTCCACCTAACTGATCGGCTACTCCCATATTATTTCCGGTAGTGGCAGCTTTCATCCACAAATTTTCCAATGTGTATTCACCTGCTTTTTCATACGTCGCCGGATCTTGAGCGACCATCGATGTTGCCATACATGCAGCAACCATCCCAAGTAATAATCTTTTCATAATACAAATAAATTAAATGAATAAATAAATGAAAAATTATATTGCATAACTCAATATATATCAAATTGTTAGTGTATCAATTTCAATATCTCTTTTTTCCCGTCGATGTGGACGATGACCACGTAGACTCCACGTACAAGCCCGCTCAATTCGATACGGTCTCCTGCTGCCGGATTTTCCATATCGGCAAAACGCCCGATAATTTGCCCGGATAAGTTAGCTACATCGACCGTTATGTGGCGTGCACCGTTTCCTACGACGAGAGCGGGATTCTCACCCTGTATGACATAACATTTACCTCTCTTTTCGAGAGTTTCCATACCTGAGGAATTTTTGAAAGTGAAGGATATTGTATCACAATATTCCGTTTCGCCTCCTACGTATTCCGAGCGGGCTCGCAGATACCATGTACCGTCGGTCAAGTTGTCGAATTCCGTTTCGTAAGTGAATGCGTTTACGGTCTGTCTTTTTACGTTTCGTATCGGGGTAAACTGGTCGTTGGTGTGTAATTCGATACGGAAGGTGCTGGCGAACGGTTCTTCTGCCCAGCGTACTTGTAAGGACGTGGCTTCGACCGTCGCTCCCTGCGTGGGATATAGAATGACCGGTATGGACGGCTCTTTCGATTCTGTCGTGAAATTCGTCGTTTTACTGATACTTTCTGTCGAGCCTGCGTATGCGGTTACGCGTGCGTAATATTTCGTATTTCCCACCAATACGCCTTCGGGGAGGGTAATGGAGTGTTCGCTATATCGTTGGTCGAGAACTTTACCCATAGAGCGGAAGTCGTCGTATTTGTTTATTTCGAGTCGGTATTCCGTAGCGTTTGGATATTCGGTCCAAGTGATAGAAGGCGTGACAGACACTTCGGTAGCTCCTTTGGTCGGAGATTCTATTTCGAACGGACCGGACTGGAATGCATATACGGAAGAGATGCCGTCCGAACAGTTGGCTTTTCGTGTACGAATCCGCCAGTAATAAGTCCCTTTTTCCAAGTCGGGCAGATAGCTCGAAGGGAAAGAAGTACCGGTAGTTTCCCGCGAGAGTATGAGGTCGGTGAATAAATCGTCGCGGGCAATGTCTATATAATAGGAAGCATCGGCGACACTGCTCCACGTGAACTCGTAGTTGCCTATGGCCGTACCGTTGTTTACCGGAGTGTTTAATGTCACGGCTTCGTTTGTACCTGCCGTGGCTCCCATGAACAAGGGTGCATACTCGTTTCCGTAACGGTCGACGATGGAAACAGCGTATGTATACCCCGTGCGATAAATTGTCGGTATGGAATAGTCGGTGCTGTATGAGAGCCCCAACAGATAGCGGGCATCCCGGCAAGCGGTCGTTTGTGCCGCATTTTCCGGTACGGCATATACGGCGTATCGCATACCCTCTGCTCCCGTCCATGATAATTGACCGTTAGTGAAAGCGATATTCGATACTAATCCGGGATCGGAGGTCGCTTTCCAGCTGATGGCCGGTATTAGAGCCGGGTATTTATAAACGTCCGACCGCAACAAGGAGAGCATTCCCGAAGTATGGGTTACCTTGCGCATGTTGTAGAATACGCTTCCCGGGGCTCCCGTTTCGTCATATGTGCGGTTTACTTTAATTTGATTGACCAGTTCGGAGCCTTTGAACGAAGCGGTTGCGCCATCGACGATGTATTCGTTTTCTTCGGCTGTTTTCCGTTCGATGGGAGAGAGCACTTTGGAAGAAACTTTTTCTCCGTTTAAATCGAACGATAGGCTACCGGTTGTCGTTTTTCCGTATTTTGATGGCATTTTGGCCGAGCTCAAATCGGATGCCGAATGGCTCGAATAAAAATGACAACCGAATTGCCTTACGATTTGGCTCCACCATTCGGCGATAAGCGTGTAGTCGCTGCTCGATCCTATCGTCCAATAGATTTGCGGCGATATGTAATCGATAGAATGTTCTTGTATCCATGCCATAGGATCGCAGAAGATATCGTCGTACGCCCAGTCAGAACCTACCGGGGTAGGAGTAACGCCGTATCGCTCGGCTATCGTGGCATCGGTGCACCATACACCGGCGGGAGAGATACCGAATCGCACATAAGGCTTTTCCGATTGAATCATTCGGTAGACCTGAGCGATCAGTTTATTTACATTCTGACGTCGCCAGTCGGCCCGAGAGAGGTTGTCGGGGTTGGATTGCTGGTATAACTCGTCGTCCATGTCGTCGGTCGTCCCCGACATGTAGAAATAGTCGTCGAAGACAACACCGTCGATGTCGTAGTTTTGTACGACTTCTTGAATAATGGCGGTGATATGGTCTCTCACTTCCGGCATTGCCGGATTCAAGATAGAACCGTCCGAATAGTCTAAGAGCCATTCCGGGTGAGATTCCCGATAATTTTGAGGTGTTCCGTCCCATTGGTGCAGTACGCTTTCATACCGGTAGGGGTTGAACCATGCGTGAATTTCGATACCCCGTTTGTGAGCCTCTTCGACAGCAAACAGCAAGGGGTCGTACCCCGGGTCCATGCCTCGTGTCGCTACGAGGTCGCTCGACCACGGTTCGTAAGAGGATTTATATATCGCATCGCAACGGCCGCGCACTTGGAAATAAACGGTATTGGCATTGGCTGCTTTTACCGAGTCGAGCAACATGATTAACTCGTCTTTTTGTTCTTGGATTTCTTGCGCATTTCCGGTGTTCGAGATAACGGTAGTTTTCGGCCACGTCAATCTCCATACGGTCGATAACCAGAACGCTCTGACCTCTTTTTTGGGAGTTTGAGCGACTGTCGGGATAGCTAACCAAAAGGTAAACAGTACGATTGCTATTTTTGCGATGTATTTCATATCTAATTAGTTAAGATATTTTTTCCCGCCGGTCGGTTAGACCGGCGGAAAATTATCAGGCTTTTGTTTTTAGAATAGGTTCGATAACTCGTTGTTCAGTGCTATACCATAGACATTGACCCCCGATACGATAGTTTCCAGCTTTTTCGTCGTGGGATTCCAGCGTTTTACTCCCGATGTCTCCGAGCTGCCTTCTTCGGCACGGAGTCCGAAGTAAACCGAACCGTCGGAGCTGTCGAGTACCATTTGACAGACATCGACATATTCTCCTACGCTTCCTTCGCTGTCCGATTTGAAGCTCGCTACGAGATATTTGCTCTCGGCTTTCGTGTTGGTCTTTGTCGCGTCGTTGGCCGTAATATCTGTTAAAGGAACGGCATAGAGTCCTTTGTCTCGAATGACGGCATATAAAATTTGATTGGTGGCATCTATCACGAACGATTTCACGAATTCATCGGGGAAAATCGTAGCATAGGGAGGGTTGGTTCCTCGACTGATGTCCACAGGGCTGATATCGCTTTCTGCGAAACGGAAGATACCGCCTCCGCCGTATGTTTTGCCCCAATACCACAACCCGTCCGCTTTGGCGAAGCAAGCATTCATTGCACCGTATTGCCACGGGTTACCGTAATATTCGAGCCGATTGTTCTGAACGAAATAATCGTATTTGGCATCGCTGGTGCTGAGTGCCAAGTTACGTTCGTTGACACCGATGCGTCGGATACCTGTATTCCGGTCGGCGAAATAGATTTGTTCGTTGTCTATCCAACCGTAGAAAGGATCGTTGAAGGCGGCGTTGCCGACGTTGGAGAGAACGGTTTCCATACTGCTCCCGTCTTTGGCTACCGCTGTAATTTTTCCGTCACCCCGGGTTCCATCTTCATCGTTGACATACGAGAATTGTGTACCGCAGTCGAGCACGAATAGAACTTCATTATGGAACAGCATATTCAGAGGGTGAGCTCCCGCTTTTACGCCTAAGTCGAAGGGAGAGTTATTACTTCCCTCAGGAACATTATAATCCAGCTTATAGGCCATTACGTTTCCACTTTTTACCGCATAGTAGAGCGTTTTCGATGCATTGGGCGTACCTACTTGTACATTGGCTTTTACATCTTGGAGCGCACGTCCGCCGAGAGTGGTTTTCAACGTGATGGTTTGCGAACCTATGTTTTTGAAGACTAATCGGCCCGGATTTTCGCCGGTATAGGTATTACCTGTTATTTCCGGGTGATCGAGCAAGGTTGTTCCTTCGGGCAATACCCATGTATATTCCGGTTCTTCCGATGCGGCCGGATTTCGTAAGGTCACTTCCAAAGTCACTTCGATGTCGTTGATGACACATATTTTATCATCTTCCGTTTTGGCGACGATCGTAGGTTTAATGTCGTTGATAAGCAAGGGACGAGTCGTATAATCGTCGCCTACGGTCAATTTTACCTCGTACTGTCCGGGTAAACTGTATGTATGGGTAGGATTAACGTCGGTCGAAGTTTCCCCGTCGCCGAAGTCCCAAGTACATGTACCCGAGATGGCCGATGTATTGGTAAACTGTATGGTGGAACCTACCAGATAGTCGAGTTCGTATCCTTCGTTCGTGATGTGGTAGGTAAACGCTACATCGTCACTGGGATATACATTGTAAGTGGGATCGTTTTCCACACAAGCAGATAACGAAGCCAACAAGACAACCGTCAAACTTATATTTCTTAATGCTTTCATTGTTCTTTCCGTTTCTATTAGTTGACAGTAATATTTTTAATATCGGTATTGCTTATCACACCGTTGGAGTCGCTTACTTGGAATTTGGCGCTCAACGTATAGGTGCAATTGTAGTTTACTCCGTATTCTTTGCCGTCGAAGATGAGTTCGGGCGTGGTTAGAGCTGCAACGATGCCATCGAGCCGGGCTTTATTTTCGTCGGTGATTTCATATACTTCTTCGTTGGCTTCGTTGGTCGTTTTCGTGAAGAGAGCCTCATATTCCTCTTCGGTCATTTTCATGAATCCATCGACAACGATTTTTTTCATGTTCCCGTGGTAATCGGTCTCTATTTGAGTGGTTAGAGCCTCCCGGAAGTTGGTCTCGTAATCGCCGGGATAATAGGTCTTGAATAAAGTTTCGGTAAAATCGGAACTTCCTACACTGGCCCATGTCACGCTAGCCCATGAAGAGGAGACCGGGAAAGTGGCGTCGAGAATGTAGGACGACTTGGCATCGTCCCACGACACGGTTTGAGGATCGAACTCTTTCACCAAATGCGAGGCGACTACTTCGTCGGTCTCGCTTTCGGTATAGGTGTAACTGATGTATGGGCATGTAACGGCACGATTGATCGTACTGCTCACTCCATACCAAACTTGGGCTTTCTCTATCGTACTGCCGTCGGCATAATAGTAAACTCTGAAATCGAGGTCGCTACCGGCGTTCACGGCATCTTTCAGCTCCCAATAAACGTATGCGGTTTGTTGTCCCAAGTCTGCCCAATCGTTTACAGTGTCGTTGATTTCGCAACCCGATAATCCGGCGATTGCCAGCAGAAGAGACGCTATTTTTACTTTGTTTTTCATATCGAGTGTTATTATTTGTTGTAATACTTCGATTCTTTTCTATTTATTGCCAGATCATAGGTTTGCGCAACCATTGATAGTTTTTGTATGCGCCCAGTCTTTCCAATTCGGCTTTGTTGTATTTTTCTTCTGTTTCGGGGTCGTAGTTGATACGGTTGATCCATGCTTTGGGATCGTCTCCCCAATGAGCTTCATAAATATTATTGGGCCGTTTTAATCCGGGATATACATAGGTGTTGTCATATTGTATTCCGTTCTCCTCGCAACTGTAATTGTAGCGACGCATATCGGTCCATTGTTCGGGTTGCAGATAGAGGCAAACATATTTCTGACGCATGATGTGCCCGATGTTGAATCCGTCGGCAGGGAAGTAGGTAGTTACGTAGTTTCCTGTTCCGGTTTCATTTCCCAGATAGTTATTGCGATAGCGGGTATAACTGCTTCCATAAATCGAGGAAAGATTGAATCGGTCGAAATTAATTTCGGCAGCTTGCATGGTCAATGAACGGGCCGTCGGCTTGTCGCCGCTCCAATAAGTAGCTTCGGCTTTGATAAGCAGGAGTTCTTCTTCGAGGAAGAGGGGAACATAACCTGTGTTTTGCGTATAGACCGAAACTTTCTTGCCGTCGACTTCGGGGAACAAGGTGGGGTAGTTATCCACTTTGTAGGAAACGTCCATACCGATATTGGTATCGAGATAACGCATTTCAGTACCGGAATCGCTTGTTCCCGAGGGTCCCGGCCGTGCACTCATGAAAGCGAGGATACGAGGATCTTCCGCCCAGCCTTTCAGGTTGTTATGCGATTCGAATACGCCCAATATATTTTCCATGAAATATTTGGTAGGAACAGCCGAATTCAACATGTTGCCACGTCCTTCCCAGCCGAGACCTCCTTGTTCGGTCGATCCGAAGGCTTCGCCCCACGGAGAATTTTGGGCTCCGTTACCGCCGTCGAAACGATAAAGTACATCTTCCCAACCTTCGAGTGCCCGGTTGACAGCTGTAATGATGGCTTGGCATGTCGCCGCATTGTTTTCCCAATTCGGCAATTTGCGAAGCAATAACCGGGCTTTTAAGGCGTAGGTATAGTGTTTCCATTTATTTAGATCTCCGGCGAAGACACGGTCGATCGATTGATCGATAGGTATATTGGTCGCGGCTTCGGTATAAGTGGGATCTTCATACATGCCTATCAGCTCTTCTATTTCTTGATTCATCCACTCGTAGATGCTTTCTTGCGTATCGTAGTGCGGACTGTTCGATTCATAGGCTTCCGAACGAGGCATGTCTCCGAACAGGTCGGTTGTCATTTGGGTGGACATTAACCGAAGGGTACGGCCGATGAGTTCCAGATTCCACGCTTGTGCTTCGTGAGCCTCGTCGATGATTTCTTTGGCATTGACACCGATATCGTAGAAGTGGCGACGCCATTGCGGGTGACGGTTCATCGTCAGGAAATCGCCCCAGCCGGATTTGTATGCGAAACTCGACGTTTGGTTACGTCCGCCGGTAGTCAATGTTTGGGTCAGATAAGCGCCGTATTCGGCATGGTCGAATTGAAGTTGAGCCGAGTAGAACAGCACGACAGGCAATACCTGTTGGGGCAGAACCTCATGAGCGGCATCTTCGTTGACGTTGTCGTACAACCAGTCTTCGCAACTTGCGCCCATGAAACTGATTAACAACGATAATATGATAACTTTATATTTATTCATGGTTCCTTGATGTTAGAATGTTGCGTTTATAGTGAAATTGAAACTGCGGGTGGCCGGGATAGACATATTGTCGATACCCATCGTTCCTGTACCGTAGGCTGCCGAAGTTGAAATTTGCGGATCAGAACCCGAATATTTGGTCAACAGGAAGAGATTGCGGCCTGTAATGGAAGCTCTCAATCCTTTAATGTAGGGATTCCCTTTTTTCAAGAACCGTGTGAAATCATATCCTACGGTGACGTAACTCAATCGGAGATAAGAACCGTCTTCGATAAAATTGGAGCTTACGCCATAGAAATAGGTATTCAGGTTGGTCTGATTCAAAATGATAGGCTTGTTGTTTTGTACATAAGTTCCGTCGGGTTGTGCGACTACACCTTTTACGACTACTTCGCGGTTACGGTAGTTCTCCAACGATTTGTGCATACCGTTGGTAAAGAGAGAGCGTGCGGTTCCGTTATATACGTCTCCTCCTACACGTCCGTCCAGCAAGAACGATACAGTCAAGTCTTTCCATCGGAACGTACTGCTCAATCCCATCAGGAAGTCGGGCTCGCGGTTACCGATATATACGCTCTTGGCCGGGTTGATAATGGGATATCCGTCCTCGTCGATAAGTATTTGTCCGTCGGGAGCACGCATATAGTCCTTGCCTGAAATACCCGTCGTCGAACCGTTTAGATAGGCGGTAGTATAGATATCGCTGAACTGAGTCCCTTGAATTTCGCTCACGTCTTCGGGTAACGATTTTACGACACCCCGATTCAACCCGAAGTTGAGGTTGGCGGTCCATTCGAAATCTTTACTGCGAAGAATGTCTTGGCTTAACGTAGCTTCCACACCGTGATTCTCGATACTACCTTCGTTGCGGACTTGTAGAATCGTTCCCGATGAAGGCGAAACTCTCACGGTTACGATTTGGTTGTTTACCGTAGTCGAGTAGTAGGCTACATCTAAACGGGTGCGGCTGTCGAAGAATCTTAAATCGGCTCCGATTTCCCACGACTTTGTCATTTCGGGTTCCAGCGTAATCGCGTAAGAAGCTGTTGGGTCGACACTATATCCTCCGTCGGGGAATGTAGAGGCTTCCCGATAGGCTTTGGTAAATTTGTTGGGAGTAGCATCTTTCCCGACTTGTGCCCAGTTTCCGCGTATTTTACCATAGCTGAACCAATCGTTACTGATGTGGAACAATTCGCTGAAAATTAAACCTGCCGTTACCGAAGGATAGAAGTAGGAAGATTTTTCGGCTTGTTTCAAGGTAGAGGAACCGTCGTAGCGGGCTGTTCCGCTTAATTGGGCGATTCCTTTATAGTCGAATCGCAATTCTCCGAAATACCCATATTTGTTTTTCTTGGAGCGGAAGTAGGAAATGGGATAGTCGCCCGTTTTCAGCCAGTTTTCGGTATTCGTATTGTTGAAACTGTAATAGTCTCCTTCCAATACGAACTCCTGTCCCGCCATAGTGGCTTCATAGCTTTTGTTGATCATGATTTCGGCTCCGGCCAACAGATTCATGCTGAAATCTTTGAACAAATCTACTTTGTATGTGGCCAATCCCTGTACCGTGAGTAGTTCGCTGCGGCTGGGTTCGAATTTATAAGAACCGAATTTGTAGAGATATTTGGAAATAACGCTCTCGTCCAGTTCGTCTTTATCGAAACGTGGTTTGGCGTAAGCGTCGGAAGTTGTGTATCCTTTGTCGTATGCGATTTTACCGGTGAAGGTCAAATCCTTTATGGGAGTCCATTCGATCGATCCGTTTAAGATGGTACGTGAAGATTGTGTCTCCCCTCCGTCTTCGTAACGTCCCCAATAAGGGCTTACTCCGGCTGCAATTTTATCGGCGTCTGTAAGGGCATTCCAATTGTCGTAACGACCACCGTCTTCTATGCTGTAAACCGGTTTTCCCAATGGCGTTTTGTACACACGCATATCGTTGTTGATAGGCCAAGTGTAGATAGAACTCATGCTATTGCCGAATGAACGGGATTTCGTATCGATATAATTTAATGATGCATTGATTTTTACCCATTTCGAAGGGGTGAAAGTTGCTTTTAACAAAGCACCCATGCGATTCTTGTAATCTTCGGGGACAACACCGTCGGTAGAAGTGTAGTTGAACGATGCATAAGCTGTGAATTTGTCTGTTCCTCCCGAAGCGTTCACATCGTATTTTTGATATAATCCCGTTCCCAAGAAATTCCCGACGTTATCGTAGGTTCTTTCTCCTTCTTTCAGAAGAGGACCCCAACCTCCGCTTACGGAGTTTTCTTTATAGAAACCGAGATTTCCCGGAGCATATTTCTGTTGAATTTTAGGGATTCTTACGCTGTTGTCGATTTGTACGCTGGCACTACCGTTCACGACGATCTGTCCGGTTTTACCGCTTTTCGTGGTGATTAGGATTACACCGTTGGCTGCTTCCGAGCCGTACAATGCCGATGCAGCAGCACCTTTCAATACGGTCATGTTTTCGATGTCGTTCGGGTTGATGTCACCGGCCGACGAACCGCCTCCACGCATAGGCATTCCATCGATAATAAACAAGGGCTCGTTATTTTGTCCTGAGTTGATGGACGAAATCGCACGAATGATGATTTGGGAACTGGAATTGGGTGAACCTCCACTCCCTGATACTTGCACACCGGCAATTTTCCCTTGTAAAGAATTTACGAAGTTTGCCGATTGTCCAGCAGTAACTTCGTCGGCATTTAGGCTCTGGACGGCGAAGTTCAGTTTTTTCTTTTCTTCCCGAATACCCATCGCTGTTACGACAACCTCGTCTAATTGTGTCGATGACGAGGTTAAAGTTACATTGATGACAGATTGATTTCCAACCTGCACCGTTTTCGGTTGCATACCCACGTAACTGAATGTTAGGCTTGCGTTTTCATTGACTTTAATAGAATATTTCCCATCTAAGTCGGTCGTCGCTCCTTGTGAGGTGCCTTTGACATGGACCGATGCCCCGATAACGGGCAGTCCGTCTTCGGCAGATACAACGGTCCCCGTTACGGTGCGTTGTTGAGCGAAACCTACTATAGCAAATAAGGAAAATAACAGAAGTAGCACCTGTCTTCTCATAATACTGCTTGTTTGTTAATAATCAAGGTTAGTAAATACTCGTTTATAATTTGTTTGAATTAATCATGGTTGATTCTTGTTTTTCGTG
>OODU01003313.1_pt1 | contig 12307 bp, 7 predicted proteins | sample 1671171 | NCBI WGS metagenome assembly OODU01 (sample SAMN06348129, study PRJEB24527) | human gut metagenome | biome: human gut; feature: ankylosing spondylitis patient; material: feces | host: Homo sapiens | place: China | collected 2015-10
GAGTTTCTAATGAGCAACGTAAGACGCGTTTATGTAGAAAAGAAACCAGCCTACGCCGTACAGGCAAAAGAATTAAAGCATGAGATCAGCAGCTATCTCGGAATCAAATCCGTATCAAATGTCAGAGTGCTGATTCGCTATGACGTAGAAAATATTTCAGATGAAGTTTTTGAAAAAGCATGCAGAACCGTGTTTGCAGAGCCGCCGGTAGATGATCTTTATCTTGAGAAATTCGAGGCCTCCGAAGAAGCAAAGATTTTTTCTGTAGAATATCTTCCGGGCCAGTTTGATCAGAGAGCTGACTCTGCAGTCCAGTGTGTACAGTTCCTGGAAGGGGATGCACAGCCGATCATCCGCTCTGCAACTACTTATGTAATAGAAGGACATATAACAGCCGAAGAATTTGATGCCATCAAACATCACTGCATCAACCCGGTAGATTCCCGTGAGACAGGCCTCGAGAAACCGGAGACACTGGTTACTGTATTCCCGGAGCCGGAAGATGTCAAGATCTTTGACGGATTTAAAGATATGCCGGAAGAAGAACTCAAAGCACTGTATGATTCTCTGAATCTTGCAATGACTTTCAAGGATTTCCAGCACATCCAGAATTACTTTAAAAACGAAGAAAAACGTGATCCGTCTATGACAGAGATCCGTGTACTTGATACATACTGGTCCGATCACTGCCGCCATACCACATTCTCCACAGAGCTTACCGATGTGAAGTTTGATGAGGGCGACTACAAAGAACCAATCGTAAAGACTTATGAAAAATATCTTGCAGACAGAGAAGTCCTTTACAAAGATCGTGATGACAAATTTGTCTGCCTGATGGATCTTGCCCTGATGGCAATGAAAAAACTGAAATCTGAAGGGAAACTTGCAGATCAGGAAGAATCTGATGAGATCAATGCCTGCAGTATCGTTGTTCCGGTTGATGTGGACGGCAAAGAAGAAGAGTGGCTGATCAACTTCAAGAATGAGACACACAACCATCCGACCGAGATCGAACCATTCGGTGGTGCGGCAACCTGCCTTGGTGGTGCTATCCGTGACCCGCTTTCCGGACGTACTTATGTATATCAGGCAATGCGTGTGACCGGCGCGGCTGACCCGACCCGTCCGCTTTCCGAAACCTTAAAGGGCAAGCTGCCGCAGAGAAAACTGGTTAACGGCGCTGCAAACGGCTACAGCTCTTACGGAAACCAGATCGGTCTGGCTACCGGTTATGTTAAAGAAATCTATCATCCGAATTATGTGGCAAAACGCATGGAGATTGGTGCCGTTATGGGTGCCGCTCCGAGAAAATACGTAAAGCGTTTAAATTCCGACCCGGGCGATATCATCGTACTCCTTGGCGGACGTACCGGCCGTGACGGTATCGGCGGTGCTACCGGTTCTTCCAAGGTCCACACCGAGGCTTCCATCGAGGTCTGCGGCGCTGAGGTACAGAAAGGTAATGCTCCGACCGAGCGTAAGATCCAGAGAATGTTCCGCCGTCCGGAAGTCAGCGAAATCATCAAAAAGTGCAATGACTTCGGTGCAGGCGGTGTTTCCGTAGCGATCGGCGAGCTGGCAGCAGGCCTCCAGATCGATCTGGACAAGGTTCCGAAGAAGTATGCCGGCCTGGACGGCACCGAAATCGCGATCTCTGAGTCCCAGGAGCGTATGGCGGTTGTGCTTGACCCGGCAGATGTTGACAAATTCTTAGGGTTTGCGGCTGAGGAAAACCTGGAGGCAATCCCGGTTGCAGTTGTGACCGAAGAGCCGCGTCTGGTGATGAACTGGAGAGGCAAGACCATTGTGGATGTAAGCCGTGCATTCCTCGATACCAATGGTGCGCACCAGGAGGCAAAGGTTGTTCTGGAGACTCCGGTCAAAGAGGGCAATCCGTTTGAAAAGAAAGAAGTAGCAGATGTGAAAGCCACCTGGCTGAACGTCCTGTCCGACTTAAATGTATGTTCCCAGAAGGGTCTGGTAGAGCGTTTTGATGGTTCTATCGGCGCTGGCAGTGTCTTCATGCCGTATGGCGGTAAATACCAGCTGACCGAAACCCAGACCATGGTAGCGAAACTTCCGGTCCTGAAAGGCAGGACCGATACCGTGACCATGATGAGCTACGGCTATGACCCATATCTGTCCAGCTGGAGCCCGTACCACGGTGCTATCTACGCTGTGCTGTCTTCCGTTGCAAAGATCGTGGCAAGCGGCGGTGACTTTAAGAAGATCCGTTTCACCTTCCAGGAGTACTTTAAGCGCATGACCGAGGATCCGGCCCGCTGGGGCGCACCGTTTGCAGCCCTGCTTGGTGCTTACAACGCACAGCTTGGCTTTGGACTTCCGTCTATCGGCGGTAAGGACAGTATGTCCGGTACCTTTAACGACGAGAAACACGGCGAGATCAACGTTCCGCCGACCCTGGTTTCCTTCGCAGTGGACGTAGACCATTATCCGAACATCATCACACCGGAGTTTAAGAAGCCGGGCAGCAAGATCGTTGTATTCAATATTGAGAAAGACCAGTATGACCTGCCGGATTACGCGCAGATCATGGATGGCTATGAGAAGCTGAATGCCGATATCAAGGCAGGCCGCATCCTTTCCGCTTATGCGGTAGAGGGACATGGACTGGCAGAGGCAGTCAGCAAGATGGCATTTGGTAATAAGCTTGGCGTGAAGATCGAGCATAACGTAGATCCGAGAGACTTCTTCGCAGCAGGCTGGGGCAACATTGTCTGCGAAGTTCCGGACGGAAAAGTGGGCGATCTTTCTATCCGTTACACCGTGATCGGTGAAGTGACCGACAAGGCTGCTTTTGAGTACGGACCGGTATCCATCTCCATGGACGAGGCATTAGGCTCCTGGACCAAGACCTTAGAGAGTGTATTCCCGACCACCTCCGGCGTGAAGCAGACCGAGGTGAAGTCCGAGCTGTTTGAGGCAGATAAGATCTATGTGTGCAGCCACAAGCTGGCTCAGCCGACGGTATTTATTCCGGTATTCCCGGGCACCAACTGTGAGTACGACAGCACCAAAGCCTTTGAGCGTGCCGGTGCAAAGGTTGTAACTAAGGTATTTAAAAACTTAAGCGCAGAAGATATCCGTGATTCCGTAGAAGCTTATAAGAACGAAATCGCAAAGGCACAGATCGTGATGTTCCCGGGCGGTTTCTCCGCAGGCGATGAGCCGGAGGGCAGTGCGAAGTTCTTTGCAACCGTATTCCGCAACGCAGTCATTAAGGAAGAAATCGAAAAGCTGTTAAATGAGCGTGACGGCCTGATGCTTGGTATCTGCAACGGCTTCCAGGCACTCATCAAGCTGGGTCTGGTTCCGGAGGGACGCATCTGCGAGCAGACTGCTGCTTCCCCGACCCTGGCGATGAACACCATCGGACGTCATATTTCCAAGATGGTTTATACCAAGGTTGTCACGAATAAGTCCCCGTGGCTGGCAGGTGCAGAGCTCGGCGGTGTATACTGCAACCCGGCATCCCACGGCGAGGGACGTTTCGTTGCAAATGACGAGTGGCTGAAGAAGCTTGCCGCAAACGGCCAGATCGCGACCCAGTATGTCGATGAGAACGGTAATGCGACCATGGATGAGTTCTGGAACCCGAACGGCTCCTACATGGCGATCGAGGGTATCACCAGCCCGGATGGACGAATCCTGGGCAAGATGGCGCACTCTGAGCGCCGCGGTGAGGCTGTTGCCATGAACATCTACGGAGAGCAGGATATGAAGATCTTCGAGAGTGGCGTGAAGTATTTCAAATAAGATTTTAATTTCTGGTATCATATCTTGAATTTGGGGCTGCCGCATGAGTTGCGGTGGCTCCTTTTTCGTCAGGTATTGACAGAAACTGCGATTTCAAGTATAGTTTGGAGTAACTGCCCTGGAAGGATCCGGGAGCAATATGAGGAGAGACAAGCGATATGAAGAAGGTTGTGAAATTCGGAGGAAGTTCCTTGGCGAGTGCCCGCCAGTTTAAAAAAGTCGGAGATATCATCCGTGCAGACAAGACAAGAAGATTTGTGATCCCGTCCGCACCGGGTAAGAGAAACAGCAAGGATACCAAGGTTACGGATATGCTGTACGAGTGCTATGCGGCAGCATCCACCGGAGCATCTTATAAAAAGATCCTGGATGCGATCAAGGCTCGCTACCAGGAGATCATTGACGGTCTGGAGTTAAACTTAAATCTGGACCACGAATTTGCTACCATCGAGGAAAATTTTGTAAAGGGCATCGGCAAGGATTATGCTGCATCCCGCGGTGAGTACTTAAACGGTATCGTTATGGCAAATTACTTAGGCTACGAGTTCATCGACGCTGCAGAAGTCATTTTCTTTGATGAGCATGGAAACTTTGAGGCAGAGCTGACCAACCAGGAGCTTTCCGAGCGTCTGGAGCATGTAGAGAGAGCGGTTATCCCGGGCTTTTACGGTTCCAAGCATGACGGAAGCATCAAAACCTTCTCCCGCGGCGGTTCCGATGTGACCGGTTCCATCGTTGCACGTGCCATCCACGCAGACTTATATGAGAACTGGACCGATGTATCCGGTTTCCTTGTAACAGATCCTCGTATCGTGGAGAATCCGGAGGTCATCGAGACCATTACCTATAAAGAGCTTCGTGAGCTGGCTTACATGGGCGCAGGCGTACTCCATGAGGACGCGATCTTCCCGGTAAGAAAAGAAGGAATCCCGATCAATATCCGCAACACCAACCGTCCGGAGGACAAGGGCACTCTCATCGTAGAGAGCACCTGCAGAAAGCCGCGCTATACCATCACCGGTATCGCAGGAAGAAAGGGCTTTTGCGCGATCAACATCGAAAAAGCCATGATGAATGCCGAAGTAGGGTTTGGGAGGAAAGTTCTTGGTGTATTCGAGAAGTACGGCATCTCCTTTGAGCATATGCCGTCAGGGATCGACACCATGACCATTATGGTACACCAGGACGAATTTGAAGAGTATGAGCAGTCTGTGATCGCCGGCATCCACCGCGCAGTTGAGCCGGATATGGTCGATCTGGAGTCTGACCTGGCTCTTATCGCTGTAGTCGGAAGAGGCATGAAGGGCACCCGCGGCACAGTCGGAAGAATCTTCTCCGCACTGGCACATGCCCGCATCAATGTCAAGATGATCGACCAGGGCTCCAGTGAACTCAACATCATCATCGGGGTAAAAAATTCCGATTTCGAGACTGCCATCAAGGCAATTTACGATATCTTTATCACCGCAGCGATTTGATCAGTCTCCGCGAAAATACTGACTGTGGACCGGAATAAACAAGCAACAGGACCAGCGTCCGGCTGTTTTCCGGGATTGTGAAAAAAGGGAATCCCGCACAGGGCTTTTGCCAGGTGCGAGGTTCCCTCTTTCGTTGACAGAGAAAATATGATATACTGAATCTTAAGTTTTCCGCCACCAGGTTAGATCGGATTTTCTGTACACGGATACGTGTCTGGCAACGGTCCGGAAGCGGAAGGAAAGGAGTCGTTTTTGCTCATGTGCGCGTGAACAAAAACAGGAAGTCTCATGAACAGAAACAACAGCAGATGTGGCGCAGGCATTTTTGTTGCGGACAAGGCAAAAAACGGAAGATGCAGAGCAGGTGTTTTTGCTGCGGACAAGGCAAAAAAGGGCAGATGCGGTGCAGGCATTTTTGCTGCGGACAAGACCAAAAAAATGGCAGCAGTACTTCTGGCTGCGCTGGTATTGCCGGGCTGCGCCGGTCCCTCGACCCGGGTGCTGCCACAGCGTCAGGGCGGAACCATGCAGGATGTGCCGGAGGAGATTCCGGTAGTGGAGGAGGTAAATCCGTATTATCTCCAGGAGTCCCTTGGCATGCTCTCTGCCGCGCCGCGGTCTGCGGGAAGCCGTGGGGAAGACGGGGCCTCCCGTTATATCCAAAAGCTGTTAAAGGATTATGGTTATACAGTGAACCGGCAGCGCTTCCGCGAAAAAACAGAGCATGAGGAGATCATCGGGACGAATGTGGTCGCTGTGCGTCCGGCGGAAGACCCGGATGCAGACATCCTTTTGATCTGCACCTGGCACGATAGCGCCCAGGAAAGCCCGGGAGCCGGTAACAATGCGTCCGGCGTTTCGGTATTTCTTGAGACTGCGCGGATCCTTTCCGGCCTTCCGACCGACACGGAGGTGCGCTTTGTGAGTTTATCCGCGCACGAAAAAGATGCATTGGGTGCGGGAATCTATGCAAAAGGCTTAAGCAAACGGGAACGGGAACGCCTGATCGGGGTGATCACCTTTGGACCGTGCGGGGCAGTCGATACAGAAGGCACCGTGCTTGCAACACAGGATGGGGAAGGCACCATGCTGGGCGACCTGCTTTCGGATGCCTCTGACAGCGTGATGGGAAGCCGGTGGGAATACCAGAAAAGGCCGGGAATGGAAAACGGGGTCTTTGCTTCTTATGCGATCCCATCTGTCCAGGTCGGACAGCGGCAGGACAGCTTTGATTTTGGCACTCCCTTGGATACCGCAGACACCGTGGATGCAGAATGTCTCTCAAACATTGTAGATACGGTCTGCCAGGCGGTTTCCGGGATCATGAGCGTAGATACCCCGTCCATGCGGGCAAAGGCACATTATGAGAACAACTGGAATACCTTCCTTTACAGCCAGCCGCCACAGCAGAGGATTCCGTTTGGCAGCTCTGCAAGAAGGCTTCAGGCCTTGCTTGGGATTCCGGGAAAGCTTGCCGTGGTAAACCGGGACTCCAAAAACCGTCCAATTGAACGATACCGGTTTTCCATGAAGTGGTTTGGCATGGAACAGCCATTTTCTGCCAGCTATTATTTTACGGATGAAAGCCTGGATCTGGTCAGTCTCATGCCACAGGATGAGACCATGACAGCAGGGGAGGTCCGGACGCAGATCACGGCATGCTATGGGGAACCGGCAAAGAAAACAACAGGGCCTTATGGTACGGACTATCTCTGGAAGGATCGAAAGACCGGACAGCAGATCGAACTGATCCCCGGAAAAGAGCAGTTTGAGGTGGAAATCCGCAGCGATACCCCGGATCCGGTCTTGCTTGCCTCTTACAGTGCAGACGGGACGTTAACGGATGGAAACACATCTGTGGAGGAAGAACAAGGTTATTTAACAAAGCTTTGCAGCCTGTTATTCCAGCCGGAATCAGCCGGGCTTCCAAGGGCAGAGCTGCTCTACGAGACAGACGGGGCTGGAAACAACGCAGTTCACGCAGAGAAGCTGTCACAGCCGGAAAAAATAAAAAAGAAACCAGAACACAGCACGGCAGGAACGCAGCCACAGCAGGAAACGCAGCAGGAGGCCGGCTGGCAGGTCCAGATCGATCCGGCGGATCTTCCATCCGATGGAGTGGGATTTACAGACCGCAGTGCATCGTTAAAGGAGCTTCTTAAGACATATGGACAGATCTTAAAGGAGACAGACCCGCAAGCTTATGCAGATGGATATGGGGAGCTTGCCCCAGCTTGTGCTTTTGAAGACGCATTTGCCCTGTATGTGCTTGTGGATATCCCGCCGGAAAGTACCGGGGAATATCAGGAATGTGTGCGTTATTTTGATCAGTTCGGGGAACTGGATACATACCGCAGTGCCGTGAGAAACTATCTTGGCCTGCAGACGGAGGAATAAGCTATGAGTCAGGTAATCATCATCGGCGGCGGTGCCGCAGGCATGATGGCGGCGATTGCCGCAGCAGGCGCGGGACATAAGGTCTGCATTTATGAGAAAAACGAAAAGCTTGGGAAAAAGGTTTACATCACCGGAAAGGGACGGTGCAACATTACCAATGCCTGCGATACAGAGGAGCTGTTTGGAAATGTAGTCCATAATGCCAAGTTTTTATATAGCAGCTTTTATACATTTACCAATACCGATATCGTGGAGCTTTTGGAACGGTATGGCTGCCCGGTTAAGACAGAGCGCGGAAACCGTGTCTTCCCGGTCTCTGACAAATCATCGGATGTGATCCATGCACTGACGGTCTGCCTGCGTGACCTTGGGGTGAATGTAGAGCTTCATGAAGAGGTGGCAGAGGTCCTCCAGGAAGATGGCCATGTGACCGGGGTCCGCTTAAAACGCGGAAACCGGACGGTCCCTGCAGATGCGGTCATCGTTACGACCGGCGGGCTTTCTTACCCGTCTACCGGCTCTACCGGGGATGGTTACCGGTTTGCAAAGGAGCTTGGACACACCATTACGGAGCTTTCGCCTGCACTGGTGCCGTTTGAAGCAAAGGAGCCGGTCTGCAAGGAACTTCAGGGGCTTTCCCTGCGCAACATCCATGCAGAGATCCGCAATGGGAAAAAGGTGCTGTTTGAAGAGTTTGGAGAGATGCTGTTTACCCATTTTGGTGTCAGCGGACCGGTCCTTCTTTCGGCCAGCAGTTATGTGGCTTCCACGTTAAAGAAGGGACCTCTTACCCTTTCCATCGATCTGAAGCCCGCACTTTCCGCAGAGCAGCTGGATGCCCGCATCCTGCGCGATTTTGAAGAGGCAAAAAATAAACAGTATAAGAATTCCTTAAATCACCTGCTCCCGGCAAAGTTGATTTCGGTGATCATTGAGCGGAGCGGAATTTCTCCGGAGAAAAAGGTCAATGAGATCACCCGGGAGGAACGCCACGCCCTTGTCTGCGCAGTCAAGGATTTCTGCATTACGCTGGTCGGACTGCGGGATTATAAGGAGGCGATCATCACACAGGGCGGTGTATCTGTGCGTGAAGTAAATCCGTCGACCATGGAATCGAAAAAGACGGCAGGACTTTATTTTGCCGGAGAAGTACTGGACCTGGATGCGGTAACAGGCGGCTTTAATCTCCAGATTGCCTGGTCCACCGGGTATCTGGCCGGGATTTCTGTTCCGCAGTAGGATCATGTGACTGCAATTTTGCGTTGCCGGCCGCATACACGCGGACCGGGTCATAACGAAAGCTTGAAACACAAAAAACAGGCAGTGAGGAGAAACGCTGCTTCATGCAAGGAGACGACGAAAACTATGGAGAAACATGCATTCAACATTGCGATTGACGGACCGGCAGGTGCCGGAAAGAGCACGATTGCGAAGATGGTGGCAAAAAAGCTGAACTTTATCTATGTGGATACCGGTGCCATGTACCGCGCAATCGCTTTATATCTGCTGAGGAGCGGCATCGATACTGCAAATGAGGCGGCAGTCAGCGAGGCGGTGAAAAATGCGGACATCACCATCCGTTACCAGGATGGCTCCCAGCAGGTTATCTTAAACGGGGAAGATGTATCCGGAAAGATCCGCACCGAGGAGGTGGGAAATACCGCCTCTGCAACCAGCGTATACCCGGCAGTACGCGCCCATCTGTTAGAGCTGCAGAGAAGCCTTGCTGCCAGCCAGAATGTGATTATGGACGGACGCGATATCGGCACCTGTATCCTGCCGGATGCAGAGGCAAAGATCTATCTGACTGCCAGCAGCCGGGTACGTGCCCTGCGCCGTTACAAAGAATTAACGGAAAAAGGAACCATGTGTAATCTGGAAGAAATTGAGCAAGATATCATTGAGAGAGACCATCGCGATATGACCCGCGAGATCGCACCATTAAAGCAGGCGGATGACGCTGTGCTCCTTGACAGTTCGGAAATGACGATCGGTGAGGTGGTGCAGGCCATCATTGATACCGCGAAAGCCCATGGCCTTAAGGAGGATGCCTAATGGAAGTCATCGTAGCGAAGACAGCCGGATTTTGTTTTGGCGTTAAGCGGGCGGTGGAACAGGTTTATGAGCAGATCGGGAAGGCGGAAAAGCCCGTGTATACCTATGGACCGATCATCCACAATGAGTTTGTGGTGAAAGACCTGGAAGAAAAAGGGGTAAAGGTCTTAAATACAAAGGAGGAGCTGGCGGCCCTTACCGGCGGGATCGTTGTGATCCGTTCCCATGGCGTCGGGAAAGAAATCTATGACCTTTTAAATGAACATCATATCACGGTTGTGGATGCCACCTGTCCGTTTGTAAAAAAGATCCACCGGATCGTAGAAGAACAGACGCGGGAGGGACGCCGGGTCATCATCATCGGAAACCCGGATCATCCGGAGGTCCAGGGCATCCGCGGATGGGGAAATGACACGACGCTGGTGGTGGAAAATGCGGACCAGATCGAGCATTTGTCTGTTTCAAAAGAGGAAAAGATGTGTATCGTATCCCAAACGACATTTAATTACAAGAAATTTCAAGATTTAGTTGAAAAATTCGAGAAAAAGGGTTATGATATACTTGTTTTAAATACGATTTGCAATGCAACACAGGAGAGACAAGTGGAAGCTAGACGTATTGCTTCTGAAGTGGACGCTATGATTGTCATAGGCGGCAAACACAGCTCCAACACACAGAAACTCTACGAGATATGCCAAAAGGAATGTAAGAATACTTACTTTATCCAGTCACTCGGCGATTTCAACCCTGAATGTGTGAATTCTGTGCGCAGCGTAGGTATTACAGCGGGGGCATCCACCCCGAATCAAATTATTGAGGAGGTTCATACTAATGTCAGAATTAAGTTTTGAACAAATGTTGGAGGAATCATTAAAAACAATACGTACGGGAGAGATCGTCACTGGTAAAGTCATCGATGTGAAAGAGGACGAGATCGTCCTGAACATTGGATACAAATCCGATGGTATCATCCCGAAAAGTGAGTACACCAACGAAGCAAACGTAGATCTCAGAACCCAGGTTCAGGTTGGCGACGAGATGGAAGCAAAAGTTGTTAAAGTAAACGACGGCGAGGGCCAGGTTGCACTGTCCTACAAGAGACTGGCTGCAGACAAGGGCAACAAGAGACTGGAAGAGGCTTTCGAGAACCACGAGGTTCTTACCGCAAAGGTTGCACAGGTACTGGACGGCGGCTTAAGCGTTGTTGTTGATGAGGCAAGAGTCTTCATTCCGGCAAGCCTGGTATCTGACACTTATGAGAAAGATTTAAGCAAGTACGCAGGTCAGGATATCGATTTCGTTATCACTGAGTTCAACCCGAAGAGAAGAAGAGTCATCGGCGACAGAAAGCAGCTTATGGTTGCTAAAAAGGCTGAGATGCAGAAAGAGCTCTTCGAGCGCATCCACGCTGGCGATACCGTAGAGGGTACTGTTAAGAACGTAACCGATTTCGGTGCATTCGTAGACCTGGGCGGCGCTGACGGCCTGCTTCATATTTCCGAGATGTCCTGGGGCCGTGTTGAGAATCCGAAGAAGGTATTCAAGACCGGTGACCATGTAAAAGCTCTCATCAAAGACATCAACGGCGAGAAGATCGCTCTGAGCTTAAAGTTCCCGGAGCAGAATCCGTGGGCTAACGCAGCTGAGAAGTACGCTGTAGGCAACGTAGTAACCGGCCGTGTTGCTCGTATGACTGACTTCGGCGCATTCGTTGAGTTAGAGCCGGGCGTAGACGCTCTGCTTCATGTATCCCAGATTTCCAGAGATCACGTTGACAAACCGGCAGACGCTCTGACCATCGGCCAGGAGATCGAGGCTAAGGTTGTTGACTTCAACGGCGAGGACAGAAAAATCAGCTTAAGCATGAAAGCTCTGCAGGCTCCGGCTGAGCAGACCGAGGCAGACGCTGAGTAATCTCAAATAGAAAAGATTTGATGATATAGAAAAACACCATGGTGTGGATGAAAATTCCGTGCCATGGTGTTTTTTATATATAAAAAGCCTTCTTATTGTTTTACGATTTATCCCCTACAAGAAATTAAAAAAATGTGGTACAATAAAAATGTTTATACGCTAAAAGCAGTGCGGATGTGATGAGTGAATGGATTTTTTGACGTTTTGCGCTGTTATAAGGGAATACAAAGGAGGATAAACTCGTGGAATTTGATAAGTTATTAGAGGAAAGAAGAAGCATCCGGGCATATGACAGCAGCAGACGTGCCACAAAGGGCAGATCACAGCTATGGTACAGGCGGCTATTCAGGCACCGTCCTGGAAAAATTCCCAGACTTCCCGTTATTACGCTGTTTTAGATGAAGCCCAGTGTGAAGCACTTTCGGAGAACTGCCTGCCGCAGTTCAACCAGAATAATTCCAGGGGAGCAGCTTATATTGTAACCACGTTCGTGAAGAACCGGGTCGGTTTCGATAAAGAGACCGGTGCAGCGGTGAATGAATGTGGAAATGGCTGGGGTTATTATGACCTGGGACTCCAGAATGAAAACCTCATTTTAAAAGCGAGGGAGCTCGGCCTCGATACCCTGATCATGGGAATCCGGGATGGAGCGAAGCTCGCGAGGTAGCCTGGAATACGGTTGGAGG
>OODU01003317.1_pt1 | contig 12288 bp, 9 predicted proteins | sample 1671171 | NCBI WGS metagenome assembly OODU01 (sample SAMN06348129, study PRJEB24527) | human gut metagenome | biome: human gut; feature: ankylosing spondylitis patient; material: feces | host: Homo sapiens | place: China | collected 2015-10
AGCAGAAGACGGAATACGATATTCAAGTGTGACTGGAGTTCAGACGTGTGCTCTTCCGATCTAATGGATTATTTCTTACAATTGAAATGTTTGCGATTTTTTTTCTGCATTTTTTTTGTTATCCATGTGCTCCAAAAGGTATGCCTGTACCGTTAACATGTTTTTCTGATTTGCAGTTTCACGCAGCTCTTCCAGAGTATCGTCAGGTATTATATTTGCCATGATGAGCGTTGATATACATTCTTCGTTTTTCTCATCAAGAAGCATAGGCAATATTCTGCCAATGTGTTTTTTGATGTGTTTTTTGGCATCTTCGTTTCCAAAATCACAGAATTCCGCAACCGCAACCGCATCGCGGCATGTGTTTGTAGCGCTATATTCCAGCAGAGACACATTTGAAACATTGATATCGAAGAAATAATGTCTTATTTTTTCTTCTATCTCGTCAACTAAACAAGATGTGTCTAAGGCAATACTCCTTGGCATATACAGATGTTTTTTGTTACATTCCATAACAACACAAGCCTCTTCCAATGTATTATATTCAAAAGACTGCATTGAAATTGAAAAAGATGATAACAGGTTTTTGGGTATTGTAGAAAATCTAAGTTTTTTGATATTTGCAGTAATACTGTCGTAGTTCATCCTCTCTACCGAAGAAGGAATATACAATTCTTTGATTTGTGTATAACTGAAAGCCTCCGCTTCAAATGACTTTAATCCTTCATTTAAATTGATATCTTTAAGTCCAGAACCAAAAAATGCACATCTACTAATATGCTCCAGCGAAGATGGAAGGGCAACATGCTTGAGACTACGACACCAGGCAAAAGCAGACCTGCCGATGGCTTTTAATCCATTTCCAAACTTAACACTTTTCAACATTTCACAATCCGTAAACGCCATTTCATCGATAATTTTCAGCGAGGCAGGAAAGATGACTTCTTCAATCTTACACTTGGTAAATGCATTTATAGATATCACCTCTGTTCCATCCAAAACTTTAACATGTTTCTTGGACATAGAGCAAGCAACAAGAGTTTTTCTATCTTTCGTATACACAACTCCATCAATTTCTTCAAAATTTGGATGAATTATTGAGAAATTTTGCAGACATCCTTTTGAGGTACTATGATGCGCCAAAACTGCAATATCAGAAAAGTCAAGTTCTTTATCGGTTTTTAGGACTATTGTTTCAGGAACATCATTCTTGAAACATAACTTATTACTGGCATCCGGGTGATGGACTGTCAGTTTTTTAACATGCGACATATCGGCCGTTTCCAAAAAAACATAGTTGTATGGTGTATCTGGCAATTCTATACTCTCTGCTGTCTTATCAACCTCAAGAACAAGAGCTCCGGCAAGTTTTAATCCGTTAACAAACGGCTTAGCGCTGAAAGCGGAGTCTACAAAAGCGTTTGCACTAACCTGATGAAAAGATGTTATAGAATCACATACCGCCATTTCGTCGGCTTTGCACCCAGAAAATGCAAAATTAGCAATCCCGTCAATTCTTGTCAGGTCGATTATTTCTCCTGGTTTTTGACAAAAAGCATTAAGCAACATATTGCTTCTGTAAAACGTCCCTACCAGATATTTTCCTGACAAAAAAGCATCACTTTCTGAGTCAACGTATTTTACATTTGGAAATAAGCTGTTCGGAATGCTGATATCATTAACATGTTCTTTGATGATTAATTTTTCTACATTTGGAAAACTTTTGTTGGTATCGAACATTTTAAAATTATACCAAACTTCTACTTCTTTAATATCATCCGCAACATCAATATCTACTGCGATTTTATTGTCTTTCATGCCTATTGCAGAACCAACATAGAGTACTACTCCTTTTTGGATTTCTTTTTTTATCATATCCATTTTTTATTTTCCTTTCTTTTTATTTTTCTGTATTTAATATGCGGAATTTCGGGCAGCAAAAAAACGGGATTTTAAAAAGAATCCTAGAAGGTTACCTCCTAGGGTTCTGGCTGTTTCTGGCTACTCCCGGAGGCAAGCCTTAGGGGCCAATGATTGCATTCTATCAACATCCGTATGCCGCAAGAACTTTGGGATAAAGCTTTGTGTACAATTCGTTTACTTAATACATATATTATTTTTAATCTATATGTTTGTCAAGCAAAAAGAATGCCGTTTATATTCCTGCCACAAGCCTTTGGATTTCCCCGCGTGCGAAGTTAAACATAAAACATGAAAATCCCGGATGTTTTTTGTCATCCAGGGTTTCCATGTTTTATATTAATGGTCATCATGGTCGTCATCATCATCATAACTTATCTCGTCCTGATTGAGGTCCATTTTGTCGCCCTTAACGTATTCATCTGCTGCTTTTTGGACTTCTTCGAGTCTTTCTTTTTTATCTCCGTAAGCATTTATCATTCTGCCAGAAACATCATCTATCACTTTTTCCACTGTTGATTTGTCAAGCTGGTCTATTGTGTTTTCAATATCTGAAATGAATCCCTTGAAGTCTTCAACATAATCCATAACCATATCTTTGAATACCGCGGTCTTCATCATATCGTCTGTTATATCTTTTACCTGCGGATTCTTTTCAACTGCTTTATCAATGGCATCAACGCTCCTGTCTTCCGTAAATCCTATCGCTACACATGCATTGGCAAGAGACAGCGATACATCTTTCTTTGACATATCGGCTTCACCAGTCAGACGTTTATTTTCAAGGATGTTTGCAGCAGAAACAATAATATCGGCTTTATCATTTTCGTTTATTTCATGATACAGATTTTCGATATCTCTTCTAATGTCATCAAACACATAAGGTACATCCCATTTTGCGTTGACTGCAATTTCTTCTGCCAGGCTTTCTTTTAAATTATCTTTGTAACTTTCTTCAAATTTATTTGCTATTTCAGGATTGTTTTCCTTAACTTCATCGAAACTTGAAATCTTACTTAAAGGTATTGAGTATTCTGCAGTAACATCAGCAAACTTCTGTGTTGTCTGTTTGTCGGATATCATTTCTGCCGGTGCATGTTTTATGGCTTGGCCAATCAAGGATGTGACATTATCTCTATCGGCCCGATGGTCAGCGCTGTCATAAATCGCTTCTCTTAAATCAGCAACAGATTTACGTTCTGGGTCTGACATCCATTTCTGGAATTCATTATCAGCCCTTGATTCATTTCTGATTTGTACAAAATCACTCAGGTGATAAAAAGATACATTATCGAAAGCTTCCTTAAACTCAGGACTGTCAAAATCACATTCTTTGTAAATATTTTTCAGCTTCTGCTCTACATCGTCATATGCAGTATTTACGCAATAGCGGCTATTCTCGTTTAACATATCTGCAAAAGCATTTGCGATAAATTCTGGCTGGCATTCATTATCAAAAATTTCTTTCACTTCCTCAATGCTGATATCTCCTTCCATGTAATCATTCATTACATCAAATGTACTGGCAAGCTCTTCTTCTGCATTTATAATTTCCTCTATTTTGGTAATACCTCTAATTTCATCTGCTGTAAGACCAACCTCTTCAGGTCGTACATTAGTCGGGTCGTCTGCATTTTTGCATGCTTCTGTGACCATATTGCCGATTTGCTCTCTTGCACCGCTCATTTCATAAGCGTTAATCAAGTCATAGAAATTACAATCCGGGCTATGCATCATAACATCCAGATTATGTTTAATATCTCCTTCTTTAATATCAGCAAGTAATTTTTGTACATTTTCACATTTCATGACTTTAAGAAAGGCATCCGCCGCAGCTTTGCTTGCATCCTTCACGTCAGCCCGATATACAGCATAACGGTCATCCCGGCTGTCGCGTTCATGCGGGTCACCTTGTCGTACTGACCAAGAGCCATGAAGACTGGAATACATTTCTTTAAACTGTTCCTGAGTCTCCTTATCGTCTGAAAAATCTTTTGCAAGGCTATCCGCAACTCTTTCGCGAACCTCTCGCAAGGCATCAGTAAGCTGATAATCGTTCTCTGGAAATGAATTTGTTTTTGGTATATCGTAGTTTTTGCCTATTTCTACATGTTTGTCTGTAATCACAAGGTCTCCATCATGACGTATTATTACGTTTTCAAAAGCTCTTGTTACGGCATATTGGTTCATATTTTTGCCTTCGTTAAGTTTTATGGTTTTTCCTTCAAGATAATCATGCATGTCCTTATATGCCTTGTCATAATCTTCCATAAATGAATGCATTTTTGCTGCCATTTGGATTTCTTTTGGCTCTTTGCTGATATCTCCTATATTATCCTTAATGCATTTATCGTATATTTCATTAAGGTTATCTCTCATATCTGGATTTATATACTCGTCATTAAGTATGAAGCTGCAGTCATTTCTGTTTGGATTTTCCATTATTGATAACCAGGATTTAAGATAATCATTATCTTCAATTACTTTATTGAAGGCCTCTTTCATGTCAGCAGGGTCGATATCTTTGACCTGCTCAGAAAGATTACCAAACGAAGAATCTCCATAAATATAAGCATTGATTGCCTTATATGCATTTTGCACGCTTTCTTTATCTGACGAACGTTCAGATAAGTACATATCAACGTCTTTTCTTAATCCATCAATTGCGTTTTTGCTTTCTTTATTAAACGTTTCATATTTATCATATCTTTTAAATATTTCTGCAACACGCTCAAACTCGGCGTCTTTATATTCAATATCACCGGCATCAAGACCCTGATTGTACTGAATCATAAAGTCTCTTATCGTTGAAGAGGTCATGCTCTCCCTGGTATCGGAATATCCTTTAACATATGCATTTACGATATTGTAATGGCTTTTACTTTCTAATGTCTTTTGAACATCATAGTGGTCATATTCAATCCCATTTTTTTCAAATTCAGACTTACAAGCCTTTTCTATGGAATTCATGCCTATATAACCAACTCTTCCATAATCTTTCAGATAATCATCATAAACTTTGTCTATTATTTCCTTCTTTGTCATATCTTTATCCTCCTCGCAGCCGTTATATTGTTTTTTTGGGCCGCTTATTTTTTTATATTTTTATTATGCTTTTTCTTCACCTTAACAAAAAACAGGCATTTCTTCGCATCTCCAAATTCAGCATACTATATATGAAAAAATCAAAAAGAAAGGAATACAAAAAAATGTCAAAAGAAAATATCCAGACAAAGCTTATCTGCCTGAAGGATTCAGGGCTTTCGCTTGACGAATGCCAGTTTACCGGGCGTCTTGAATTCCACGACACCCACTCTATTGCAAGTCTTGTCTCAAACACAACATGTGCTGAAATAATGGCAACAGAAATTTTTCTGAATTTTGACAAGGAGATTGACGAGTTCTTTCTCTTTTCATTGTTCAATGATTCGCAGAGAAGATTTTCCGCCCTCAAAAAAATTACAGTAGCTCAGACAAATCAGTATTACAAAGATATTGACGGAGTACTGTATACAAAAGACGGGGAAACACTTATTTACTGTCCAATCTGTCATACTGGCGATGAAAACGGAGAAATGTACATACCAGACGGCGTCAAATACATATCGCCAAAGGCATTTGCTCACAATACATGTATAAAAAAGCTGTATCTTCCTGATTCTTTAAAGATGATATTTGAATCAGCCTTTTTGGACATGAATGAATTACAGTTTGTGGATTTTGGTAAAGGCATCAGACATATTGGAAGTGAGAATAGCCCAGGCATATTCAGGTTATGCCGCAAGCTTGAAGAAATCATCATTACGGAGCAGGTGAAGTCAATAGGGCCAAATGCGTTTTATGACTGTAGTAGCCTGCAGCATGTCAATCTTCCAGAAGGCCTTGAATATATCGCCCCATATGCGTTTTATGATACTGGCATCAAAACAATACATCTTCCGACTACATTATATGAGATAGGGAAAGCGGCTATATCTTCGGCGGATAATGTTTACATTGACCGCTCCGTCAATAATCCAAGCGGTCTTATACAAGGCGTAACGTTTAGTTACGAAAATTATAATGGTAAACCGAAAGAAGTTGTAACAATCCACGATAAAGGGCATAATACTTATTATTTTCCGAAGGTCTGGGCATTTCAGTCATTCATTGATGCAGTACGGAAATTCTGTGACAGCGGCATGATGTACAGGACGAATCCGGATTTCGTAATTGAGTACCTTGACCTTTCAACGGTGAAATATGATATTCTTAGCCGGCTGTACAGGGATAGTCCAAAAAACAACCGAGTTTTGAACGAGTTTGCAAGCTTTGGTGACTCAGTCATAGACAGGTATTTGAACCGTCGGACGTTCAGGCTGCCTGGCCGAGAAAAGGACAAACAGACCGAGAAGATGATATGCGAGATGATGAGTCTTGGGATTGTGTCATTTGAGACGCTTTATTATCTTTACCAGCATGCTTTAAAGGAGGACAACACCGAGATGATAGCGTATGTATTATCGAGCGCCAATAAGTTTTACCCAGACGAAAGCCTTAATGAAGCTGAAGATATGAATATCTGAAACGTTTTGTCGACATTACAAAAGCCTTAAAAATAGTAATATTTTTAAGGCTTTTTCTTATCTTTCTCTTCCCATTTCCATATCCAGAAAATCCAGGGCTGCATCGGCCTCCGGGTCACGGCTCCGGATGAAATCAAATTCTCTTTCAAATACCGGATGCTCGAAGTTGAAGGCTTCATCAATCTTAGTCATCTGCCATACGTCTTCTTTTCCGATTTCTTTGGCTACATTAACGTATGCCTGGGCAATAACGTCTGCACCGTATTTATCGGTTTTGTTTAGCAGCTCGTCTATTCCAGGGTATCCATCTTTAACAAAACCCTTCATCATTTTTTGCACTTCTTTTACGTCGTCCTGGAACTTAAGCTCCTTGGCGTTGTTTATAACACCCTTTACGCTATTCTCAATGCGCATATGCTTTTCAATGGCATTGTTAACTGCCATACCACATGAAGCCAGAACCATAGCCCCACGCATTGTACAATCGTCTCCCATATAATGCTCAGCTGCATTCATTCCCTGGTGTTCAATTTTTCCAACTGTTTTTTTAACTTTTTTTTGCTGCCGGCTCCACCTTCTGCGAAAAGTTTTGCACCAGGCCTTCCACATCTTTCTCGTCAGATTTCGGGCGATTATTTTTAAATTCTTTTTCACGGAATGGCAGAGTTGGATGCTGCCGGATTTATCCGTGCAGAGGAAAACGACAAACGCGCCCAGTCTTAAGAGTAATTAAGAAGAACAAAGCTTGACATTCTGCACTATTTGTTATATAATGTATATATCATAAATAATAAGTGAGATGATTATAAAATATGAATTATCCAGAAGTAAAAAAAGAATATAAACATTCTTCTCATCTCGTGTATAGTTGTCAATATCATATAGTATTTTGCCCAAAATACAGACGAAAGGTTTTGACGGAAGAAATTGCGAAACGGGCAAAGGAGCTTTTTACACAGATAGCAGAAGAAAACGGTTTTGATATATTAGATATGGAAATCATGTCAGACCATGTTCATATACTGATTGACTGCAACCCAAGATTTGGCGTTGAACATGTCGTAAAATTATTAAAAGGAAAGAGCTCTCGCATATTACGAGATGAATTTCCTGAGCTGAAAAGAAAACTGCCTACTCTATGGACGCGTGCAGCATTCATCTCTTCAGTTGGAACTGTCTCCTTAAGTGTTGTACAGCAGTATATTGAAAACCAGAAGAACGTATAGAAGAATTTAAGAAAGGAGGTCGGCATTATATGGCAAAAAACACAACCCCGTCTTTCGTTGTGACGAGACGAATTATAACTGATGACTGTGGATATGATAAGCTGAATAAGATAATGAGGATTACAGAGCGTATGTATAATGCCGGCGTAAGACATTGTATTAAGCAGCTGAACGAGTTGAAAAAAGATGTCTGGTACAAGTATTGTCTTGGACAGTTCTTCGCATGCAAGGATGAGAAAGAAAGCAAGCGATGGGGCAAAGAAATATTTATATGTGCCGCAGCATATCAGCTTACCGAGTATGACCTTCATACATATTTCGGAAGAGGAAAGGTCTCCGGATATGAAGGCGGAATCGGAATCAACATTGTACAGAAAACCGCTACTGCTCTTTATAGTGCAGTAAAAAGGGCAATATTTGGAAAAAGGATTCATTTCCGTAAATTTGAAGAAACCTTTTCTTTTGAAGATAAAAAAGCAACATCAGGTATTATCTATAAAGCTGAAGCAGATACCGTTACGGTATGCGGCACTGTGTTTAAATTAAAGCCAGTCAGAAAAAGCGATATATGGCTTCAGGAAGCAATGAAATACAAAATAAAGTATTGCCGTATTATCAGGGAGCCTTTCGGGATTCATTATCGATTTTTCCTGCAGATTGTAATGGAAGGCATCCCGCCTCAGAAGCATGCGATTGGAGCCGGAACAATGGCTATTGACCCCGGGGTTTCAACTATGACTTCATATAATGGAAGTAAGCTTTCCTTTAAAGAACTGACTCCGGATATTAACAAATACCAGGATAAAGTTATTAAGGAACAAAACCGCTTTTCAAAGTTGACAAGGATTAACAATCCGGAATGTTACGATAACAAAGGTGTACATATTAAAGGCATGCGGATTCAGTATTCAAAATCTATGAAAAAATCAAAGATACGGCTTCGTACAGCATACAGAAAGCAGCGGGTATATGTAGAACAGTCAAATAACAACCTGGCTAACGAATGGCTTGAAGCTTCAGGTTCTGTGGTGAAGATAGAGACTATGAACTATAAGGGTTTACAGAAGAAGTCTTCAAGGACTGAAAGGCAGGATAAAGAATCTGTTGTGACAGATAAGACCGGAAAGAAACGCAGTGTTCGTAAATTTAAACGGAGAAAGCGTTTTGGCGGCAGTATATTGAAACATGCACCGTCAGGATTTTTATCTACAATTAAGAAAAAAGTTACAGCAACCTGTGGAATCGTGATTGATGTAAGCGCTTCAAAACTGAATGCAAGCCAGTATGACCACGTTTCAGATGTATATGAAAAGGTATCGTTAAGCGACAGAGAAAAGATAATAGACGGCCATATAGTACAAAGAGACTGCTACTCTTCATTTATAATATTTTATGCAACTGACGAAAATGAACCTGACAGGGAAGGGTGCCTGAACGGTTTTGCAAAATTCTTGGTATGCCAGGATGAACTGATAAAAGAAATGATACATGATAATTTCAACAACCCGAATTTCGGAACGAAACTGATAAATATAAAAAAGCAGCAGCTCCGTGAAGAACCTGCTGCTGCATAACTAGAATTATCCCACAGGCTCAGCTGCGAGCCCGCCTTTGTATATGCAGGGCATATACAGTGTGAGTACAGGGATAAGCTTCATCTGCTTATCTTATGGAAAGCTTAAGAGGTAAAATCCATCGTCCAATATAATCGTCTTATAACCTTGTAACACGGTCATTTCCGTCGGGTGCGGAGGATGAAAAACGGTGGCGTATGGAGGCGTCTAGCCGGTTCTCTTTTGGGAACCCGCCAGATTTATCTGTGCGGAGCAGTCAGTCATTTTTGTATCTCCTCGCCGGCTCCGCCGGCATATATATTTCGGGCTTATTGCCGATATGTACAATATGCCAAATATGGTTAGATATCATTCAGCAGTTCTTCTATTTCATCAGCCAATCTGGTCAGTTCTGTCTCTATCTCCTCTGCCGTTCTGTTAGAGCCTTTCGTATATTCGCTCCATCTTTTTGGATTTTCTCTGAATGTTTCCAAAACGTCCTTGCAAAAATCAAGTGCTGAAAAATTTTGAGCAGTATATACCGAATTGTATGACAGACCAGAACCACGATTAATCAGAAACAATACATCCCTGCCTGATAATACGACGTTGACAGGGTCTTCCGTATACTTATTGAGATATCTGACTGCTCCAGCTCCAGTCATTAACCACGACAAGCACGCACTTAACGTACCATGCATAATATACGTCTTGTCTGACAACGGCTCGTTTAAATAAAACAAGTTACCCTTAACGTAAAAAATAAGATTACAATATCCATTCCACAACTCTAATATATGTCTCATATTAATACCTTTCTCGATTTGAAACTTACCGTTTATACGAATATACCACAAAATTACAACTCCAACAATCAGTACATTTACAGATATTTTTTTCTGTATTCTTGTATTTCTTTTTGAAGCCTTTGTCTTCCTACCCAAGTCTTCGAAAAATCACTTTTTCTCATCGCAGCAAGTCTGAGCAAAGCCATATCTCGCTCTCCTCTTTTTCTGCAACCTTCTTTATTTATTCCCAATTCCATGCAAAAACCTCCTTGCAATATCTAGTTCTTCGCTGGCATATGTATTTCGAGCTTATTGCCGATACATACAATATGCCAAATATATTAGATATCGAAATCTGTTTTATCCTCTTTCATATACTCCAGGAGATATGCCCTCAGCATCGTATTGTCTGAATTCTGTGTTATTGCATCAATAAGCTTGATGGTACAGTCCTGAAACAGCGGAAGACATTTAATGATTTCTTCATAGTGGCCAGCATTTATCAGCCGGTCAGCAATCCTGATATCATTTTGCATGATATACTCTTTTGGTTCTTCATATCCAGCCATGTATGACAGCACGGCAGCATCGCACGCAAAGGAATCAACACCAAGGGCATATGATTCGCCATATCTTTCAGGATGCATTAAGATGTTTGCCATCGCTTTCTTGTCTGAAACTACACATGGAAGATACACAGTCTTGCCGGCAATTTCCAGTTTTGTAGCATGTATTGAAGAACCTGCCATCCGATTCAATGCTTCCACGCCTGAAAGAGTGCAATCTTCCACCAGCTGTTTTGCAAATACTCTTTTTGGAATCTCGTCAAGGATGATACTTTTTGCTGTGTCGAAATTATCAGGCCTGAAATATTTAAGGCTTTTCGGTAGTTTCACGCTTTCCATATTTGAGGAATGAGTATCAAACGCACCGCAGTCAATCATCTTTAAGCCATCATTAAGAATCACTTTTTTCAGATTAATACAGTTTTTAAACGCATACTCACATATCTTTTTTATCTGCTGAGGGAGCTTCAGGACAGTCAGCGCAGAACACCACTCAAACGCAGTTTTTCCAATTTCTTTTATTCCACTCACAAAATCAATTTGGTTAAGCTTGATGCAATGCACGAAAGCTTTGTATCCAATCTTTCGCAGGGAATCAGGAAACGTTATGGATTCAACTTTGGAATTGGCGAACGCCCGCCTCCCAATCTCCTGGACACCATCAGGGATTACGATATGTCCCGTTCTTTCAGACGGACATTTAAGCAGTTTCTTTTTGTCCTTTGTGTATACGATGCCATCTTCGCTGGTGTAATATTTATTATTTCTTATTTCTATCTCATGAAGACCTTCCCTCCCGAGCGCCACAAGGACTTCTACGTTCCAAAACTGCGAGCTGTCAGTAATCACAACCTTCTTAGGCGGATACATGATGGAAAGCAGAACATAAACATCCTGCACTTCAACATATTTCAGGGCGCTAAGCTGATTCATCGAGCAGCCGGCATCAACCCATTTTACCTCCGGCGGAATCGCAATCCATTCTGCGGACGGATTGATACTCTTTAACATTAACCCAAATTCCGTCATATCTGTTTTTAAATAATCGTCCACCTGAAATCCTCCTCATTTCTTATATATACAGTATGCCTGATTTTTCTCCATCGGAGCAAAATTTTTCCTGATTTTTTTATCTCTTATGTTTGGTCTTTCCAAGGGATGCCGCACCTGCTGCCGAAAACAGCAGAATAAAATTCAGCCGGCAAGCAGAAAAAGCAAGCGCGAATTTTTCAGGCGCGAAAATACGAAGTGCACATTTTCCAGCAGGAGGCATCTTTGTTTCCGGCTTGGCCGGCAAGCGGCCCAGAGCCCAACGCTTCCCGGCCGCCTGCACATTCCTTTTCGGCACCAACCGGCCAAAATCTCCCGTTTACATTCAGCAGCCGCAGCGGCCAATCCGTCAATCGCCAAATGCTTTTTTTTTGCAGCTTCGGTTTTCAAGACGCGAAAACACGAGGTGCATATTTTTTCAGCATCCAAAGCCATCGTTTCCGGCTTGGCCGGCCAATATCTCCCGCTGCCAATCCTATTACAACCTCCAACAAGACAACTCATTCCCTTCCGGCACCAGCCGGCCAACACCTCCAGCCGCCATTCTTTTAGATCGGAAGAGCACACGTCTGAACTCCAGTCACACTTGAATCTCGTATGCCGTCTTCTGCTTGAAAAAA
>OODU01003336.1_pt1 | contig 12230 bp, 11 predicted proteins | sample 1671171 | NCBI WGS metagenome assembly OODU01 (sample SAMN06348129, study PRJEB24527) | human gut metagenome | biome: human gut; feature: ankylosing spondylitis patient; material: feces | host: Homo sapiens | place: China | collected 2015-10
TGACAAACAGCACAAAACAGAAAAAGAGGAAAAGGAAGTTTCAGAAGAACTGATGGAAAATATAGGGGAAATTGTTACCCTGGAAGCTTTTGTACCCAGATATCTGAATCAGGCCATCACCTTTACCGGGGATGATATGGGAAGTGACAAGGCTATGATGATCATATTGCTATACATTGTAATTGTCATTATGGCTTTTGTATTCGGAATTACTATCAGTAATACGATTCGCAGGGAAGCAGGGGTTATCGGCACGCTCAGAGCTTCCGGCTATACCAGGAGAGAATTGATCCGGCATTATATGGCATTGCCTGTCCTTGTTACACTGGTAGGAGCACTGGTGGGAAATATTCTGGGATATACAGTGTTTAAGAATGTATGTGCAGGAATGTATTATGGCAGCTATAGCCTGCCTAGCTATGTGACCGTATGGAGCGCAGAAGCTTTTCTGCTTACAACAGTAGTTCCGGTGATCATTATGCTGGTGATGAATTATGGAGTTCTCCGATACAAATTGCGTCTTTCCCCGCTGAAATTCCTGCGCAGGGATCTTTCAGGCAGAAAGAAGAAAAAAGCAATTTATTTAAGCCCTGTTATAAAAATCTTTTCCAGATTTCGTCTTCGCGTGATCTTTCAGAATATGAGCAATTACCTGGTACTGTTTATCGGGATTATCTTTGCCAACCTGCTGTTGATGTTTGGATTACTTCTTCCTTCGGCCTTATCTCATTATCAGGTGGAAATCCAGAATAATATGCTGGCAAAATACCAGTATATGCTTCAGGTTCCGGTAAGTGCAGCCAGTGGAAACAAATTTGACAGTCTGTTTTCTATACTGGAATTCTATATGTCTGCGGAAACAAAGAATGAAGATGCAGAAGAGTTTTCAGCATATTCTTTAAATACTCTTCCCGGAAAGTATAAGAGTGAGGAGGTTCTTTTGTATGGAATCGAGCCGGACAGCAGATATGTAAAGGCTGATCTTGATAAAGGAATCTATATTTCCAGTGCTTATGCGGACAAATATGGGATTCATCCCGGAGATACCATTACCCTGAAGGAAAAGTATGAAAAGGAACAGTATTCTTTTAAGGTAACAGGAATTTATGATTATACGGCAGGCCTGTGTGTATTTATGACCAGAACTCAGCTGAACGAAACCTTTAATCTGGGAGAAGATTATTACAGCGGCTATTTTTCTGATACCAGGATTACAGATATCAAAGACAAATATATTGGGTCAGTGGTGGACCTGGATGCACTGACCAAGATTTCCAGACAGTTGGATGTGTCTATGGGAAGTATGATGGGAATGGTAAATGGATTTGCTATTGTGATCTATATGGTACTGATCTATCTTCTTTCCAAGATCATTATCGAAAAAAATGCCCAGTCTATTTCAATGGTAAAAATCCTGGGCTATACAAATGGCGAGATCAGCAGGCTGTACATTCTGTCTACTTCAATGGTAGTAGTGTTCTGTCTGCTTGTCAGTCTTCCAATAGAAACAGCGGTTATGAAGGTTCTGTTCAGGGAGATGATGCTGTCAAGCATTTCCGGCTGGATTACGCTCTGGATCGACCCGATGATCTATGTGCAGATGTTTGCAGCAGGAATCATTACATACGGAATCGTTGCTTTGCTGGAATTTCGGAGAGTGAAGAAGGTTCCTATGGATGAAGCCTTAAAAAATGTCGAGTAGGACAAAATTTGATAAAAATTTGACATTGTCTGGAATTTGTGGTACGGTTACACAGGAAACTGTTAGAGCGACACGCTCTAGACCAATCAGTTGGAATAGGAGATTATTATGAGAAAAAGAACAACTTCAAGAGCAAAGGAAACTATTAAAGAAGCAACAACAAAGGCTACAGAAGCAGTCAAAGAGACAGTTGAGAAAACAACTGTAAAGGCTTCAGCAGTAATTGAAGAAGCAAAAGACGCTGCAGCCGATATTGCGAAGGCTCCGGTTGTAGAAGAAGCAAAAGAAACTGTAAAGAAAGCAGTAAAAGAAGTGGCTAAAAATATCGACATCAAAAAATTCGCAGAAACAACTATCGAATTACCTGGTTTTGCAGTTACAATGAGCTCCATCGAGGAAGCAATCAAAAAAGACATCAAAGACAAAGGCATCGAAGGAAAAGAAATCAGCGTTTATGTAAATGTTGAGCAGAAAGCCGCTTACTACACAGTAGACGGACAGGGCTCTGACGATTACAGAATCGACCTGAATACATTATAATCTGTAAGCATTTTTTATAAACCGAAAATGGATGTCTGCAGGGATCCGGAAAGAAAATCTGCAGACATAAAAACAGCAGGAAGGTTCAGAAAATGAGCAGACCTGCTGTTTTTACGTACTATTGTTTGTTTGGGATAATAAGTGGGAATCCTCCGTATGGGACTTACTTGATTCGGTTAAAATGGTATCTCAGGAAGCTTTCTGCTCAAACAGATCCTCCCTTGTAATATTCTGTGCCCATTTCCCCTGGCGGTAATGATGGAATACCCATGGCCATTTCACAAACTCATCTGTACATAGCAGGAAGTAGACCCACAATACCGGAAGCTTCAGGACAAAGGCCGCAAAAAATCCCAGAGGTACCGCATATACCCACATATCAATGGTATCGCAGATCAGCCCGAACTTCGTATCACCGCCTGCGCGGAATACCCCGGCGATCAGGGCTGTGTTTACAGCAGAACCCATAATATAATAGGTATTGATAAGCAGCATGTACTTCAGATAATGCATTGCGCCGTCACTTAAGGATGCAAATCTCAGAACCAGAGGAGTGATGGCAAATACGATCACACCGCCAATGGCACCGGCTATAATGGTCATCTTCAGCATTCTGGAGGCATACACCTTCGATTTCTCCAGATCCCCTTTTCCCATAACATTTCCAAGAAGAATCGTTCCCGCACTGGCAATTGCAAAGCAGAACACAGAACCGATATTGCGGACAACCGTAACCAGAGAGTTGGCTGCGACGGCATCTGTTCCGAGGTGTCCCAGGATTACAGAGTACATGGAGAAAGCAACACTCCAGGAAACGTCATTTCCAAGAGCGGGAAGTGACAGCCGGATGAAGTCGCCAAACAGCACCTTACTGCGGATAAACATAAAGGTCAGGTTCAATTTAACATCTTTGCTCAGGAAAGAAACAATCACGCATGCTGCCAGTTCGATCAGTCTGGAAACAGCAGTTGCAATGGCAACACCTGTAGCTCCCAGCTTCGGTGCGCCGAAAAGCCCGAAGATAAAAGTGGCATTCAGGATAATATTCAGTATAAAAGCCAGCATATTCAATGCCATACTGATTGTTACGCGTCCGATGCTGCGCAAAATCGCCAGATAAACCTCTGTAATTCCCCAGCAGAGATATGTAATTCCCATAATCCTCAGATAAGAAGAACCGATAGAGATCAGTTCCTGATCAGAAGTAAAAATCTTCATCATAAGCTGAGGAGCGGTAAATGCGATCAGTGCTACGATTCCCGAGATTATGATAGAAAAGCGGAGGGCAATTCCCTCGATCGCATGAATAGCCTGCATATTATTTTTTCCGAAATACTGCGCACACAGAAGAGAGGCACCTGTGCCAAGTCCATAATATACCATAAACAGGATATTGGAGTAATTGGCAGCCAGAGACACCGCAGAAATCGCAGACTGTCCCACATAATTAAGCATAATTACATCTGCGGAGTTAACCGCTGCACTGAGCAGATTCTGGATAATGATCGGAATCGTCAGTTTAAGCATCTGCCGGTAAAAATTATCCTTACCGGCCGATAATGTGTTTATCATATTTACCCCCGTAATAAGTATTTGCCTGATCAGGCAGTTTTATTAGTCTGTTTTCAGCATAACCCTTCCGGCAGAAAAACGCTATCGGTATTTTGACTGATTTCTACGTTATTTTGACTTTTGAATCCTTAAACAAATCAACTTTGCTTATAATACCTTGAACAAAAGAAGTCGGACTGATATAATTCGTATGTATTTTGAGAGGAATACATACTGTGACTGATAAAAAATATAATGGGAGAAGTTTATGGCGACATTACAGCAATTAGATATGAATATTTTACTGTGGATCCAGGAACATTTAAGGGTGGATGCCCTGACTCCGTTCTGGAGAGCAGTCACCTTCCTCGGAAACGGAGGATGGTTCTGGATCGTATTATGTGTGCTTCTGATCTGTTTCGGGAAAACACGCAAAACAGGAGTGACAGCGGCACTCTCGCTGCTGTCAGGGTTTCTGATCACAAATCTGCTGATAAAAAATGCAGTAGCCCGTCCAAGACCTTTTGATACTTATACACAGATCATTCCGCTGATCACCAGACCGAAAGACTATTCATTTCCATCCGGCCATACCTGCGCTTCCTTTGCCGTTGCACTGGTCTGTCTGCGGATGCTGCCCGGGAAATGGGGGATTTTACCTGTTGTTCTGGCCGGAATGATTGCTTTTTCCAGACTCTATCTGGGCGTACATTATCCGGGGGATGTTCTGGCAGGATTTCTGGTGGCATTGCTCACAAGTACAGTGGCATGCAGGCTGATGCGGAGAACATTTTCACCTCAGAAAAGCTGACCGGTTCAGAAGAAAACTTCCGGGGGGAAATACAAAAAAGATATGCAAAAATCAGCAGAAAAATATTCGAATGTAAAGTGTAAAGGATAATCTTGTAATGAACAAAAATGAAATCTATATAAAGAGCGGAACCGATTACAAAGAAATGACAAAGGAACTGCTGGCACAGTGCGGCCTGGCGTCTGTAATTTCAGATAAAAAGATGCAGATTGGTATCAAGCCTAATCTTGTATCACCTTCCGAGGCTTCATGGGGAGCTACCACACATCCGGAAATTGTGGCGGGAATTATTGAGTATCTGCAGGAAAACGGATATGGAAATATTGCCATTCTGGAAGGCTCCTGGGTGGGAGATAAGACCATAGAAGCATACGAAGTGTGCGGATATCGTGAACTAACAGAAAAATATCAGGTGCCTTTTTGGGATATGCAGAAAGACAAGGGGATTGAAAGAGATTGCAGGGGGATGAAACTGAATGTCTGTGAACGTGCGGCAAATATTGATTTTCTGATCAATGTTCCGGTATTGAAAGGCCATTGTCAGACAAAGATCACATGTGCATTGAAAAATATGAAAGGATTGATCCCCAATACAGAGAAGCGTCATTTTCATGCGATGGGACTGCATGAACCGATTGCACATCTGAATGCGGGGCTCCATCAGGATTTTGTCGTGGTTGATAACATTTGCGGGGATCTGGATTTCGAGGATGGCGGAAATCCGGTAGTGATGAACCGTATCTGGGCGGGGACGGATCCGGTACTGATCGATTCTTATGTATGTCAGATCATGCATTATACAACGAAAGATGTACCGTATATTGAACTGGCAGAGAAGCTTGGGGTTGGAAGTACTGATCTGAAAAATGCCCGCATCATATACTGTGAGGAAAATGCCCGCAAAGAACTTCCGAAATCAAGAAAAGTGGTAGAACTTCAGGATGCAGTAGAAGAAGTAGAATCCTGCAGTGCCTGCTATGGTTATCTCATCCCGGCTCTGGAAATGCTTAAAAATGACGGCCTTTTCGAGAAACTGGACACGAAAATCTGCATCGGCCAGGGATACCGCGGAAAAACAGGAAAACTGGGTGTAGGTGCATGCACCTGTAAATTTGAACATAACGTAAAGGGATGTCCTCCAACAGAGAATCAGATTTATGATTTCCTGAAGCAGTATATTCTGGGAGAAAATAAATAATATGATATCAGGGTCCTAGAGTGTGTTTGAAAAATCATTCTCACAATCTGCACGCCCCACTTTGTGGTATATTTTGCCCGAATTCGATTGCCGTAGCCCGCTACGACGCCCTCATTCGGACAAAATCTCCCACAAATTGTGACGCACATCTTGCGAAAAGCATTTTTCAAACACACTTTAGGGAGAATATAAGAATAAAGAAAATCGTAAATCTATAATTTTTTATTCGGTTACGATTGACTCGGATGAGGCTGAATAAAAATTGATATTTGTATGTATCCCGATTATACTGGGTATATCATGTTATATTTTAGGTTTGGAGGTTACATCGATGATACATGAAAAAATAGAAATCCATTTAAAAGACTCTGAGTTCACAGCAAACTTATTTACCTATTTTCTGGATAATTCTCCGGAGATAGATCCAGAGAGAAAGAGGCCGGTTGTATTGATCTGTCCAGGTGGCGGATATGCAATGACATCGGACAGAGAGGCAGAAGCACTGGCTGTTAAGTTTATGGCAATGGGGTATCATGCAGCAATTCTTCGTTACAGCGTTGCACCGGCACGTTTCCCGGAGGCACTTCTGCAGTTGGCTACAGCAGTTGCAATGCTTCGTGAGAATGCAGATAAATGGAATATTGATACTGAGAAAATTGTTGTCCAGGGTTCTTCCGCCGGTGGACATCTGGCAGCAAGCCTTGGTGTTTTCTGGAACAAACCGTTTGTGGCGGAAGCTCTGGAAATGGATGCTGAAAAATTCTGCCCTAATGGACTTATGCTCAGTTATCCGGTAATTACTTCCGGAGAAAAAGCACATCAGGGTTCTTTTGAGAGCGTTCTTGGAGAAGACTATGCAGATGAAGAGAAACTCAGATTCTTGTCACTGGAATTCAATGTAACCAAAGATACTCCACCGACGTTCATGTGGCACACTGCCCCGGATGACACCGTTCCGGTAGAGAATTCCCTGCTGTTTTTCCAGGCTCTTCATGCGCTGGACATTCCGGCAGAATTACATATCTATCCCGTAGGAGGTCACGGCTTGGGCCTTGCAACCGCTGAAACCTCCTGCCCCAATGGCTACGGCATCCAGGCAGAATGTGAAACCTGGGTACAGCTTGCCGGGGATTGGATGAAACATACATTTGAAGCGAAAGAAATAATGAAAGCACAGTGGGAATAAGGTGGTACAGACGAGAGGGAGTGCAAGAATAGCACTCCCTGTTTATCTTTTTTTACATATCAGCTGAGATATGAAAATTCACTCAATATCCAGTTCCGGCGGCTCATCCATAGTGTCGGAAACATATTTCCCGTTTTTCTTACGCTGCCGGACGCATTCAGTAAGCAGATACTCGATCTGGCCGTTGACGGAGCGGAAATCATCTTCTGCCCAGGCGGCAATCTGATCATAAAGCTTTGCAGAAAGCCTGAGCGGAATCTGTTTCTTTGGTCTGGTATCAGCCATTAGTACAGACTGCCGGAATTAACCACCGGCTGGGCATCGTGATTGCCACACAGTACAACGAGAAGATTAGAAACCATGGCCGCTTTCCGCTCCTCATCAAGCTCAACCACATTGTTCTCGTTCAATCGTTCCAGTGCCATTTCAACCATGCCAACAGCACCATCTACGATCATCTTTCTCGCATCAATAATAGCAGAAGCCTGCTGTCTCTGCAGCATAACAGCTGCAATCTCAGGAGCATAAGCCAGATAGGTGATGCGTGCCTCAATAATCTCAAGACCAGCCTCCGCAACCTTCTGCTGAATCTCATCCCGGATACGTCCGGCTACAATTTCGCTGGAACCACGCAGGCTGCCCTCATCTGCAACACCATCCCCTGTTGTATCCACATTCGGAGCTACATCATAAGGATAAATCCTTACAATATTGCGAAGAGCACTATCACACTGCAGGGAAAGATATTCCTTATAGTTATCGACATTAAAAACAGCCTTTGCAGTATCTGTCACACGCCATATAACCGCAATTCCGATTTCTACAGGATTACCCAGACAGTCATTGATCTTCTGACGGTTATTGTTCAGAGTCATGATCTTCAGGGAAATCTTTTTACTCACATAAGAGCTATTGGAAGATCCGCTGGTGCCTGCCGCAGCTAATGTCAAAACTGATTTGGCAGCATTACCGCCATCTACATCGCCGCTCTGATTTAATTTCGTCTTAGCTGCCGGATTCACTGCTGTACAAAAAGGATTTACCCAATAAAAGCCGTCATCCTTCAGTGTGCCCACATAATTACCAAACAAGGTAAGAACCAGAGCTTCCTGAGGCTTTAGTACCTTTAATCCAAGAAATGGAATCCATCCCAAAGATAACCAGATGAATCCGACCGCAGCCATTGGAATACAATGAAAGATGGAACCGATTATAGCAAGTGCTGTTGCTGCCGCATACAACAAAATGAAGAGAATCATCATTGCCATACCATTCTTCTTACTGCTTAAAACTTTTTCCTGCATAATAAACCTCCTGACTGGTATATGCATTGCTTTACCATAAAAATATGTATGAACTGGTTGATGTACAAATGATATCATTTTGATATCAAAATGTCAATGCTGAAGAATATTGGATGTGATAAAGAAGAACATTTAATGTGTAGAGGAAAATTTCAGTATAAAAATTCGTAATTCTCAGTTATAATTGAGCTAACACGTTCTGGAGTAATGAGAGATGAGGGTGAATATCTCAAATAATGTAACCAAACAGGCAATTAAAGATGCCTGTACTGCTTATAAGAACTTTTTCAGGGGTTTGCAAAAGTTCCTAGGATTCAAGTCAAAAAAGAGATCAATGCCGAAGTTCTATCAGGACAACGTTAAGATACGCTTCAGTAATACACACATTAAATTTGAAGGCTTTTCTTCCGGCAGGAAAGCAAATAAAAAAATGAATTGGGTAAGACTTGCAGAACATGGACGTATTCCGACAAATGCTAAATATATGAACCCGAGAATATCTTTTGACGGATTGAACTGGTGGATCAGCGTATGTGTAGAATTTCCTGACTGCAGGGAAACACTTAATGATGACGGAGTCGGCATAGACCTGGGAATCAAAGATCTGGCGATCTGTTCTGATGGAACTAAGTATAAGAACATCAATAAGAGTCAGAAAGTAAAGAAACTAGAAAAACAGAAACGCAGATTACAGCGTAGTATCTCTCGTTCTTACGAGAAAAATAAGAAAGGGGAAAGTTACTGTAAAACAAATAATGTAATCAAAAAGGAAAAACTTTTATTAAAACGAAATCACAGATTAACAAACATCCGTAAAAATTATTTAAATCAGACCATATCGGAGATCGTAAATCGAAAACCAAGATTTATATGTATTGAAGATCTGAATGTCAGCGGAATGATGAAAAACAGACATTTATCCAAAGCAGTCCAGGAACAGGGATTTTTTTGGTTTAGAAAACAGCTCGAATACAAATGCAGCGATAAAGGGATTCAGCTTATTGTGGCTGATCGGTTTTATCCATCATCAAAGCTTTGCAGCTGTTGTGGAAATATCAAAAAAGCTTTGAAGTTATCTGACAGAGTTTATAGATGTGAGTGTGGGAATATGATTGACAGAGACTTCCAGGCATCTATAAATCTCAAGACTTATGGAGAACAATTTGCAAGCTGACACTGAAACGTTAATGCAAATATGTACGGATACGTTAGTCCGGAATTTACGCCTATGGAGAGTACAAGAACTTGTGAGTAGATTGATATTTATATCATCAAAAGCATGCTCGTTGAAGTAGGAATGGAACATAGAAGTTTATAACTTTTTATAAGTTTTCAGTAACGGAAAGCAGATATGACAACAGAAAAAATCAAGAGGATGCTTGATGCCTGTTATCAGGCAAAGCGGATACGAGAACTGCTTCCGCCACTTCCATCGGGTGTTGCACCATCCTATATTCATTATCTGGATACAATTCAGACATTAGAGTGTCAGGAAATTCACGTAAAAGTGTCAGACATCAGTGATGCCTTGAATCTTCCAAGACCTGGAGTGACAAGAACAGTAAAGGAAATGGAGAAAAAAGGCTATCTTAAGAAAACATCTTCGCCGGATGATGGACGGATTACGTATATCTCTGTTACAGAGGCTGGCAGGGAGCTTTCAAAGAAATATGATGCTCAGTATTTTAGCAATTTGGCGATTGATTTAGCAGATATTTCGGAAGAAGAGGCAGATTGCATGATAGCAACAATTGAGAAATTTTATCAGGTGATGTGTGAGAGGAGAGACAGAAATGAATGATAAAGCAGATTTCACGCAGGGAAGTATTTTAAAGAAATTAGTATTTTTTATGATGCCGGTTCTTGGTGCTTTAATTTTGCAGGCAGCTTATGGAGCGGTTGACTTATTAGTTGTTGGAAGATTTGGTTCGACTTCAGGACTTTCTGCTGTTTCTACGGGAAGTCAGGTTTTGAATCTGGTCACATTTGTTGTGATTCAGTTTGCGATGGGTATCACGGTTTTGATTGCACGGTATCTTGGTGAGAAAAAACCACAGCAGATTGGGGCTGTTATTGGCGGTGCAGTCGTTGTATTTGCATTGATTTCAATTGGATTATTTATTATCATGGTATGTTTTGCACGTCCGATTTCTGTTTTGATGCAGGCACCGGCAGAAGCAGTCGATTTGACTTCTCAGTATGTACGGATTTGCGGAAGTGGTATCTTTTTCATTGTAGCTTATAATTTAATGGCTGCGATTTTCAGAGGACTTGGAGACAGTAAATCTCCACTTTTGTTTGTTCTGGTTGCGTGTATTGTAAACATAATCGGGGATTTGGTTTTAGTTGCGGGATTACATAAAGATGCAGCAGGCGCAGCCCTTGCGACCGTTATGGCACAGGCACTCAGCGTCGTGTTTGCAGTGATTCTTTTATTAAAGAAAGAACTTCCATTTGCGATTAAGAAAAGTGATTTCCGATTTAACCCGCAGTGTAAGAAATTCCTTAAAATCGGACTTCCACTGGCACTTCAGGAATGTCTGACCCAGCTTTCTTTCTTGGCACTTTGTGCCTTTGTCAACAGGCTTGGTTTGGAAGCCTCTTCCGGTTATGGCGTTGCCTGTAAAATCGTAAATTTTGCAATGCTTGTACCAAGTGCCCTGATGCAGTCGATGGCTTCTTTTGTCTCTCAGAATGTGGGAGCAGGAAAAACAAAAAGAGCAAAGAAATCCATGTTTACGGGAATTGGAGTTGGACTTGCAGTTGGATTCTTTGTCTTTTTACTTGTCCTGTTTAAAGGGGATGTACTGGCTGGATTTTTCTCAACAGATGCAGGCGTTGTCCAGAAAGGGTATGATTACTTAAAAGGTTTTGCGCTTGAGACAATTGTAACTGCTGTGTTGTTTAGTATGGTCGGATATTTTAACGGAAATAATAAGACTCTTTGGGTTATGGCACAGGGCCTGATTCAGACACTTTTGGTACGTCTGCCACTGGCTTATTTTATGAGTATTCAGCCAAATGCAAGCCTGACAAAGATTGGTCTGGCAGCCCCGGTATCGACAATTGTGGGAATTATTTTAAACATTGGATTCTTTCTTTATCTGGAACGGGCAAACCGCAAAAAACAGTAAGAAGAAAAAATGGGATATGAAGAGAGGATGTGAGTTATGGACAGCTTACATCCTTTTTTGCTTTAAGAATAAAAAAAGGCACTAACCCTACACAAATATCTCAAAAAAATATTTATGCACAGTTAATGCCTGCTTACTCAGTAACACACTATGACTGAGGTTATTCGTATCACAATTCAGATAAAAAGTCAACCACTATTTTTTAACTACCGGAAAACATAATCTCATCCGATATGTATTTTCTGAAATTCTTGCTTCTGCATATCCATTCATTTGTTTCATCATAAGATCAATATTCTTTAGACCAATGCCTGTTCCTTTTACATAAGGATTCGGTTTAACAATCTCATTCTGGAATTCAAGCCCTATATGTGCAGGAGTGTAAATTATTTTCAAGTAAACCGGCTTATCCCTCATCGCATATTTTTCTACATTTGATATTAAGTTATTCATAATTCTACCAAAATAATTTGTATTAATCCGAACTTTAACTGGATGCCAGTAAACATCTTCAATATCTATTTTGAACTTATTACATTCAAGGAACGCACAAAACTCTGACAGATAATCTTCAAACGCACTTTTTGCTATTTCCGCCTCTTCTAATTCTGCATTTGTTTCATTACTTACAAGAAAATATTCAAATAATTGATCTGAAACAGAACGTAACTGCTCTGCCTTATCAAATGCTTTGGAGGCATATTCTCCCGCAGGTTTTCCTTCTTTTTCCATTTTTTTTATAATTTCAAGATAAGATCGGAAGAGCACACGTCTGAACTCCAGTCACACTTGAAGCTCGTATGC
>OODU01003339.1_pt1 | contig 12215 bp, 14 predicted proteins | sample 1671171 | NCBI WGS metagenome assembly OODU01 (sample SAMN06348129, study PRJEB24527) | human gut metagenome | biome: human gut; feature: ankylosing spondylitis patient; material: feces | host: Homo sapiens | place: China | collected 2015-10
GAAAGGTGTAAAGATAATGAAATGTATAATGAATCCGAGACCGGATATCCAGGAGAAACTGATCAAACCATATAAAGAAATGGAAGATGTTTATTCCCTTTCCTGCGTTGTAGGGGACGCAATGGAGAGAGAGCAGGTAATGCGACATGATATGAAGCCCAAATCCATCAATAAAAAAATAATTGGTCCGGCTATTACTGTAAAGCTGACAGCAGGAGATATCGTGGATTGCCTGTGTGTATTTGAAATTGCCAGACCTGGGGATGTTATTGTAATTGATGCATTTGGAGAAACGGAAACCTCAATTTGGGGAGGACTTATGTCTGGACTTGCAAGAAATGCCGGTATAGCAGGCGCTGTGATTGATGGCAGCTGCCGTGATACAGATGAGGCAAAGATGCTGGAGTTTCCGATAACTGCCAAGGCGTCAGGACCTAGAGCAGCGCATACAGCATATTCGGGAAGGAAGGAACCTATTGCGGTAAATGTTCCTGTCTGTTGCGGAGGCGTTATTGTAAATCCAGGAGATTTAATTGTTGCGGATGAAATCGGTGTTGCGGTAGTTCCGTATAATGAGCTGGAAGCTGTATATAAAAAGGCACGCGTTCAGGCAGATCTTGAAATTGCAACAAGAGAAGAAATTCTGAGAGGAGCAACCGTTGATGAATTGCTTGCAAAATTCGGAAGAATATAATCATGAATTGAAATATATCATTACTCTTGATGGTGGTACAACGAATACTCGGGCATATTTGTGGAAACAGGATGGTTCCTTTGTTTCTTCTAAAAAAGAAAGAGCAGGTGTCAGGAATACCGCTATGGATGGATCTGATCAGGTGATCCGTGAAACGGTAAAAAGATGTATTGATAGCCTGATAGAAGAAAGTCATATAGAAGAAAGCCAGGTTCAAGGGATTTTTTGCTCGGGGATGCTAACCTCTAATGTGGGGCTTGAAGAAATTCCATATTTATGCGCACCTGTTGATGAAAGGGCTTTGTGCAATGCAATAGAATGCCGCTTCTTTAATGACATTACCAGAATACCTTTTTACATGATTCCGGGAGTCAGGAACCATGTAGAGAATATCGGAATAGATACGCTGGAGCAGATTGATGTTATGCGTGGAGAAGAAACAGAGGCGGTGGCTTTGTTGAGGGAGCGTGGCAAGGGCGAGGATCTGATTTTTGTTTTACCAGGCTCCCATACTAAAATAATATATGCAAATGAAGAAGGGTTTATCTGCCGTTGTAAGACAACCATGAGTGGAGAACTGCTTGATGCTTTGTTTTTCCATACGTTATTAAAGGATTCACTTCCGGATTTCTTTGTCGGTGAAGAGGAATATGATTATCAGGCAGTGTCAGATGGAGCTCGGACGGCACAGAAGAATTCCTTTACAAGTGCAGTTTTTAAAACACGTATTTATCAAAAATATGTACATAAAAATAAAAAGAAGGCAGCCAATTTCCTGTTAGGGGTATTGATGTATTACGATTGTCTGAGTATATGTGAGTTTAAGAAGACAGAGGCTTTGGAGGAGGTGCAGTTTGTTATTGCAGGTAAGCGGATAATTGCACAGGCTGTTTATGATATATTAACAGATATTATGCAGGAAAAGAAGGTTCATCTTTTGGATGAGGACGAACTGATGGCGGCGAAAGGGGCATTTCGTCTCGCAGAATTATATTATAAATGGAAGGAAGGTGAGTAGGATGATGAGTGACCTGAAGGATAGAATTTTAGAAGAAAAGCTGATTGTTATTCTCAGAGGGTTGTCGGAAGAAAAGCTGATTGCTACAGTAGATATCCTGAAAAATATGGGTATGCACTTTTTTGAGCTGGCTATTGATAACGAATCGGAATTATCAATGGAAAAAAGTCTCCGGAATATTGAAGGCTTAAGAAAGCATTACGGGGATTCCATACATCTTGGTGCCGGAACGGTAATAAATAAGCTACAGGTAAAAAGGGTTGCAGAGATTGGAGGGGAGTATATTATTTCTCCGAATTCAAATGAGGAGGTAATTCGTGCTACTAAAGAAATGGGATTGGTTTCTATACCGGGAGCAGCTACGCCAAGTGAGATCATAAGGGCATATCAGGAAGGTGCAGATATTGTGAAAGTATTTCCGGCAAATTATCTGGGAGAAGCTTATATCCGCGCGATAAAGGCTCCCCTTGACGATATTCCTATTGCTGCTGTGGGCGGAATCCGTCCGGAAGATATATCTGCATTTCAAAGTGCCGGTGTCAGTTGTTTTGGAGTCGGAAAGCAGCTTGTAGATGCCGGTTTGTTTTCAAGCTATTGTGATGAAGAAGTATTTCAGATTATAGAAGACAGAGCAAAAAGATATTTACAGGCGATTCGATAAATAAGGATTAAAGCATATGCTGGAAAGAAATTGTATGGTCAAATTAAAAATTAATCTGCAAAATCCGGTGTGGCTGAGTCTGGGAGCTCTTTTTTGCTGCGTGCTGTGGGGAAGTGCATTTCCATGCGTAAAAATAGCATATCCACTGTTCAAAATTTCGGATACGGGTAGCCAGATTTTGTTTGCAGGAGTCCGTTTTTTTACATCGGGAATAATTACTTTTATTGTCGGGTGCATTTTGGAAAAACGGATTTTGCGGGTGAGGAAGCTGTCGATTCCGGGGATTATCAGGCAGGGGTTATTGCAGACTACGATTCAATATACGTGTTTTCACATTAGTCTGGCATATATTTCATCATCAGAAAGTGCAATTATAAATGCTTCAAATGTGTTTATTTCTGTTATAGCAGCGCATTTCCTGCTTAAAAATGAAAGGCTATCCTGGGAAACCATCTTTGGATGTATTGCTGGATTAGCAGGAGTGATTCTGATAAATTTAACAGGAATATTAAATGGTAGTTTTTCCTTTAGGGGTGAGGGACTTATGCTGGCGGCTGCCGCATCTTATGGAATCAGTAATGTATATTTGAAAAAAATAGTAAAACAGGAATCACCGATGGCAATTACGTCATATCAGATATTGTTTGGAAGTCTGCTAATGATAATAATAGGAATCTGCATGGGAGGACGAGTACAGGTATATTCCTTAAAGGCAGCCTGTCTTCTTTTGTATTTGGCAGCACTATCTGCAGCGGCTTTCAGTATATGGACGCTGCTGTTAAAATATAATCCGGTGGGAAAGGTTACAATGTTTGCGTTTTCTATTCCGGTTTTTGGCGTGATAATGTCGGGAATATTTCTCGATGAGTCCGTTTTTTCTGTGAAAAATATCATAGCACTTGTGCTTGTTAGCGCAGGAATCGGAGTTGTAAATGCTAAACATGGAGAACAACACTACCTATAAATGTTGTTAAAAAAATCTTATTTATTCCCGGGAGTGTATCCCAAAATTCAGCTATGTTGAATTTTTGAATGCACTCTCGTTTTCTTTTTGAGCAGTTTAGTATTTTCGCTTTATTTCCAGAGAACCTGATTAAAAGGTTATTGTATTTCCTCAGCAACTTGGTAAAATAATTTCATGCCCTTTAACATCTGCTTTGTCATTTTGCTTGGGAAATCAATGAAATGATTATCTTGCCAGAATTCTGGCACAGGTAGTGATCAAAACTCTTGGAATGTAAAAAAGGAGCCTATAATGAGCAAGTTAAAGATTAAAACAAAGGAAAGACGATTTGAGACAGCCAGGGATTTATACGGAATCTTTTTTGAAGACATTAACCGTGCCGGAGACGGAGGACTTTATCCGGAAATGCTTCGAAACAGAAGCTTCGAAGATTCCGTTTTACCGGAGGGTTATATACAGCAGGAGGATGGCATCCATGTAAAAACTGTATCCGGATGGCTGGATGAGTTTTGCAACGGAGAAGGCTTATGCCGCTGGGTAAAGGGCAACAATATTTCGGAGACAGAAATACCGGCATGGTATACACACAATGCAAAGATGGAACTGGAACTGACGGATACCCTGAATGAACATCGGGACGCAGCTCTGCGTATGCAGTTTGAAAAGGACGGATCTCTGACTAATACCGGTTATTGCGGTATATCCGTAAAGGCTGGAGAAAGTTACTCTTTGTATTTATTTGCAAAAAAGCAAAGGAAGAAATAGGACTGGACGTAGCGATCGAATACCAGGGAAAAGTACTGACTGGAAACAGTCTGGTGGTTTCCGGTCAGGAGTATACAAGATATGACATGAAGCTGACAGCAGCTGAGGATTGTCACGAGGCACAGCTTACTATTTCCTGCAAAGAAGGCGGAGAGATTCTGCTGGGATTTATTTCACTAATGCCTGACAATACCTACATGGGGCATGGACTCAGAACAGATCTTGTAGAAAAGCTTAAGGGAATGAGTCCAAAGTTTATGCGTTTTCCCGGAGGCTGTATTGTGGAAGGAACGACACCGTCCACAGCGATGAGATTTCGGGATACGGTAGGTCCGGCATGGGAAAGACCCAGTAAGCTGTTTGTATGGCATTACAGAAGTACATTAGGACTTGGCTTTCATGAATATCTGCAGCTTTGCGAGGATCTGGGGATGGAGCCCCTGTATGTATGTAACTGCGGAATGACCTGTCAGGGAAGAAAGAGTGTCCTTCTGGAGGGAGAGGCTCTTGATGAAATGGTACAGGATACACTGGATGCCATTGAATATGCTATCGGCTCTAAGGAAAGCAAATGGGGAAGGCTTCGTGCTTCTATGGGGCATCCGGAACCCTTTAAAATGACCTATCTGGAAATTGGTAATGAAAACTGGGGTCCGGATTATGAAAAGCGATACAACATGATTTATAAGAAGGTAAAGGAACTGTATCCCCAGATTAAAACCATAGCCAATGAGCATGTAGAGAAAAATGGTTGTCCTGCCGAGTGCGTGGATGAACATTTTTACAATACAACAGAGTTCTTTGCAGAACGTGTAAATTATTATGATGACTACGATCGTAAGGGACCAAAAATCTTTGTAGGAGAGGTGGCTGTAAACGAAGGCAACTATATGGGACAGTTGTATGCGGCTTTGGGAGAAGCGGCTTTCCTTATGGGTATTGAGAAAAATCAGGATATCGTAACATTGGCCTCTTATGCTCCATTATTTGAAAATGTAAATTACAGAGCGTGGTATCCTAATCTGATTCGTTTCAATAATCATCAGAGCCTTGGAATTCCTACTTATTATGTATGGAAAATGTTCGGTCAAAATCGCGGAGAATATGTGGTGCGATCCGAAGATGAGGGAGGACGTGTTTATCGTCCGAGAACCGGAATGGCATCTTTAAAATCCAATAAGGAACTTCGTTTCAGAAATCCCATTTGGAATGGAGAAGAAGCAAAGATTACACATGAATTAATGGGACATGTGCAGGATACAGAGGATGGCCGCCTGCTTCAGCTTCCGGATGAGGAGCAGAAAAAGGAATTTCACAGTATTCTGGAATGGGCTGATGAGACCAAGAGCTTTGTGGTATTTGGAGAAGAAGACCAGACTTATGGAAGATTTGAGACCGATATTTTTGTTGAGGAAAATGCTTACTTCGAGTTGGGTATATTCAGTGCCAGGGTGGTTCGTTCCTATTATGAGGAGCAGCTCGTGATTACGGCCGGAGTGGAAAAAGAATGGGATGCAGCTCTGGTGCGTCCGTTCCTTTGGAAGGTTAATGGAGGACAATGTTCACTGGAAGAGTTTGGCTATATGCATGACAACAAGCTGACTGAGGACTTTGCTATTTCAGTAAAACCGGGAGAATATCACCGCTTTGGATATGAAACGGACGGAAAACAGATTCGCCTGTATGTTGATGGTGAGCTTCAGAAGGAAATTTCGATTCCCTACGGACCTGCTTTTGTTTCGGTAGTAACTGACACCAAGGACGAAATCATTATTAAGGCGGTTAATTTTGCAGGAGATGTGGATCCGGTTTCCATTACACTGGACTGTCAGGTACAGGGCGACTATACCGTAACACTTCTTAGCGGTGAAAAGGGGGATGAAAACAGCTTTGAAGAGCCGGAGAAGGTGAAGAATATTACCGTGAATATGCATGGCGCTTCCTCAGAGTTCGTATACGAGGCACCGCCATATTCTGTCAGTGTTTTGCGATTGAAGAAGTGCGAAGCGTTTTAGAGGTAGACGCTGAACAGAAGATAAGAGAATATAAAGACAAATGTTTTTATAAAAAAATGGCAGTTATCGCCATTCCGATTTCCTTGCAGAGCATGATCACCATCGGTGTCAATATGACCGATACCGTCATGGTGGGAAAGCTTGGGGAAGCAGACCCATTATCGGACTTTACAATATAACACCTGAAACGGCTCAGATTGTCGGTGAGCTTATGGACGCCATCGCATTTATTGTTATTTTTCAGTCTATGAACAGCATTCTGACAAAGGGAGTGCTCCGTGGCGGTGGTGATACGAAATTTCTCATGCTGGCATTCACAGAAAGCAATTTTGTATGGCTCTGAATAGTTATAAATTTTAGGATGTCAAAAAAGTTTTGATGGGTGGCTGGATAAACTGTAAACCAGAGCAAAATATAGTCAAAAAATTATCGATATCCGACCTCACACACGTTATAATATAAGTAATCTAATAAGAAAACAGTGTTATAATATGAGAAAAGGAGGGCCTAAAAATGTTCATATTCTTAGATATTGATGGTGTTTTAAATAAAGAATCAGACTGGTCGAAACCATTTTCTCTCAACAGTGATTGTATTCGCCGTTTTTGTGAAAAATATAGAGAAGCTCGTATTATTTTGATTTCCTCTTGGAAGAATGGCTTTATCTCATCTCACAATGAGAAAAATACGCCACAAATAAAAGAATTAGAGGCACAACTGGACCGTTATGGCATTCGCATTGTAGGGAAAGTGTGTGATAATCGATATAGGGATTATGCTGTCAGGGATTATTTGAAAGAACATCCCTCTATAAAGGAATACGTCGTAGTAGATGACGATATTAAGGAATATTCATCGAAAGATATCCCCCATTTAAGATTGGTAGACAGTAAGGTAGGGTTTCGGTAAGGAAAGGAGAAAAAGATGAAAGTAGAAAATAAAGAAAACAATAGAAAAATTCAACAGGTAGCAGCAACTATGGCGATTGAGGATATGTATATGAGTAAAGATTGTTTACAAGGACTTATCGATGTGGCTAATGGAACAAAGCAAGGTGTAACGGAAGAACTGAAAGCAACGGATATGATGAGATGGATAGGATTGATGAATAACATTCGAGCCTGTGCCGATGAGATTGTATTGAATGATATTGTGTATTCCTAACGGATACCAACCGAAGAAGAACTGCTGTCAAACCGATGGCAGTTTTTCTTTTTCGGCAAGTATTCAAGAAGTCATTAAGTCGTGAGTATAATCGAAGTGGTAGAAAAGTTATCTCTTATATCGGTTGTAACTTTTTTATGAACTCTATTGACAAGAAAACTTGGTATGTGTATAATTAAAATATGCAAAGAAAACTTGGCATGGAGGTGTTTTTATGAAAAAGGACGAAATCTTAAATGCAAGCAGAAAAGAACATCGCAATAAGGACTTGGCTGAAATGGAAGTGGTATATCAAGCCGGAAGTCACGCAAGCAGAGTTGGTGCTTTAGTGTGTTGTTTGCTTTCGCTGTTATCTTCTGTGCTTGCTCATACTATGATTTACAGTCCGTGGGTTATATACTTCAGCATTATTGCAACACAATGGTTAGTTCGTTTTATCAAAATGAAGCGAAAGAGTGATTTGGTCTTGACCGTTCTGTTTTTTGTGCTTTCCATTTTGGCATTTGTTGGATTTGTTAGCCATCTTTTAGAGGTGAGAATATGAAAGAACAATTACAACTGAAAAATCACTTAAAGGAAGTTCGCACAGAAGCAAATCTTTCTCAAGCTCAGCTTGCAGAAATGGTAGGGGTATCAAGAAATACCATTAGTTCTATTGAAACAGGACAGTTTAATCCAACTGCAAAATTGGCTCTAATTCTTTGTATTGCATTGGACAAAAAATTTGAGGAACTATTCTATTTTTAGGAGGTCATTATGGAAAATATTATAATGTTGATTTTGGGAGTGTTCATATCTGTTGTGGGAATTGTAAATATCAAAGGCAATATCAGCACAATTCACTCTTATAACAGGCGAAAAGTAAAGGAAGAAGATATACCAAAGTATGGAAAAACAGTCGGCACAGGAACGCTGATTATAGGAATATCTCTTGTATTAGGTTTTATTGTTTCGTTTTGGAGTGAAATAATTATAGATTATATCATTCTTCCAGCAGTTATTGTCGGATTAGGCTTTATATTGTATGGACAGTTCAAATACAATAAAGGAATTTTTTGAGAATCAGGGAGGTATAAAGATGGAATTGAACACAATATCAGGTCTGGCGATAGCGGGAGTTATCTGCTCCGTTGTCCTCTCGATGGGGGTACCGATTGCTTTGTTCATTGCAGGAAGGGTGAAGCTTAAGGCAAGGATTTCCTCGTTCTTTATCGGAGCAGGAACCTATCTGCTGTTTGCCATGCTGTTGGAGCAGCTGCTGCATGTTCTTGTCATTCAGTTCTGCGGACTGAACGCACAGAGCAGGCCATGGCTTTACTATGTGTACGCGGCTTTGGCTGCAGCGGTTTTTGAAGAGACCGGAAGACTGATTGCCATGAAGTTCTGGATGAAGAAATGGCTGGATTTTCCAAATGCACTGATGTATGGAATCGGGCATGGCGGTGTGGAGGCCATTCTGCTCGGAGGACTCTCCGGAATCAGCAATCTTGTGTCCATGCTGATGATCAACAGCGGAGCCATGCAGAATACGCTGGCGGCACTTCCTGCTGAGTCTGCAAACCAGACCGTGTCACAGCTGTCGGCCCTATGGACAACACCGGCACCACTCTTTTTTGTAAGCGGAATCGAAAGAATCAGTGCCATCATTCTGCATATCGGGTTGTCACTGCTGATCTACCGGGCGGTAAAGGCAGGCAAATGCAGGACAGCGGCTTTTACAGCGGTTCTTGCATATGGGATTCATTTTATCGTGGACTTCTTTGCCGTGGCAGGTCCGGCGCTTCTTCCCATCTATGTGATTGAAATTGGTGTCTTTGTGATGGCAGCCGGAACTCTTGTTATGGCGCTGAAGATGGGAAGGATGGAAGAACTGTGAATTCCAGTTTTCTGCTATCATAAAACAGAATATATCTGACAGAACGCACCGTAGAAATACGGTGTTTTTTGTTACCCCAAACCCACAATTTCATACACAACCACAGGTTAGTACAAACACCTTGCGATTTTTTGAAAGGCTTAGAAAGGAAATTTTCCCTGATTTTCGCCCCGAGAAATGACACAAACAAGGCTTAATGTATCTTTCCTGTGGTTTTTATTTTCGGCAGGAAAGGAGGATTGCCCAAAATATTTATCGAAAAGGAGAACAAAGAACTATGAAAATGATTGAAAATGAAATGAAATGAATGTAACTGTACATCTTGAAATTATCAAGGCAACTCAAACGCGACAAAATGAGATGAAATTTTTAAAGATTCAATATGCAGCTCGAAGATGTTTTAATGCGGCTGAAAATTATAATTAAACCTGTTCCAACGATCGGGATGGGGGCTCCTCATCCTTATTGCAGAATAAATTGTGAAAAATTAGTAGGAAGGATGGCAGAAAAGTCATTCATCTATTTTATTATAGAATCAAATAGATGAATGAATCGCATTTGACAAGTGCATAATATGTAGCATAATAAAAATGAAATATATAATTTCAAATATGTGAGGTAAAGTGCATGCTATATGACTATATATTAAAAAATTACGAAAAAGATGAGCCAATCTTTTTGTCCGAGCTTCCGGGAGATTCCAGAGACTACGTTCGTCAGGAAATGAAAAAGCTTGTAGATGACGGAAAATTGGAGCGTTTATTTAATGGAGTCTATTATTTATCGTATACAACGATCCTGGGGACAAAGGGGAAGATGTCGATAGACAAATATGTGGATAAAAAATTTATTAAGTCCAATGGCAGAGTGACTGGATATATTACCGGAATTCAACTTGCAAATATGTATGGATTTACGACTCAAACACCGGCCTGCATAGAGGTGTGCTCAAATGAAGCAACTACAAAACAGAGAAAACTTTGCATTGATGGTAGAAATCTGATGGTTTATAAACCTATTACCGAAATAACAAAGGAAAATCAGACAGCTCTGCAGTTCTTAGATCTGATGACCACCATCGATAAATACAGTGAGATTTCAGGTAATTTATTGAAAATGAAACTAAAAGAATTCGTAAATATCCTAAATGTGGATTTTTCTATTGTAAAAAGATACATTGCGTTATTCCCGGATCGGGTGTACCGGAATATTTATCAAGGAGGACTGATGGGTGAGCTGGTATAGCGAATATAGGAATGAATGGAAAGAAATCATAGAGACAGTGGCTCGCGAATGTAAAAGAGCTGAACTTATGGTTGGAAGGATACGGTGCAATCAATGTTTCTATTGGAACTATCGAAGATTGATCTTCCGTTTGTGTTCAAAGGTGGAACCTCTTTGTCAAAAGCATATAATCGGATAGATCGATTTTCTGAAGATATTGATTTGTCGATGAATCGAAAACCGACGCAGACTGAGAGAAAGGCATCAAAAGAACATATTGTAGAAATTGCAAAATCATTGGGGATGGAGCTTACAAATCCAGATCAAATTAAATCAAATCAAGACATGATTACAATATGTATGTATTTAGCTATGATTCTCTTTTCGCATCGAAACCAATGGAAATTATAGTGGAAACCAGTTACTACCAGACAGTATACCCTGTTGAGAAGCATGGAGCAGAGAAGTTGTTGGTGACGAAGCAGGGATGACAGGAAGACAGGTGACTAAATATATAAGACTCACAGAACTTATTCCGGAGTTACTCGATAATGTAGATGTAAAGAAAATAACTCTGACAATGGGTGTAGATCTTTCTTACTTAGATGTGCAGGTACAAAAATGGGTGTATGAATATTTCAAGGAAAATGGTTTCTTAAAACCAGTGCAGGTTGAAGCATTAAAGAATCATTCAAATTTATCCAATGCCTCACAGCACATGATAATTACCATATTAAATGAAGCACTCCCAAAGAAGAGCACAGCGGCAAAGGTATCTTTATCAGAGAAGAAGCTTGATAAGTATTTCCCACCACACTACTCCGCAAAGGATCGTGAGAATGTAATTATTCAATTGTTGGAGCAGTGGAGCACACAGCAGGCGCAGGAATAATAATATAGACAACATGTTCCAGAAGTGTAAAAAACGCACTTCTGGAACAGGAAGGAGAACAGTATTCATTTTATAAAATACCAAAGCTCTTATTTACAGAAGAGTATTTCAAAAAAATATCAGTGGAGGCTAAGGTGTTATACGGGTTGATGCTGGACCGGATGTCATTATCCATGAAAAACCAATGGCTGGACGAGGAAGGACGTGCGTACATATATATTCATTGGATGACATTATGGAAGCTCTTGGATGTAGCAACAAAAAGGCGATATCCATTATGAAAGAATTGGATACAGATGCCGGAATTGGTTTGATAGAAAAGAAGCGTCAGGGACAGGGCAAACCAACCATGATCTATTTGAAACAATTCGTGATACAGGATTTCCAGAAATGTAAAAATTACACTTCTGATGAAAAAACAGCAATTTCAGAAGTGAAGAATTTACACGTCTTGAAGTGTAAAAATAAAACTGTTGTTGTTGCATCAAACGAGTATCCGGCAGAACTGGTCAGAAGTAAATTTCTGAAACTGACCAGTGCTCATGTTCAATATGCCCCAGTTTGTCGTGAGTGGAAGATAAAGGACAGAAAGAAAATGGTTTTGAAGTTGATTGTAATAATGAGTATCGCGATGTGAATCAGGATCGGTCATGACTGAACCTGAGATTGAAACATTAGATCAGGAAATTTCGAGGGTGGAGAAGGAAGACTTTGTTTCAATGACGGACAAGGAAAACTGTTTTTTATGTGGTTCCAATCGTCCCGGAATTTTTGATTATTATAAAAAGGATGGATGCATTGCGCTGCCCTTACTCCTGACGGTAATCTGACTCTGGTTGACGATGTTGGTTCACCTACGAAAAGTGGAAAGCAGTTCATTACCGCTGTAACCAAAAACGGAAACTACTTCTATATCATCATTGACCGTGATGATAAGGGCGA
>OODU01003340.1_pt1 | contig 12212 bp, 10 predicted proteins | sample 1671171 | NCBI WGS metagenome assembly OODU01 (sample SAMN06348129, study PRJEB24527) | human gut metagenome | biome: human gut; feature: ankylosing spondylitis patient; material: feces | host: Homo sapiens | place: China | collected 2015-10
CATACGAGATTCAAGTGTGACTGGAGTTCAGACGTGTGCTCTTCCGATCTATGCTATGTTATATGATTTTACTATATAATCTGTTGTTTTGTTCATATGAATAATGAATTCTATATGATTTCTGTACTTATTTTCCTATAAATATAAAAAAATCGTATGAAATATCATACATACTTCATACGATTAAGCATATTTACGAACTTTTACGTCCTTCAAACGCTTTTAACAACGTCATAGCATCTGTATAGTCTAAATGACTACCTACAGGGATACCATGGGCAAGTCTGCTTACCCTACACTTCCCTTCTAATAATTTAGATATATATAAAGCAGTTGTTTCTCCTTCTACTGTAGGATCTAGAGCCAATATAACTTCTTCTGTTCTTTCATTCACTCTATTTAAAAGAGTCATTATATTCAATTGATCAGGTAATACTCCTTTTTGAGTGTTGATCAATCCATCTAGTACATGATATACACCATTATATTGCTGCATAGACTCTATTACTGATATATCTTTCGGATTTTGTACCACGCATATGATATTCTGATTCCTATTAGAGTTCTTACAAAACTCACAAAGCTCATCTTCTGTTAAATTACCACATCGTGTACACTTCTTTACCTTCTTTTTTAAATTTACTAGCGTTTCTGCCAATTCAGATATTTCTTCATCAGACCACCCTAATACAGTAAATGCATATCTCTCTGCCGTTTTAGCACCTACTCCTGGTAATTTCTGAAATTCATATATTAAATCATCAAATGTTTTTGGATACATGCTTCACCTTCTAATCTTCTTTTATTTTTATATTAGGAAACAAACTTTTCATATGATCTTCAATACTCATATTATTTTCAGATTCTGCGTCTTTTCTTTTTAAATGAACTTGAAATGGTTCTGGAAGATTACCACTAATCATTCTTTCTTTAAACTCATCCAGTACGCGAGATTGTTGTGTCTTATCCAATGCGAATACTTTCTTTGCTTTTCCTAATAACACTTCCATGAAATCTTCATATCCATAATTCAGTTCAAATTCATTTATTTGTTTCGCAAAGATTTCACTAGATACACATACGACAATATAATTAGATCCACTAGCCATAATAGTACTATTTCTCAATGTAGCCGCATATTTTCCAAATTCTAAACTTGATATGAATTGTCCTATATTATTGAACTTATTCGTATCAATACTTCTTTCCATCTTTGTAGCTCCAACTAACAATTGAATGACAAATTCATCATTTAATATGATTTTATTATTTTTATTTTCTGACTGTTTTAATGTTTCACGTGAAACATCAGAAATTTCAGGTTTCTCTAAAACCCCATTATTATCATCTTTTTGAGTGTTTTTCTCAATTATATCTGAGTCATCAGAAGTATCGTCATATGATGTTTCATAGTTTTCTTCTTCCTCTACCTCTTTAAAATCATTATGATCTGAATCAATAATATGTGTTTTCGATTCATATGAATAACTTGAAATCTTTAATAAAGAAGCTTCTAAGTAATCTAGTGCGTTAGATGCATATGTATATTTATCATATGTATCCATTAATTCTTCCATACACTTAATTCTGAAATTAATAGGTGCTAATTTGAAATATTTCCGAATCATATCTTTGTTCATATCTGAAACTAGAGTTGAATTTTCAGAATAATCTAAAATCAGACTATCCTTCAACATATGAATAAAGTCTGCTGTCAATCGTTTAATATCCATTCCCATATCTGAATATTTCTGAATATCTTTGACAAAACTATCTACATCTTTTTTATATACTGAATAAAATAATTTTCCAATATCTTCAGATGTTACGACACCATAAATTTTACGAATATCATTCACATCAATATGAGATGAACAGTATGCAACACATTGATCCAATATGGATAACGCATCTCGCATTCCTCCATCAGCCAATTGAGCAATTAACGTTAATCCATTCTCATCAATTTCAATTCCTTCGTTTTTACAAACAACAGATAATCTATATTTAATGTCATGCATACTTACTTTATTAAAGTCAAATCTTTGACAACGAGAAATAATAGTTGGTAAAACTTTATTAGGTTCTGTAGTCGCAAAAATAAAAATTACATGAGCAGGAGGTTCCTCGATTGTTTTTAACAATGCATTGAATGCTCCAGATGTCATCATATGAACTTCATCAATAATATAAATTTTATATTTTCCCTGCATTGGAGCATACTTCACTTTATCAATCAGATTTCTTACTTCATCTACACCATTGTTGCTGGCGGCATCAATTTCAATAATATCTGGATGACTTCCATTCGCAGCCATTTTACAGTTCTCACAAACTCCACAAGGAGCATCTTGACTATTTGTACAATTTAATGTCTTCGCAAATATTTTTGCGATTGAAGTTTTTCCTGTTCCTCTAGGACCACAGAATAAATAAGCATGAGCAATACGATTTTGAACAATCGCATTTTTCAATGTCTGAATTATATGTGTTTGTCCAACAACTTCATCAAAATTCGTTGGTCTATATTTTCTATATAACGCTTGATATGCCATTCGTAAAATCCTTTCTATATGTTTATCTGTATCTTATTTTATCATAGTTTTACTTATTTTATTTCATTGAAATAGGGAAGTACAATATATATGAAAAGCAGAAATCTTTCAAATTTATGATTTCTGCTTCTTTTTCATATCTCTTTTCTTCTTAAAAAAATGTTTTAATAAATCTGAACATTCAGATTCAAGAATTCCTTTTCTATATTCAGGATGATGATTAAATTCAGACACTTCAAACAAATTTGTACATGTACCCACACAGCCTCCTTTAGGATCGGATGCTCCATATACAACTTCTTTAATTCTAGATTGTATAATCGCACCTGCACACATAGGACATGGTTCTAAAGTTACATATAATATGCAGTCCTCTAATCTCCATGTATTTAATTTTTTACATGCTTTTTGAATTGCCATAATTTCTGCGTGTGCAATGCTTTGTTGTAAAGTCTCACGCTTATTATATCCACGAGCAATAACTTTATCATCTTTCACAATGACACATCCAATTGGAACCTCATCATAGCTTTCTGCTTTTTTAGCCTGCTTGATAGCTTCCTTCATCCATTTCACATCATCCATACTCATATCCTCAAAAAATAAAAAACTACTACACATGATGGAGCTTACTTAAGGCTGCTTCGTTCCCGACCTGACCTGATTCATAAGACATCATTGTAGTAGCCAAGTTATTATATCAAATCCATTTTCAATTCGCAATAGAAAAAAGCTGTCAAAGACAGCTTTTAAGATTAACCAATTTTCTTTTTACCACCCATGTAAGATTGTAATACTTCTGGAATCAAGATTGATCCATCTGCCTGTAAATTGTTTTCTAAGAATGCAATCAACATTCTTGGTGGAGCAACACAAGTGTTGTTTAATGTATGCGCAAAGTACTTTTCTCCATTTTCACCCTTAACACGAATCTTTAAACGACGTGCCTGAGCATCTGTTAAGTTAGAGCAACTTCCAACTTCGAAGTATTTCTTTTGGCGTGGAGACCACGCTTCAACATCCACTGATTTACATTTTAAATCTGCCAAATCACCTGAACAGCATTCCAATGTACGTACTGGAATATCTAATGTTCTGAAGAATTCTACAGTATTCATATATAATTTTTTAAACCATTCCATACTTTCTTCTGGCTTACAAACAACGATCATTTCTTGTTTTTCAAATTGGTGAATACGATACACACCACGTTCTTCAATACCGTGAGCACCTTTTTCTTTACGGAAACAAGGTGAGTATGAAGTATAAGTATATGGAAGATCTTTTTCTTCAAGAATTGTATCCTTGAATTTACCAATCATAGAGTGTTCACTTGTACCAATTAAATACAAATCTTCACCTTCGATTTTATACATCATACCTTCCATTTCCGCAAATGACATTACTCCATCAACTACTGAACTACGAATCATATATGGTGGAATTACATAAGTAAATCCTTTTTTATCAATCATGAAATCACGAGCGTAATTTAAGATTGCTGAATGTAGACGAGCAATATCTCCCATTAAATAGTAGAATCCATTTCCAGCTACACGACGTGCTGCATCCAAATCAATACCACTTAAACGTTCCATGATTTCAGTGTGATAAGGAATTTCAAAATCAGGAACAACAGGTTCTCCAAATTTTTCTAATTCAACGTTTTCACTATCATCTTTTCCAATAGGAACACTATCATCAATGATATTTGGAATCTGCATCATTTTTTCAGTAACAGACTCTCTTAATTTAATTTCTTTTTCTTCCAAAGCTGTTAACTCGTGAGCAATCTCAGCAATTTGTTGCTTAATTTCTTCAGCTTCTTCTTTTTTACCTTGGCCCATCAACTTACCAATTTCTTTAGAAATCTTTTTACGATTAGCACGTAAATCATCCGCATGTTGTTGTGTTTGGCGAAGCTCTTTATCCTCCATTAACACTTCATTTACTAAAGGCAATTTGTAGTCTTGGAACTTTTTCTTAATGTTCTCTTTGACAATGTCCGGATTTTCACGGACAAATTTCATATCTAACATGATATCCTCCTCTGCATAAAAAAAGAGACACTCGCACCCATAAAGGGACGATGTCTCGCGTTGCCACCCTTTTTACCATATATATACATATATGATCTCTTAACATGATAACGGTATGTACCGGATCAAACTACTAGTTTCATTCGATCACTCTAAGGTGCTATTCAATTATTCATATCAGTATTTTCACCAGCCATACTGTCTCTAATTAATATATGGAATAATCTACTTATCCTTATCTTTGTTTTCAACACATTTATACCATTAATACAAAGCTAAAGTCAACCGCTTATTCTGTGAAATAGCCACATTAAATCGGATTTATCATATGATTCTACTTATCTACAAATCATATTTAATGTTACGACGATATAAAGTATCAAAATATAAGAAATCCATCTGTAATCCATTCCTATAAACAGTAAAACTAAATGAATAATAGTAAGCCTAGTAGAGAAAAGAAGGCAAAAATTCGTTTTGATGTTTCTGTATAATACAAATAATATAAGCCAATTACAGATATCACAAAAACAGCTACAGTACATAAAGAACCTATAATATTTTCATGACCAGAAATATAAATACATGCAGCGACAAAGATCATATATACGAAAGCAATTATATCTACAGTTCTATCTTGTCTACAACTTTCCATTTTGTATACATCAAAATTGCAGATTATATTTGCGACTTATTCATTCCACTGATTATTTTTCACCGCAAACAGTGAGAATTTGCATATCTATTATATTTACATTTTTCACTCTTTTTTTGTCTACATTATATATTTGGATTATTTCTATCTGATTTATCATATGAAAAAGGAGTAAAATCATAATTTTACTCCTTGCATGCTTTATTCTTCTGTGTTTTCTTCTGATTCTGCTTCAGGCTCTTCATGATCTACCAATGTCATACGAGTTACTTTCGCATCTCCATTTAAGTTGATCAATCTTACACCTTGTGTATTTCTTCCGTAGATTCCTACATTCTCTAAAGCTACACGGATCATGATTCCATCACTCGCAACAATCATCGCATCTTCTTTACCAGTAACCGCACGCATACACATTAGCTTACCTGTCTTTTCTGTGATATTAATTGTGCTAACACCTTTTTTACCACGAGAAGTCAAACGATAATCTTCGAACTTACTACGCTTACCATATCCATTTTCAGAAACAACAAGAACTGTGTCTCCTTCACTTGATAGTGCAGCACCTACAACTTCACTGCCATCACAATTGAATCCTAATACACCGCTTGCACTACGTCCCATGATACGAACTTGATCTTCATTGAATCGAACAGCTTTACCATTTGATCCAGAGATAATTACTTCATCTTGTCCTGTAGTTAATTTCACAAAACGCAATTCATCATCTGGTTTTAAACTAATCGCAATCTTACCATTACGATTGATATTTTCAAATTCAGATACAGATGTACGTTTCACAATACCATTCTTTGTAACGAATAATAATGTTTCACTTTCATCATCCTTAGGAACAGCTACAAGAACATTAACTTTTTCACCTTTTTCCAAAGTCATTAAATTCACAATTGGAATACCTTTAGATGTTCTAGATCCACTTGGAACATTGTATCCTTTTAATCGATATACACGACCCTTATCTGTAAACAACAACAAGAAATCATGTGTCGACATCGAAATCATAGTATCGATAGAATCCTCTTCATTTAATGTCAATGATTTGATTCCACGACCACCGCGATTTTGAGCACGATATGTATCTACAAGCTGACGCTTAATATATCCAGACTCAGTTAATGTGATAATTACATCTTCCACTGGAATTAAGTCTTCATCTTCCATATCAACAGAAGCATCACTAATTTCAGTTCTTCTTTCATCACCGTATTTCTGATCAATTTCATTTAAATCGTCACGAATGATTTGAAGAACACGATCATGATTTGCCAAGATATCCTTCAAATCTTCAATTGTCAATAATAATTGTTGATATTCATTTTCAATCTTATCTCGTTCCAATCCAGATAATCTTCTTAACTGCATTGCCAAGATAGCTTTAGCTTGAATCATACTCAATCCAAACGCATCACATAAATCTTGAGATAAACCGGCCTCATCTTTTTTAGAACTACGAATCATATGAATAACTTCATCGATATGATCCATCGCAATTCGTAAACCTTCTAAGATATGTGCACGATCCTGTGCCTTCTTTAACTCAAACTGTGTTTTTCTTACAACTACATCAACCTGATGAGCAATATAATCATGAATAATATCTTTTAAAGGCAATTGTTTAGGACGACCATTTTCAAGTGCCAACATATTGATACCAAATGAAGTTTGAAGTGGTGTTAATCTAAACAACTGATTTAAAATTACTTCTTCCTGCGCATCCTTCTTTAGCTCCATTACAATACGAATACCTTCACGGTTACTTTCATCGTTTAAATAAGTAACACCTTGAATTGCTTTATCACGAATTAAAGAAGCCATTTTAGTAATTAAGTTTGCCTTATTGACCTGATAAGGAATTTCATAGAAAATAATCTGTTTCTTTCCGTTTGATAATTCTTCAACACGATACTTAGAACGAATCATAATGGATCCACGTCCTGTTTCAAATGCTTGACGAATACCTTTACGACCCAAAATGATTCCTCCAGTAGGGAAGTCTGGTCCTTTAATTACTTCCATCAATTGAGGAACTGTAATATCCGGATCATCCATTACCGCAAAAATGGCTTGAATCGTTTCTGATAAATTATGAGGTGGAATATTTGTTGCCATACCAACCGCAATACCCACAGCACCATTGATCAACAAGTTTGGAATACGACTAGGCAGCACAACCGGTTCGCTTTCTTCTCCATCATAGTTTGGAATAAAATCAACCGTATCCTTTTGAATATCACGCAGCATCTCCATAGAGATTTTTGACATACGAGCTTCCGTATAACGCATTGCCGCAGCTCCATCTCCATCTAGAGAACCAAAGTTTCCATGACCATCCACTAATGGATATCGATAAGAGAAATCCTGGGCCATACGAACCATCGCATCATATACAGCTGTATCCCCATGAGGGTGATACTTACCAATAACTTCACCAACAATACGTGCACTCTTTTTATGTGCAACACCTGAAGTAATTCCCAATTGATTCATCGCATGCAAAATACGACGATGAACTGGTTTCATACCATCACGAACATCTGGTAATGCACGTGAAACAATAACGGACATTGAATAATCTAGAAAGGCTGTACGCATTTCTTTGGATATTTCAACATCTTCTACATAGTCATATCGCTTATTTTCTTCTTCCATAAGGACCTCCTACTAGTAATCCAAATTAGCGTATACAGCATTTTCCTGAATATATTCACGCCGAGGCTCTACATCCTCACCCATCAACATATCAAATACACTGTCCGCTTCCATCGCATCATCAATTGTGACACGTTTCAATACTCTATGATGTGGATCCATCGTTGTTTCCCACAACTGTTCTGCATCCATTTCCCCTAAACCTTTATAACGCTGAACTTTGTACCCATCTTTAAATTCTTCGCGCAACTGATCCATTTCCTGTTCCTTATACGCATAGGCAATCTTTTTTCCTTTTTGCACCTTATATAAAGGAGGTTGTGCAATATAAACATATCCACCTTCAATAACAGGTTTCATAAAACGATATAAGAAAGTCAACATCAATGTACAAATATGACTACCATCGACATCGGCATCGGTCATAATAACAATTTTGTGATAACGTAATTTCGTTACATCTACATCTTCTTGAATTCCACATCCAAAAGCAGTAATCATACTACGAATTTCCTGGTTTTCAAAAATACGATGCGTTCTAGCTTTTTCAACATTTAAAATCTTACCACGCAAAGGTAAAATAGCTTGTGTTTTCGCGTCACGACCTTGTTTCGCGCTGCCCCCGGCAGAATCACCTTCGACGATATAAATTTCACATTCACTTGCATCTTTACTTGAACAATCCGTTAATTTACCTGGTAATGAACTAATTCCATCCAATGCAGATTTACGACGTGTTAATTCACGAGCTTTTTTTGCTGCAATTCTTGCCTTGCTGGCAATTTCTGCCTTTTCTACAATAGCCTTGGCAATATCTGGATTTTCTAAGAAGAAACGATTGATCTGTTCACCCGCAATATTTGAAACAATCTTACGAACTTCACTATTTCCTAATTTTGTCTTTGTCTGTCCTTCATACTGAGGATCCGGGTGCTTAACAGAAATAATCGCAACCAATCCCTCTTTAACGTCATCCTGAGATAAACTCTCATCCTTTTTGATCATATTATTATTTTTTGCATAGGCATTAATACAACGAGTCAAAGCCATTCTGAAACCATCTTCGTGATATCCACCTTCATGCGTATGAATATTATTACAGAAAGAATAAATACTAGATTGATAGCCATCGTTATATTGCAAAGCAACTTCTGCAAGAATACCATCCTGCAATCCCTCTACATAAATGACTTTGTCACTGATTGTACTCTTATTCTTATTTAAGAATTGTACATACTCAATAATTCCACCCTCATATTTATAGTCATTACTTGGACCATCTGATGTTCTTTTATCAGTTAAAGTTAAACGTATATCCTTATTTAAAAAGGCAAGCTGACGCAGACGAGAATTCAACGTTTCATAATCATAAACTGTTGTATCCTTAAAAATCGTTGGATCTGCTTTAAAACGAACTAAAGTACCTGTTTCTTCTGTTGTACCAATAATTTTTAAAGGCTCCACCGCATGTCCACCATTTTCAAAACGAATAAAATAAATTTTACCATCCTGATAAACAGTAACCTCTAACCATTCACTCAACGCATTAACGACACTGGCACCAACACCATGCAAACCTCCGGAAACCTTATAAGCACCTCCACCAAATTTCCCACCTGCATGTAATACCGTCATAATTGTTTCTACTGCGCTAATCCCTGTCTTTTCATGAATTCCAACTGGCATACCACGACCATTATCACGTACCGCAATAATATCCTCTGGCTCAATTGTCACATCAATTCGATTCGCAAAACCAGCCAAGGCCTCATCAATACCATTATCTACAATTTCCCAAACTAGATGGTGAAGTCCACGTACAGAAGTGGAACCAATATACATACCTGGTCTCAAACGAACCGCTTCTAACCCTTCTAACACCTGAATATCATCCGCTGTATACGAATGTTCTACTTGTGTAGCTTGTGTTTCTAATTCTTCAAATTCAAGAATCTCTTTTTGTAATTCATCCTGACTCATTTGTAGACCTCCTTGATTCTCCCTTGTTCTATATCATAGAATCGAACTTCACGATTCCAATGCATATTCAATCGTTCTGTTGTTGTTATAAAAATCTGCATATCATTAGGAAGCTTTTCAATTAATTGTCGCTTTCTAAGATTATCCAGTTCACTAAATACGTCATCCAATAATAAAATTGGATATTGCCCACTCTTTTCATAAATAATTTGGGCTAAACCCAATTTAAGTGCCAATACAAAACTTCTTTTCTGCCCCTGACTAGCCACTTCACATACAGGTTTTCCATTCAATTCAAATAAAATATCATCCCTATGAATTCCAATCAAAGTCTGATGATATTTTTTTTCTTTTTCAAAAACCTTGGCATAAGCTTCCTTCATATCTCCATCCAAATCAATAAACGTTATATACTTAGCATCTATATATTCTTTTTCATTTGAAAAGAATGGATATAGCTCACGCGCTTTTATCATCAAAGAATTCAAAAATTCATTTCTTTGTTTCATAATGATTTTTTGAACATCTATCATCTGATCCAAATAAATTTGAACTAAACACTCATCCACTTTACTCTGTTTCAAAGCTTGATTTCTCTGCTTTAAAATTTTTTGATACGAAGATAACGTAACCGTATACGTTTTTGACAATTTCATTAACTCCATATCAATAAATCGTCTTCGATTTTTTGGAGATGAAGTAAATAAAGATAAATCGTCTGGACAAAATAAGATCGCATTTTCAATTCCAATAAAATCCGAATACTTCTTAACTGGATTTTGAAAACGAAACAAATGCTTTTTTTGATGATCCACAATCACTTTCAATTCTTCTTTTCTGTGATTAGACTCCACCGCTGCCTGAACACAAAATTCATTGCACCCATGCATGATCATACTGTCCAATTGATTTGTTCGAAACGAACGCAAATGACTTAAAAAATAAATAGCTTCAATTAAGTTCGTTTTTCCCTGTGCGTTTTTTCCATATAAAAAATGAATGCATTTTGGTGTAAAAGAAAAAGACATGGTTTCATAATTACGGAAATGAAAACATGTCAGTTTTTCAACATTCATTTCACTTCAATCCTTATTCCATTAGTTTCTACAATATCTCCATGGTAGATCTTTTTTCCACGACGATTTTCATTAACGCCGTTGACTAATACTTCCATGTTTGCTAAATATTCCTTGGCCTGTCCACCACTATAGACAACATCGCAAGCTTTCAGCAATTGTGCTAATGTAATATACTCATCTTTAAGTTCAAATTCCATGAAAATACCTCTTTTCGCACTATAATTATATCATAAAACGACATAAATAGCTATGCGTACAGAGATACCGATATAAAAAGAAACCGTTTAAAACGAGTTTAAACGGCATTTTCTTTAATCATAACTACGAATTGGCACTAAAATCATTAAGACTGAAGCATCTTCCGGATTTGATACCTTGATAGGCTTCATAAATCCAGAAAATTCAATTAATACTTTTTCGCATCCCAATGCCTTGATCGCATCCAACATATATGTACCATTACATGTCAATGAAATATCTTCTCCTTCATATTCACACTTAGTCAATACTTCATCAGAGTTTCCAATTTCACTTGAATACGTCTTAACATGAGTTTCTGCAGTTGAACATTCCAATTTTATTAAATGTACTTTATCATTACGAATGAAGTTAGTACGATCAATTGTACCTGCAATTTCATATGAATCCACCAACATCTTAGATACACAACTTGTAGGAATAATTCTTTGTACATCTGGGAAAGTTCCATCAATCAAACGAGTTTGGATAATTGTTTTATCAAATACAAACTGTGCTTTTTTAGAATCTGCATAAATATCGATTGTATCATCATCCGAAACAGAACGAACAACCTCAGTTAAAGATTTACTAGGAATTGTGATATTAAAATCTTGACTTGAATTCAATTCAATTGTTTTTCTAGCTAAACGATATGAGTCTGTTCCAGAACAATACAACATATTACCTTGTGAATTGAAGTTTACCCCTGTTAATACTGGACGTTGATCTTTATCGCTGCACGCAAATGCAGTTTGAGAAACAATAGATTTTAAATCTGTTGCCTTCAATACAAAATGATGATTAGGTTGTGTAAAATCAATATCAGGATATTCATTAGAACGAATACCATTTAAATTAAATTGACCATTATCACTAGAAATACGAACTAAAGAGTAGTCAATTACTTCAATTTCAATATTTTTACAATCCAACTTACGAACAATTTCTAACAAATACTTAGAATCAATAATAATAGATCCTTCTTCTTCAATAT
>OODU01003343.1_pt1 | contig 12207 bp, 10 predicted proteins | sample 1671171 | NCBI WGS metagenome assembly OODU01 (sample SAMN06348129, study PRJEB24527) | human gut metagenome | biome: human gut; feature: ankylosing spondylitis patient; material: feces | host: Homo sapiens | place: China | collected 2015-10
CAGTCTTTTTGGTGAAACATCGGGATCTGCCGTTTGGCCTATGCCTTTTCCTCAGATTACCTCCAATTCAAGCGTTTTGGGCAGCAGACCTTTTGCTCTCACCGTGACCGTAATCTTTCCGGGGACATCGCCGCCGCGGACCACGGCCAATGCTTTGCCGTAGTAGGTCGTGTGGGTATCGGAGAAAAAGTTTTCCCCCATGTTAGGACGTGCAGAACCAAGGGCCAGCAGCGTCCCGGCACCGTCAACCTCCACCGTGACCGCAGTATCCTCAGAAGATTTTGTGATGCCATCCGCCCCCGTCAGGTCAATGCTGATGTAGGCCAAATCCTGCGTTTTTGCCTGCAAGGTGCTCCGGTCGGCCACCACACGCAGTTCGGCAGGTCCTGCAGCTGTCTTCATGGAAGTGCGGCTCTGTTCTTTTCCCTCGCCATCGTAGCTGATTGCGGTGATGGTACCGGGCTCATAGACAACGCGTTTAAAGACGGCCTTGTATTCCTTCGTCTTTTTTCTGCCATAGGAATGCCCGTTGACAATGAGTTCCGCCGTTTCGCCGTCAGAGTAGACCGTGACCTTGGTTTTTTTGCCTTCACAGCCGGCCCAGGACCAGCTTGCCACTGCGTCTGTGTCACGCCACATGGATACAGAGCCGGTCTCCCCTGCGTGGGTATACGGTTCTACGCCGATGCCGGGGGTATGGTCCAGCCCCCAGATCAGCCGATTCCACTGTACCTCGGGGCGAAGCTTTCCGCAAATGTCGATCACGCCGCTGCCGGCGGAGATGATGGGCGCGTCCTGACCGGGATTTTTGAAGCTTTTGTAACGGACGGTACCGATGCCCGCCTCTCCCAGATAATCCCAGCCCGTCCACATAAAGTCGCCGATGACATAGGGGAATTTTTTCACCAGTTGCCAGTTATGATACAGGTTTTTGGGCAGGGTCTCGGACCCGACAATGACGCGGTCGGGATGGAGCGTACCGTCCTTCTCGTATCGGGACGCGGCGTAGTTGTAACCGCCAATATCCAGATAAGAGAAACTCACCTTTGTGGCATCGTCCGCGGCAGGTTTGGCGGCCATTTTTTCAATCATACCCCCCGCCAGGTTCATCAGCATATTGAAGAAGGCGCTGGTGGGAACATTGTCCATCGTCTGACTGCCGTTTTGATTCTCTTTCCCGTTCTTTTTGTTGCCGTATATGCCGCCGCCCTTGGCCGACATACTGCACAGCATCAGGTTGACCCCCATCGTCACTGCTTTGTCCGGGTCCAGCTTTCGTGCCAGGACCGCTAATTTTTTACAGTACTCCTGTCCTTCGGGTATAGCCAGTTCGGAGATTTCATTTCCGATAGAGTTCATGACTACACTGGGATGATTGTAGTTTTTGATGACCATAGCTGTGAGATCCTGCTGCCACCATGCGCGGAAATCCCGGTCCGCATAGTCGTAGGGGTTTTTATGTACCAGCCAGTTGTCGCAGAATTCATCCATGACATACAGACCCAGCCGGTCACAGGCATCCAACAGCGCCTTGGAGGCAGGGTTGTGGGCGGAACGTATCGCGTTGAAACCGGCCTCCTTGAGCAGACGGACACGGCGAAACTCGGCATCCTCAAAAGAGCAGGCACCCAGAATACCATTGTCGTGGTGGACGCAGGCACCACGGAGCAGCGTTTTCTTGCCGTTTACAAAAAATCCTCTGGTGCTCCAGCTAAGGGTACGGAATCCAAACCAGGCGTCCGCCTCATCCACCATCTCACCATTTTTCAGCAGTTCCGCTCTGCATCGGTACAGTTCGGGATGTTCCGCGTCCCAAAGCCGCGGCTGGGAAACGGGAATGTCCGCCGACGCAGTGCCTTCCTTGACCGCAGTTTCGGCCTGCGCTACCACCTTTTCACCATCCAGAACAGAGACTCTGACCGTATCACCACCGGTGACCGAAACCTTCACATGGGCCGCATCGTTTCCGGAGGTGGAGATGAGCAGTCCATCCGGGCGGATATGACTCTTATCCCCCAGGAAGAGGTTTACGTTGCGATAAATTCCGCTGCCGGAATACCAACGGGAATTGGGTACCGACGAGTTGTCCGCAATCACTTTGATTTCATTTTCTTCGCCATACTTCAGTTGTGGGTCCAGCACCACAAAGAAGTTGGTATACCCGTACCGCTGTTCAGCCACAAGCGCATCGTTCACGAACACCTGCGCGTTTTGATAAACTGCCTCAAATTCCAGCACAGCGGACTGTGTCCGCCACGTTTCAGGCACAAGAAACCGTTTGACGTAGACATAGGCCCCGCCGGGAAAGTATCCGCATGCTCCCGCTGTTGCCGCATCCTTCGAGCGTTTCTCGTACAGCATGGCATCATGGGGAAGTGTGACCGGCTGCATAGACGGTTCCTTTCCCACAGTGCCAAATAGCCAACCCCGGTTAAAATCTTTCTTTTTCACTTTCCTGATCTCCTTAAATATGCGCGAACGCTTCGCTGTTTGTGCAATATACGATATCGTTTCGGCCTGCGATTGATTCAAAAAGCCGCTCCAAAGCATACCAACTGGCGTTTCCCTTGTCGTAGTCCATTTCATAACTGTGTGCCCACAGGAACAACAGCAGATCCTTTTCTCCTGGTTCCTCACATTTGAAACGCTCCACCAGTTTCACGGCATTTTTCAGAATCAGCGAGGAGGAAGGCCGAAAGTTCATCGGATCCTCCGGGAACGCAAAGCCGCCGGAGGGAAAGACCACTCTGGCATATTGATACCCCTGCGCCTTCAGATACGCCTGGGCAGCCGGCGAGGTTGAACCCTGCGCATAGGCGTGCCCCACGACCGTGGTGCCGAAGATTTTTTCCAGCGCGGCCTTGTCCGCATCCACCGATGCGCGCATTTCATCCTCGCTGACAGCCCCCAGCGGTTCATGCCGGAAACCATGGGTGGCAATCTCCATTCCCTCATAGACCTGGCGCACCTCGTCCTGTGGAATTCGGTTGTGCTGCACATAGGAAAATGGAAACTTGTGCTTTACGCCTTCGGGGCAATCCTGAAAAGAGAAGGTTCCAAGCCCCTTCACCTCGCCGCGGGTGCCAAACAGGCCGGCATTGAGGTTGAAGGTTCCCTTGAGTCCGTATTGCCTCATGAGCCGGATCACCCGTTTGTCCTGTTCCAGTCCATCATCAAAGCTGAGCGTGAAATACTTTTTTCCCATGCCTACGCCTCCCCCGTCAGCTTTTGCAAATCATACGCCTGCGCCATCAGCATTCCTCCGGCCTGATTCGGGTGCAGGTGATCCCCCTGGTGATAACGCTCGTCGGTGAACGAAGGATTCTTCGGATCGCGCAGCAGTGCATCCGCATCAACCATATAATCGAACAGCGCGCTATCTCGGAGCCATCCATTGATACGGACTCTCAGCGCCTCCATCTCCGGGGTATACCCTTTTTTCACAAAACCGCTGCGGGGCGGAAGCGTCTGGGCAATCACCCGGACACCGGCCTTATGAAGCCGATCCACAATATCGGTTACAGCCGAAGCATATTGTTCCAGCGAGATGACCGCCCCTGTCTTTTGGGAATAGTAGGCTACATCATTGACCCCCAACGCCAAAATCACGCCGCAGAGTCCTGAAAAGCGGAGTACATCTCGCTCAAAGCGGGACACCCCTTTTTCCCCGTAGGAAGTTCCCATCAGGCCCGGGATATCATAAAGCAGACAATTCCCGCTGATTCCGGCGTTCATCAGTGCGTAGTCACCGCCATACGCATCGAACAGACGCCTTTGCAACGGTTTTACCCAGCGGTTCATAGCCGTTATACTGTCCCCGAACGCCACGATGATTTTGGAAGGCTGACCGGTAAACACCTCGATCTGATCCATCCCGGGAATCGCCTCATAAAGGCTGTACTGTTCCATATACTTTTCCCGCCGGGGTGGGGGCAGCTCGCTGTCCGCCGTATGATTTCCCTTGTAGCTTACCGCATTTTCCTCGATCATATTGCTGTCCATGACCTTGGATGCATAGTAGAGTCTGATTTCCAGCTCTTCCCCCATCGTCACCGGGAGCGTCAACGCATCCGAATAGCAGCTTTCCCCCGCGGGAACCGTGAAAACACAGCTGCCGTCCCGCGTGACGGTATGCATCTCTCCCTGCGCCCACACGGTCAGTCCCCCAATGGTGTAGGGTTTCTTTCCATAGTGGTTGGAGAAACGGATCCGAAGTTTCTCGCCCGAAACCTGGGATATCACAGAATACACCACTGTTTTTTTCTTGCCCGCCAAAAAGCCCATCGCGAAGGCAGGGGCCGCGGCTTGGTGCCAGATTGGTGTCCAGTCCATCATTATCCTCCTTTATGCCAACGTAATACTCAAGATGTCAAGCGTTCCCTTTCCCTTATACCGGAAATACAGCGGGCAGGAATCCAGGGGGCGCCCGCTCTCCAACGCCAGACGTCCGGCATCGAATTTTACTCCGGCGGTTGTCCAGTCGGCTGTCCCGGCAAGGGGAATGGATGCTATGACAGGGTCTTTTTCCCCAGATAAGAGTTCCAGCACGCCGCCTGCGCCGCGAACCGTTACAGCAATGTGGGTGCTTTCAGTCAGATCAAAATATCGGAAACCGGCAATACTGCCATTCTTCATTTTGGAAATATACGCCTTTGGTGCCGCCTTCTCTGTCTCTATGGTCACTTCCTGTTCCGCGGGCTCCGGCGGCTCGTAGTCCGGACCATCCTGGGTGATCTCGGGTCCGTCCATCGGGTTGCGCAGACCAAACATTCCGGCATGGTGCAGGACACAGGCAATGTAGGCCGGATAGGTCCCGATTCCCTTCAAAGGGCCGCCATTCAATCCGCAGCTCGTGGACTCCACCATGCGGATGGTCCCGTCCTCACGGATCTCAATGGGCTCAGCTACCGCCTGCCGGTTTCGTTTGGCGCCATTGGTCGTTCGGTGGTCAAATATATACCATTGCCCGTGGACGCATACCATACCGCCGTGGCTGTTTCCCATCGGATATGCCGCATTCATGAGCTTTCTTCCCTCCAGACCGATATCACTTGAGGAATGGATCGGTCCCTTGTGGATAAATCCCTTGTCGGGGAACAGGCTCATCGCGTAATTGAGACCGGTGATGTCCGTGGCCGGATAGACCAGATAATACCACTCACCGATGTGACGGATAGAGGGTCCTTCCCAATAGTTCGGCTTCTTGGGATTAAAATCCGCCGGCATGATGATGGTGGGTTCGCTGATGATGGTCAGCATATCAGAGCTGAGTTCCATCACAAACAGACCCTTGATCTCGTGGCCGAATTGTCCGTTGGATTTCTGCCCGCTGCCCACGTAGAGAAACACCCGCCCGTCATCATCCACCAGAACGGCTGGGTCAAACATAAACCAATCCTCCGGCTTTGAGCCGTAGACTCGCCCGTCCGGGAAGTGAACATCGCCCAAATATTGGTATTTTCCCGCAGGTTTGTCACACACAGCGACCGATGTGATCGACGTATTGGCCACCGAATAGTAAAGGTAGTACCGTCCGTCTGTGCCGCGCACCACATCCGGTGCATAGTAGGACAGATTCTCTTTATTCCACGGCGTATCTTGCTTTTTGAAGATTACGCCTTCATACCGCCAGTCGGAAAGATCCTCTACCGGGGTCGACCAGCATACGTAATCGCCCTCACAGTATTCCTTGGCACCAAAGAGATCATGGCTCCCATAAATGTACAGCCGCTGACCAAACACCTTCGGTTCAGCATCCGGGATGTATTCCCAACTGGGAAGATAGGGGTTATAACATTGCCGCTTCACAGAAACTTCCTCCTTCAAAAATACTCAATTCTATGTTATACTATACTTAATTCCATGCTATACTGCCATAAAAGGGGGGATGCCCGCATGGAACACCTGTTTTTTGACAGCATTGATGAAATGCGGAACCAGACCGGCAGCCATGGTCCGAACTATCTTCGCAACCATACGGCCGAACGGGACTATTTTTCTCCGTTGTCCATTGTAACCAGCATCCAGAAACCTCAGGAGTATCTGTTTTCCAACTATATGGATGCATGGTCCTTTTGCGTTCACACCCCGAACAAGCACGAATTCTTTCATGAGACCTACATGCACAAACATAATTTTTTTGAGCTGATGTATGTGCAGCGGGGCCAAGTCCGGGTGATGATCGAGGGGGCCGAGACCACCTATACGCAGGGGAACCTTTGTCTCCTCAATCGAAACACCATGCATCGCGAAACAGATATGTCGAATGCGGATATCGTTTACATCGGCATCGATGCCTCTCTGCTGACACAGTGGCCCAAATCATTTCCGCCGCCCTTTCAGTACAAAAGCATTCTCAATCAGTTTTTCAGCGACAATCTGTCGGAACGTGCCGACTATAAAAAGGACTACCTGGACTTTACCCTTTTAGGAGCAGATACGATCCCGCAGCTCACTCAGGAATTGATTCGCGCCTTTACGGTCAAGCGGATCGGATACCAGTTTGACGTCTATTCCTCTCTGCTCCGGCTGTTTGCCGCCTTGGAGAATCCTGACATATACAAAGCAACACACATTTCGCTGAGGAACAGTCAAGAACTGCTGACGGCGGAACAGGTCAAGAAACTGATTGAAACTCACCACGGGGCTATCCAGCGGACCAATCTGGCGGAGGCACTTAACTACTCCTGCGAGCATATATCCCGCATCATCAAGACAAACACCGGATACACTCTGAAAGCGTATTGTCAAAAGGTACAGATGGCCGAGGCGGCGCGGCTTCTGAGAACCACAGAGCTGCCGGTCTGCCAGATCGCGGCATCCATGGGCTATGAGAACAGAACGCAATTCTACAAAGTGTTTCGGCGCGAGTACGGCCTCACCCCATTGGAATACCGCCGCCATATTGCGGAGGAATGATCCTTACCCGGCATTGCGGTGATCCAGGCATTCCCGGATTTTTCGGCGCTCATCGTCCTTGATCGGGTATGTCCGCAGGATCAAAGCCGACAATACGCCGAGGATGGCAGGAACAAGACCCATGATAACGATAAACCAATTGAGCATGGTCGGAATCTGCGACAGTTCCCCCATGTATTCGGAGGTGACGGGATCCACGTTGTAGCCGATTGACATGAGCACAGCGCCAATAATCGCAGCCGAAAGCGCTGCCTGCGCTTTGACAATGAAACCGCCGACAACCATTGTCAAGGCAGAACGATCCTTGCCGGTTTTATAAATGTTGTAGTCCATAATCTCCATTTCCACCATGGATTGCGGGACAAAGTCAGTTCCCACCCCCACTGCCATGATGAACAGGGTAACGAAGAACAGCGCAGGAACATTCGCAAGCAGACCCGCCATCTGGGTAATAAACAGGACCACCCCGCCGACAGACTGCACAACCAGAAGGAAACAAGTCATTTTGATCGGGTTGTTCTTAAAGAGCTTCAAGAGCGGACGACCAATAACTGCACCAACCAGCAGCGGTATGAGCATCATCATGGAAGAAATGCCGTTGAGGACACCATACTGCTCCATGTTTGTGACACCGGTGGTCAAATCCGTGCAGAATCCCCATTTTATGTAATACGCAGGCGTGGCAAAAATAAGGGACCAGATAAAACCGGAAAAGATGCCTTTCAAATAGTAGACCACCATCGGCTTGTTCTCTTTGAACAGAAGAAAGAAGTCCTTAAACTTTACCGGCTCTGCCTCTTCTTCCTGCACACTGTGCTTTTCCTTGACAAGGAACCAGCCAATAAGGGAGAGCACCATCGCTGCACCAACAATAGCAGTGATCAGGATGGCAAACGAGTCGTGATAGTTGCCCACGTGTTCGTTGACCGCAACCAGCACAGCTGTAAAGGCGGACGTAACGACGCCCAGGATCATGGTCCAAACCCGCGGCCCGATAACCAGCTTGGAACGTTCGTTGGGATCATTGGTCATCGTTCGGAACAAAAGATTATCCTTATAAAAGGATGTTCCCACATCAAACAAAAAGTAGAAAACGATAACCCACACAACAACCAGTACGGGCTTGGACGCCAACTCGGACGGGAACGAGTAGAGACATACACAGCCAATGCCGGTCAACAGTATGCTGAGGAGAAAAAAGGGTTTGTACTTTCCGATTTTGGTCCGTTTCCCGCGATCCATCAAAAATCCCTGAATGGGATCATCCACGGCATCAAAAACCCGCGCAAACAGAAGAAGCGATGTGGCCAAGGTCGCCCCCATAGCGCCCAGCCCGGCGTAGTCGGTCATATACTGCATAAACATACTGGACATAAACACGGTACAGAGACCATTTACAGTAGACAGCGCCGTTGCGCCGAAACAGTCCCGCAGTGTAATTGCGTCCGGATTTTTCACACGGACAGACTTGAGCATTATTATCCTCCTTGTCATTTCATCAATTATTCTCAACCAACAAAGCCCGAATTCGTGCAATTCCAACAATTCAATGATAGATTATTCCTTTGTATTCCACAATGACAAAAGGTCGCCCTTTTTCAATTTATTGTATCATTTTGTTTCTTTGCGCCGAAGCGAGAGAGAATAATCACATTTTGTTACAACGCGGTATGTACCTTTCACAAAAATGGTCCACTGCACCGTTTTGCCCGCCGGTACACAGGGCGGCGAGGCCTTACGGGTTATGCGTGTTGTATGACACCGCCGCACGCGTATCAGAAATTTGCAGTCTTTGCATAGAAGATGTCCGATTTGAGAGCCCGCCACACATTCGCATAATGGGGAAAGGAATGAAAGTGCGGGCCGTTCCCATTTTGCCGGCAACTGCAAAAAACGAAAAAACCGCAGCCAATGGGAAATTGGCTGCGAGGAAATTGAAAACATTCTGAAAACAGCAGGATTTATTCTGTTTTTCTCAAAAAAATTGCCCCTTCTCCTGCCAAATTCCAGAAAGCGGCAGGGAAAGTGGGCATCAAGTTGGGGAAACCGCCCTAAAATGGTTGGACAACACTGTAAAACCGCGTCCCAAAATTGTGTGGTGAAGCTGTCAGCTTTCGACGATACAGTGAAGAAAAAGCCTGCGACATCTTTTTTGTCACAGGCTTATGGTGCGCCCGAAGGGATTCGAACCCCCGGCACCTGGCGTCGGAGAACTACGACACGGCGCGTAATTTGATGATACACTGCGATTTTTTGTTGGTTCTGCACTGCTCTGCCACACCTGCCACGAGCAATATAAAACAATGTGTCAACGATAAAAACTGACCACTGGCAGTAAAAAACACTGCCGGTGGTCAGTTGGTGGTCAAAAAATGGTCAATGCGTGCGAGATACGGCGCTGCCTTTTGCCTTACCGTAAGCCCTTTTCATAGCGGTAGCAGACACAACCCACTGTTTGCCGAATTTGCATACGTCAACGCCTTTTACCAGCTTCCCATAGGACACAGCTTTTCGCAGGGTAACTGTGATAAGGAAGTGACTTATACTTGACTGTTAGCTGACGGGTTCAGGTGCTAAAAAGGACACCTATTCTTTTGAATCGACGTCCTTTTTTGTTGTGCCGTGGGCTGTTTTTGAATTGGGTCAGATGGCCCAGCGCTGGCTTTCGGTCTGCAGATCCACCATGTGGGTGTACAGTCCCTTCCGGGCGTACAGCTCTGCCGGGCTGCCCTGCTCGACCACGATGCCGCCCGACAGCACCACGATTTTGTCCGCACCGGCTACGGTGCGCATCCGGTGGGCAATGATAAGGACAGTTTTGTGTTTTATGAGCCGGGATAGTGCCTCCTGAATGGCAGTTTCGTTCTCCACGTCAAGACTGGCGGTGGCTTCGTCCAGCAGAATGATGGGCGCATCCTTCAGGAAGGCGCGGGCAATGGAAATGCGCTGACGCTCGCCGCCGGAAAGGACGCAGCCATTCTCGCCGCCATGGTCTTGGCCTGCACCTTGTCCTGCACCCGGTAGCTGCCCATCACGATGGCAGCGGATACCGGGACGACCCACAGGGCTGCCAGCGCCATCCGTCCGTCAAAGGCAAACAAGCTCAGGGCAGGCCACCAACACCACATGATAGGTCTTTGCCATTTTCTCAGCTACCGTCAGCGCGCCACGATAGCATACGCCGCCGTGGAGCATCACCATCAGTTCCGGGTGCTCCTGTCCGAATTCAAAGTATTTCAATGCTACTCCACCTCATACTCGTTTCTTTTGATATCCGCAGTCGCAGTAGGGTCCGCCGGAGGCAAGGGTGTACTGCCGCACAAAGTTCGTCACGCTGCCCGCTTCGCTCATGGTGTAGTCCAGATGGCACAGGGCGGGGGTCAGGTCATAAAGCCCCAGCTCCTGCATCAGCGTGCAGATGCCGCATTTCGTAAAGCGTCCCTCGTAGCCGCTGCCGTCGGGATACTCGTAAAAGTCCATGTTCCACGAGTAGGGGTTGCGGTCAGCCGCCTTCCGGGCTGCGGTTGCCTTCATGCTGGCAACGTCCTTCGGTGTGAACTTCGACTTGCCGCTTTGGCGGCAGAACCACTTCATCAGCGGCGTCATCTGAGCATTCTCATAGTAGTCGGTCAGGCTTTCCACATCGGGACGGTGCGGCATGGAGAGGACAAACGCCCCCAGCATGGCGCATCCAATGATGTTCATGCTGAACCGATCACCTTTTTCAAATTTGGGCAGCTTTGCGATGATCTCTTTGTATTTCGGCTTGGCGTTTTTGGTGATCTGCTTTGCGGTGGCTGCATCATAGCCCAGTACCGCCGTCAGCTGCGTCTGAAACGATCTGGCAAACACCGCCCACATGGCCATGGGCATCCCTGCATACTTTATTGTCTGCCTCCAAATCCGATCTTCACGATCTGCATTTTCATCCCGTTGTCCCCGATCCTTGCAAGGAATCGGAAAAAGCCGCTGACCGAAGGGTCTTTCAGGTCGTTGTAGCCCAGCATATAGCCCCGGCTTGAAATCTGCATATCCTTGCCCCACGGCGCAAGCTCATGTTCCGCATCCGAAACCGCGAAATATGCCCTCACATCCTTGATCTTTGCAGTCTTGAGCCATGTTTTTGCAATCATCTTCACCGCCGTGCGGTTGGCGGCATCAAAGACCAGCACACCGCCGGGGAAAGCGTCTGCCATTCCCCTCACCAGTTCCCGGACCTGCTGGGTCGGGAAGTAATAGAACACCCCGGAAGCAAAGAACACCGCCCCGCCGGAGGCATCAATTCTGCCAAACCATGCGGGGTCTTTCAGGTCGCAGGGGATATTTTGCTCCCGCTCCCCGGCGGGCAGCAGCTGCTGCCGCCAGGCAATCACATCCGGGAAATCCAGATTGTAGATCTTGCAGCTGCCGTTGTCGCAGGCTCTGCCGGTGTTATCCAGCCCACAGCCCAGATTGACCACCGCTGCACAGGGGTGCGTTTTCAGGTATGCCCGTACCTCAAAGGCAAGGTCGTTCTGCCGCATGGCCACCTCCAGCGCACCGAACCGCTGCATCAGGCTGCGGGAGTTTTTCTCCGCCCCTGAAAAATTGTAGTTGATCTGGTCGAGCAGACGAACCGCTGTTTCATCCCTGTAAAGGTTCGGGTACAGCTCCGTACACAGCTTCCGGGAATACAGCGGGAGGATCAGCGTCTCCTGCACGGTGTTTTTCTCGATTTTGTATTTCATAGGTTCCTCCCTCAGTGAGTAAAAACAGTCATCATTGCCGCCAGCACCGCCGCTATGACTGCCATACCTACCGTACGATAGGCACTGCGGATTGCTTCTTTTCGCCCCATGCTTCGTCCGCCTTACACTGTTTCACCGCTTTTGTGCCGTAACGCACAGCCAGCCCTTTTTATTTTTGTGGCTCTGAATCTTACAGAATCCTGCCTGCTCCAGATATGCTTTCAGGGCAGTATCCGTGTAGATGGTCATCCCATTGATGATCTGTGTCCATTTGTCGTCTTTTGCGGTTTCGCCGTTTGCTTCGTTGCAGATGAAAAAGACCCCGCCGGGTTTCAGCACCCGATAGACCTCTCTGAAATTCTGCGCAAGTTCCGGCCAGAAATAGACCGTTTCAAAGGCGGTCACTACCTCAAACTGCTCCGCTGCAAACGGCAGTTCTGCCACACTTGCCTGCTGCACGGTACACCGTCCCGCCGCAATGGCATCCGCATTGACCTTACGCGCTTTTTCTACGCTGACAGCCGAATAGTCGATGCCCTGCACTTTGCCTTTGGGGCACAGC
>OODU01003345.1_pt1 | contig 12206 bp, 16 predicted proteins | sample 1671171 | NCBI WGS metagenome assembly OODU01 (sample SAMN06348129, study PRJEB24527) | human gut metagenome | biome: human gut; feature: ankylosing spondylitis patient; material: feces | host: Homo sapiens | place: China | collected 2015-10
TAATCTCTTTTATAATGTCCAAAAATATAGGGACGGTTTTGGTATAACCAGAGCTGTCCTTTTTCTATTTTCACAGGCTTGCTCTGGTCAAGGAGCAATTTGTGATTCTAAGTAAAACAGGCAGTCTATACCGACAACCGAATTTATTTCCTCTTTTTCTTAGTATATCATCAGCCCTTGAACATGAATTAAAAACTCATATATCAGATGTTTTAAAAACAGTCTATTTGTTATTGATGCAAATAGGCTGTTTTCATATTTACAAAAATTTTTTTCAATCCTGCAACAAATCACACCTTGCCGTACAGATATGGTGCGGAAAGAGGGATACATACTTTTCACTTCATAGCGAAAGGGGGTGTGATTTTGAAACCATCAGACTTCCAAAAGACAATACAATGTCAGTTTGACTGTAAGCTCAAAAAGGTTGTGAAAGGCATTGTCCGTAACTACCGCAAGGAATTAGCCAGACGACAGGCAAAGGAAGTATCCTTTTGTGAGCTTCCAGAGATTGTTGTTGAGAAATTGATTGTATGGGACGATTACGAAAGTGAATATACAACGTTCGATGTGTGCGGTACAGAAATCCGTGTACTTGATGAAGAACTTGCAGAAGCACTGAAACAGTTGCCGGAGCAAAGCCGGAACATTGTATTGATGTTTTTCTTCTTGGATATGAGCGATTCGGAGATAGGCGAAAAGCTGAATATCAACCGAAGCACATCATATAGGCACAGAAGAAATTCACTTGAAGAAATCAGAAAGCAGTTAAAGGAGAAGAAAACAAATGAAGAATAAGCAACACACACTTCCATCATTTTTTCTCATATCATCAGCCGTGGACGGTAACGAAAACGCCATAGAAAAGCTGTTGCTGTTCTATGAAGCCTATATATCAAAATGCTGTTTACGCCCGTTTTACGATGAATACGGCAACGTATACATTGTGGTTGATATGGAATTAAAGGGACGTATCAGAGAAGCCCTTTTGAAAATGATATGTGAATTTGAAATAGACGAACATTAAGTAATATTTGAGCGGAGCATGATTTAATAAACTCCCCTCTTTCCTGTTCCGCTTTTTCTTATCATTCTGTATCAGTCCATTTGTAAAAATGAATTGATACAGGCTGACAAGAGCCTAACAGTTCTTTGACAAGTGAATAAAGCAGTCAGATACGTTTGTGCTTGCAGTGAGCCATCAGAGGTTGTACGCCGTGACTTTTCCAATCGGGAGATAGCGATTCATGCAATGATCTGGGAGCGACCGTTGGAAAAGTCGTTCTGCCATGACCTGCAACACAGGATAATGATACACCCGTATGACACGGTTCAGCCCACAGGAATGGGAATGGTTGAGATACCAGCGGAGCTTGCCGAAGCCGTCTGATTGCTTGTAAAACTATCTAACAACGATTTTGCAAGAAAAAATCATCTTAATAGAGCTTTTTTGCTCATCATTTGATATACTGATAGACAAGATATTGAGATTTCCTTATCTGGTCTATGGAAAGGAGGACTATGATTACCGTAACAAAAAAAGACCTCATAGCACTAGGTTATGGAACTTCTTTCTCGGCAGACATCATAAGAAAAGCAAAAAAACTTATGATTGAAAAAGGGCATACTTATTACCAATCCCGTAAATTGGACAGAGTACCCAAAGAAGCCGTGGAAGAATTATTAGGGATTACATTATCAGACACAAACGATTGATTGTACTTCTTGCATATCATGTAAGGAGTGAAATCATGGCAAAAGACCCTATTAAGAAAGCAGATAACGGAACTTATTATTTCAGAGCTAATTTAGGCTACAATCCCATTACCGGAAAACAGATACAGAAATACCGAAGTGGATTCAGAACGAAAAAAGAAGCAAAAGAAGAATATTCAAAACTGGTGTTAGCTTCTACCGAAGAATTAACACCAAAAAAAGATGGCGTTTCTTTTCAGCAATTTATAGAAGAAACCTACCTGCCATGGTATAAAACACAGGTAAAAGAAAGCACTTATCTTAATCGTGCTACTACCATCAAGAAACATTTTTCCCATTTCTACAAAATGGAAACAGACGAAATCGAACCTATCCATGTTCAAAACTGGCAGTTGAAACTTGCAAAAGATTTTAGCCCTAATTACATTCGTATCGTACAGGGAATGCTTTCTATCGCATTTGACAGAGCTATTGTTCTTGGAATTGCGAAGAAAAATCCCTCTCGTATGATAGGCAATATCAAAAGCAAGAAAACCAAAGTTGATTTCTGGACATTAGAAGAATTTCAAAAGGTTATTTCCTTACTCTGTAAGAAAGACTATTATGAACATTATCTGTTTATATCGTTCTGGTTATTATTTATGACTGGTATGCGAATTGGCGAAGCGTCAGCATTACATTGGTCAGACATAGATTTTGAAACAGGCTTGCTTAGCATTACCAAAACATTATATTACCGAACAATGACGGACTATAAATTCGTTGAGCCGAAAACACAGGCAAGTATCCGTACTATTTATATTGATTCAGATACACTCAATGAGCTAAAGGCTTGGCAAAGTGTTCAGCAACAGGTTCTTCCCGATTGTCCACTTGTACTAAGTTATAACGGAACTCCAACCAGTAAAACAACGCTTCCCAGAGCTTTGGAAAAGTTGTCAAATTTAGCAGGTGTTCATCGTATTAAAATTCATGCCTTGCGACATTCACACGCTTCATTGCTTATCAGCATGGGCGAAAATCCTTTACTTATTAAGGAACGTTTAGGACATGAAAAAATACAGACAACACTCGGCACTTATGGTCATCTGTATCCAAATACGAATCTTGAAGTTGCTAAAAAACTGACTGGAATATTACAAGTACAATCTGCTACTGAAAGCATTGCTAATTATACCAGCAATCAACATACAGCAATCTATCACAGAACAGTTGAAGAAAAATAATGCAATGAAAATGCAATCCTATAAAGGAAAAGCTGTAAAACCCTTGTAAACAAAGGCTTTACAGCTTAGCTCCAACTATTCAAACTCGCAAAGTCTGGTTTGATTTTGATTATTTCAGTGCAGTTATCTATACCGTTTTGTATTGATAACTCATACTTTTTCCACACGTTATTTTTCGTTTCACATATTTTTAGTACCAATCCAGTACCATTGCTATATTGTCATTATTGTGTGTAGTTCTGGTGGCTTACAGGTTCGTTTACTATTCGCAGAATAATTTTCTGCTGGTTTGCTTGTCCACCTATGGAAATTATAATCTCCAAGCAATATTTCTGCAAGAAAAAATTTTGTGGTACTAATGAGTAGTACCATCCTTCTCCATATCATTCATCAATTTATCAAAGTCACTTTCATATAGTGAATCCTGTATAACCCTGTATTTTTCAAACTCACTTTCTGCAAATTCTTTTGCAATAGATGCAGTAACTTTCCCTTTATCCTGAAGTACATCCGCATCATTAAATCTGAGAAATGCGTCAAGCTTTGTTTTCCAATCTTCCATAGTCATAGGAATATGTCTTCGCGCTTGTCTTGTTGCATAATCAAGATACATTGTCACAATCTCATTCAATTCTGCAAGTTCTTCTTTTTCTAAGTAGTTTTTTGCAATTGACACATCTGTTTTTACTATTTTACCATCAGGCGCATTTTTCCATGATTTAAGTCCCATATGTTCCTTATTATGATTAGCTCTTGCCACTATCACTTCTGCCGCTGTATTACCATGAACTGCATAATGCATCTTATTCTGAACTGTTGCATAAAACTCTCTTGTCACCTGTGAATTCTTATCATAATCAACTGATGTTGCATATATGTCTGTAATTTTCTGGTAAAATCTTCTCTCACTTGCTCTGATTTCCTGAATCTCAGCAATAAGATGCTCAAAATAATCTTCGTCGAAAATCTGTACATTAATCAATCTGCTTTTATCAAGAATATAACCCTGCTTTGTAAATGTATCCAATACCTTTGTTGCCCATGTTCTAAACTGCATTGCCCGCTCTGAATTAATGCGATAGCCCACAGCAATAATTGCAGCTAATAAATAAAATTTGTAGTTGTATGTTTTTCCATTATCAGCAACTTGTGCAAAATTTGCACAAGTTGAATTTTCATCTAATTCGCCCTCTTTAAAAATATTGCTCAGATGCTTTGTAACCACACTTCTATCTACATCAAAAAGCTGCGAAATTGCTTTCTGCGTAAGCCATACATCGCCATTCTGAACCCTGACTTCTATTCCGTCTTCTCCTGCATCTCGAGTAAAAACTAGAAAATCCACAGTGCTATTTCTTATCTGTAATTTTTTGCTCATAAAAGAGTTCCTTCCCAATCAGCTTCCTTAAATCCAACTAACACAATATCATGAGTTATCACCATTGGACGCTTTACCAACATTCCATGCGTAGCAAGCAACATTAACTGTTCCTCTTCACTCATTGATGTTAGCTTATCCTTTAATTGCATTTCTTTATAGACCAAACCACTTGTATTCCACTTGTATTAAAAAACTTCTTTATTGGCAGACCGCTCTGCTGATACCACACCTTTAATTCATCATATGTTGGATTTTTCTCCGCAATGTGACGTTCTGTATACTTTATACCATGTTCATCAAGCCATTTCCTCGCTTTCTGACATGTTGAACATTTGGGATAACATAAAAATAACATTTTGAACCTCCTGTTTATCTTACAATTTTTCATTCATCTTATTGTACTGAATATTCCCTGTTTTTCTTAACTCTCTGGCATGTTCCTTTTTCATGTCAATATATATTTTGCAATATCTGATAAATTTCGGACGTGCATCCTTATTTATGTAATCTATCTCTTTTTGTATCTCTGATATAGCTTTATTCATTTCCTCTAATCTCAATTTTGATTTTTCGAGATTTTTTATCTGTTTCTTAATACTCTGCAAATCTTGTTGTGATAAATATACATTGTCAGTTAATCCCTGATTTTTATATAATTCTATAAGTTCTTCTGTATTATTTTGTATTTTTGTTTCTGTTTCCAACAATTTTATTCGTTCTTGCTCTTTATCTAAGCATTCAAGAAAACTCTCACCTATATCAAGCATATTAAAATAATGTTTTTCTATATCATAAAATAAGTCTCTTAATTCAATCATAACTTTTCTATCTATGCAAGGTAAATACCTACAGTTCTCGCACTTTTTAAAATCATCACACAATTCTGTTAATATTTCAAATTTTATATGCATTTGATCCATATTAGCTCTAGCATTTGTCAACACCATTCTGCCATCATAAATATTAGCGGACTTTGACTGTTGTAATAGTGCTTTATAAACTATACTGATATTAAAACCTTGTGTTACATCAACCAAAACATTTTCTTCCTGCCTTACTCCCTCCAAATATTGTTGTGCTTGCTCTTCCTGCAGTTTATGCTTTCTGTCCGTGTTGGAAGAAACATATGCCACGCATAATCCAACAAAAGAAATTGCAATAGCCAAATACTGTTTCCAAAAGCCTAACCATTCTGCATTATTTAATCCCTTTGCAGTTAATGTATTTCCCGTCTTCTCATATATGATATCTGTAAACACTAGTCCAAGATTAATCGCCACTGGAGCAACTGCAAATGCAATTACAATGTATATCAGGCTTTTACTTTTAAAAATTGTTTTCCATTTTTCTGATTTTTTCATTATCATCCGCCACTCCTCTAAAAATAGTAATATGTTCTCAACTGCCATGTCATCCTACATAACATTTCATTTCAATTGAGTTTTTTATAAAATAAAACTCAATTATCACTCAATCCTTTATATAAAACATATCTGGTTTCTGGTCCTTTTCACATTAAATCTATCAATTCCTCACTACTCATTTTATCAATGACACTTCTCGCCTACTACTTAATAAATCCACACATCTCCTGAATCTTGGCAGATGTTATCTGATCATTTGTCTGTAACTATTCTAAAATCATATTTTTAGTCTTGATATACTAAACCATTTTATCCCTTGTTTATTCCACATCTGATTTTAACGCCTCATAAACTTTAGCTGTCAGCATATATTCCTTGCCAACAATCTCAATCAGGCTTCTGTTAACCAGCTCATTACATGACTTTTTTGTTTCATCCAGAGATTTTTGGACTTTTCTTGACAGCTCTGATAACTGCTCTTTCCTATTGTCCATTAAGTTTCTTAATATCATCGTCTCTGCCAATGGCATAATTTTGCTGTTTTTATCCTGTACTTCTGTAATAAACTTAACAAATTGTGCATTATCTATTGCAATGAATATTGTCAAAGAAACTGCATCATTAAATGTCCTGTATCTAGAATAAGGGTTACCCATTAAAACCATATCTTATCTATAATTCTTTGCTCATAAAAGCATTCCTTTCTCTAGATTCTATCAATACATCTCTATTCCTTACTGCCTCTTTAGTGAATCCCATATCTCCAAAAAAATATCATAATCTGTAATGCATTCTGTGAGTTCCATTTTGACTGCATAACAACTATTTATTATGTTCTCCTTTTCCGTCGCTTTTTTCGTCACTTTTTTAGCGACGAATTATTTTATACATCTTGCTTTTCATCATTGCAAACTAACTTCTTATGCCCAAACAATTGCTTTAATAATTCTTTTGTGCTAATGGTTAGTACTGCGATTGGTATCTATGTATTTGGTAAAATTGATTATCTTTGCAGGCTTTCTCTTAGAAATAATCCCTAGTCGTTCCATGTCTAATTTAAAAAGTTCACTCGGATATCCATACGCATCAAATCCCTCTGGCTGGCAGATATCTCTGTTCAGATACTCACTAAGTTCCCATTGATACTTTGCTTCTTTCTCCAGCTTCTTACCAAAATACTGTGCATCCATTACCATTCTGTTAATGCCACCAACCGATTTCCTACCATGAGTTTTTGTTACAGTTGTATCGCCTGACATTTTAAAATACTGCCCTATCTGATCCTCGGAATATCCCATTTCCTGCATCACGCCATGAATCACACGGCTGATATACATTGTATAGTAATTCCAGTTTCTTGGTTCAATATCTGTCATTGCTATTGTATAACGATTACTGGCATTCACAATAAACAAGACATTTCTTCCTTTTATTTTCGTCAAATGTGTGTCCCAGCAGAACACAAGTGAGGCGCCTTTGCTTTCTTCAATCTTTGTTGTTTTTAGTCGATCTTGAACTGCTTTTGTTGCACCAATCTCCATATGTATCACCTGCTCATCTCAAGTATTCTTTCACTTCCCGCCTCAATTCTCCTCTGAATTCTGATAAATCATCATATGTAATTACTTTCAGTCTAATGAGACGAACAATATCCCATATTACCTCTGATTTACTCATCTCCATGATAACACCCGGATGACGCTTATCTTCTTTTATCCGTTTTCAAGTTCCAAGAATTTCTCTGATGCAGGCTTTTTATCATCATTCAGAAAATTTGCATACTCTTTAACAAGACCTTCAATATAATTTTCCTGTGGTACTTTTTCTCCACACGCAAGTTTAGCAACAACTTCCACTACTGCCACTGCCTGGTTCCATGCATCGTAGGTAGTTCCACAATCAATATATTTGTCCAACTGTCCCTGATATCCCTGTGGCTGTACGTCATCTGCAGCCATATACACATGTTTTTCATCACCAATCGGATATAATCTGTCACATTCTTCAAGTGCAGCTTCTACAGAGTTAAAAGCAAAATCACTTTCACAATAAATCAGATTAACATCCGGATTTGCAGCTAAGGCATTTGCAAGTCCACTCTTGAACTTTTCTGCTTCCCAGTCTGTCGGAACCCACTCTACGGTTTCCCAGGCACCAGTTTCCTTTTCTACATCACTCCATGCATTTCCTCTCGCTATGGCATTTGAATCAGTAAGTGTTCCCTGCAGCACAATGGCTTTTACATCTGTTTCACCTTTTTCTTTTAATATTTCTGTCATCTTTGTAGCTGTAGTATAAGCCTGATTATAACTGTCTTCGCCTACATGTGCATCCGGTTTTACATTGGATGATTCATGGTCAAAAGTAACAAACGGAATGCCGGCATCTTTTGCTGCATTAATAGATTCACCAATTGTGTCTCCATTATCTGCCCATGCAACAATACAATCCACTTCCTGATTGATCAGATCCTGAATATTGGACAGTTCTCTTGACGGATCGCCATCTGCGACAGTAACTATCCAGTCAAATGTGCAGTTATGTTTTTTTCCATATTCTTCTGAATACTTCATGAAATAATCCTGCCATGCCTGGTTAATAGAACTCTGCATTTCCTCCCAGGACAAACCCACTCTTATTTTCTTTCCGCCACCGTCAAAATCATCTTCTGGGTCCAGTGCATTTTCTTCTGTCGTTTCAGTGCTGTCATTCTCCTCTGTTTCTGCAAGCACGGAAATACCTGTCGCATTTAATGCTAAAAGCCCTGCCATTAAGAGTGCAAATACCTTCTTAGTTTTCATAAAATATACCCCTTTCTTTTATATGTTTTTTATTATTCACTTTCAATTTTTTTAGCTTTTACTCTGATCATTGCCTGATATGATTGTACATACATCGCAATGAAGATAATGCCACCCTTCACAAACCGATATGCATATGGAGATGCTCCGGCAAAGTTCAAACCACTTTCAATAATTGACAGTGTAAGAACTCCTAATGTAATCCCTGTAAGCATTCTTCCTGATCCACCACTCATACTAATTCCACCGATCGCAGCTACCGAAATTGCTACAAACTCTTTTCCTGATCCAAATGTTGTAGCAACCCCTCCTGTCTGAATTGCAGTAAGTATACCTGCAACACCAGCCATTAATGCACTGTATACATACATTTTTACCGTTGTTTTTCGGACATTGACTCCTAATTTTTCCGCAACCTTTTTATCATTTCCGATAGTTGTAACATATCTTCCAAAAGATGTCCTTCTGTGTACTATTTCTGTCAGAATCAGTACAATAGCTGCAATAAATATATCTATGTATATACCGCCAATCTTCAATGAATTTAACTTTCTCAAATAATCTGGAAGCGAAATAACTACACTGTTAGTAATATACTGTGCCAGACCTCTGATTACAATCATCGTTGCCATTGTTGCGATCATCGGTGACATATCAAATTTATCAATTACCAAACCATTAATAATGCCGATTATAATACATATAGCAGCTACTGCCAGTAACGCCAGGATAATAGGCACATTCTTCCGCACAATCAATATGGTTCCTATTGCCGCTGACAGATACATTGTAGATCCGATAGACAAATCAACCATACCCGACATAATTACCATAGCTGCACCAACACTAAATGCGAAAACAGGTGCTGCATTATGGAGAATAGAAAATAAATTTTTTACAGTAATAAAATTATTAGTAGTAATTCCAAAGAATGCCGTAACCAGAATCAGAATGATTACGAATCCATATTTCATCAGAAATTCTTTTACATTCGTCTCTTTTTTCATATTCGGCAGTGATTTGAAAAAAATTGGAAAAAAGAGAGAATCGGCACGGCCTACGGAGGTGAACCGTTTATGACCGACCAGAACGAGGTACGATTGGTCAAGAGGGCGAAGCAGGGGGACATGCACGCCTTTGAGGAACTTATTTTACAGCACGAAAAGATCGTTTATAACGTGGCACTGCGCATGATGAACCACAGCGAGGATGCGAAGGATATTTCGCAGGAGGTGTTTCTGAAGGCGTATCGGAATATCGGAAATTTTGACGAGCGGTCGCAGTTTTCTACATGGATTTACCGCATTACGGCGAACACCTGCATTGATGAAATGCGAAAGCGGAAGGGCAGGCAGAGTTTTTCGCTAGAGGAAGAGCTGGAAGGCGAGGAAGGCAGCATGCAGCGGCAGGTTGCGGATGCGGGCGAAACACCGGAGGAAAGCATGCTTCGAGAGGAGCAGAAAAGCGAGATTTTACAGGCATTGGAGAGCCTTTCGCCGGAGCATAAGGTGGCGGTTATCCTGCGGGATATCAAGGGGCTTTCCTACGAGGAAATTGCGGAGATTCTGGAGCTTACGTTGGGAACGGTGAAGAGCCGTATTTCCCGTGGGCGAAATCAATTAAAGCAGGAAATTTTAAAATTACGGGAACAAGATGCACATTTTATTCGTCATAAGAGAGGAAAGGAGGGAAGGCAATGAATTGTGATAAAGTGAAAGAGCTGCTCTGGGCGTATTTGGAAAACAAAACCACGGCAGAGGAAACAGCAGAAATCGAAACGCATTTGGAAGGCTGTGCGGCTTGCAGAGAAGAGCTGGCGCAGCAGAAGGAAATCAAAAACGCTTTGGCGAGCCTTCCTGACGAGGAACTCCCTGAAGACTATCATACAGAGCTGATGCAGAAGCTGCAGGCGGAGCGCAAGGTTGTGCCCTTCCCTGCAAAGAAGAAGCATGGCTGGAAGCAGATTAGCATGATCGCGGCGGCGGTGCTTGTGGTTGTGGTGGCAGGCGGCACGAGGGGGATGCTGGAAATGCGGCAGAACCAGAACGAGGAGATAGAGCAGATTCTGTTTGAGGATACTGCGCTGATGGCAGATACGGGCGAGGAAGCGGCAGAACAGACTGCGGCGGACAGCGCGACAGAGAACAATGCGGCGGAAAAATCCGATACCAAGGAGGATTTTTCTGAGCAGGAAACAAAGAAAGCAAAAAAACCTGTTTCGCAGAAAACGGCACCAAAAGAAACCACACCCAAAGAAGCAACTCCGAAAGAAGCAACTCCCAAAGAAATGACTCCGAAGGAAACGGCAAAGTCTTTTTGGTCGGATGGAGCGGCAACCATGCCGAAAGCAGCTTTATATGCAAGCGAAGCGGAAAATGCGGTGGACAGCGAGACATTGGTGAGCGGCACACGCGCGCTGGACAGCAATGCGGCGGACAGCATGACACTTCAAGTGGAAAAAAAGGAGACAGCCTTGCAGGCAATTCGTAAGAGCATAGAGGAAGCCGGCGGCTACGAGGAAAGCAGTGCGGATGATGTGATTCAGGCGGTGATTCCTGTGGCAAATTATGCGGATTTTCTGGAGCAGGTCGGCAAGCTGGGCGAAATACAGGCGTTTTTCCAAGGCGAGGCGGACGGTATGTTGGCCTTTGACATCGGCTAAGTCGGGTATTTTACTTTGTTCAGACGGCCTTTGTGGCAGTTTGCATTCGGTTTGTGTCAACGGTTCGATGCCGTTTAAATGGGCGGCCACTTCGCCCAAAGAACGCGCTCCATAAACCGCAATGCCGCGCATGACGGCAGCCTGTTCGGCATTTTCTTGCGGCAAGACGAACGAACGGCCGGCCTGCATTCCCTGCCATGCCATGGCCAGCGCGCCGCGTACGGGACGCAGCAGCCCGGACAGCGCCAATTCTCCGGCAAACTCATATTGCGCGAGCTTTTCAGGATTAATTTGTCCCGATGCGGCAAGAATGCCCAAGGCAATAGGTAAATCGAAACGGCCGGATTCTTTGGGGAGGTCGGCCGGTGCGAGGTTGACGGTAATTTTCTTGGCGGGGAAGTCGAAGCCGCTGCTGTCGAAATGCCAGAGGACTCTTTGCCAAAGCTCCTCGTCGGCGGTAAGCAGAAACAGCGCAGCCGCATTGCGCCCGGACATACCGTAGCAGCGTTTTTTCCAATGCGTCCATCGTTCTCTGTGGGCGTCACCGAGGAAGAAGCGAAAGGGCTGCCGGTTCAGCTCATCTCGCAGCCGTCTTTGCAGCGGGCGGAACAGCCTTCCGCCGAAGCACTCCCGCGCCAGAGCGTTCAGCTCCACCACGCCGGCCTCGATGCGCTCCTCCAGACAGACGCACTCATTCAGGTGACAGGGGTGCCCGCTGTCATATCTCGTGCAGTCTTTGCAGCGTACATCGTCGGCACTGTAGCGAAAGCTGCTGCGGATGCGTCCGCTTCTGCGAGGCTGATGACGGGGTGGCGTCATCATCTGCACCTCCACAGGGAACAAGGGCGTGAATTTCATAAAATATCGCGTCAAATAATCCCTCTCCTTTCTGGAAATAAAAAAGGGCCGGAGTCTTATTGCTAAAACTCCGGCCCATGCCATACTGCTATTACATTGTCTGCTCCTGTGAGACTCGTTCCAATGCTTCCTCCTGCTGTCGGATTCGCTCATTTAGATCCGGCACGCACACCCTGATCTGCTGCTGGATTCCGCGGA
>OODU01003369.1_pt1 | contig 12136 bp, 9 predicted proteins | sample 1671171 | NCBI WGS metagenome assembly OODU01 (sample SAMN06348129, study PRJEB24527) | human gut metagenome | biome: human gut; feature: ankylosing spondylitis patient; material: feces | host: Homo sapiens | place: China | collected 2015-10
AATCGCTTCCAAATCCATCGAATATTACACCGATCCGCTGATTGGCATTCCCCCGGCTCTCCTTTTTCATCTCCACAACAGCAGCCGGACTGCACACAAAAGAACCTCTTCCCGGCTCTCTGCTGATCTTTTTTTCTTTTGCCAGCATATCCATCGCCTTTTTCGCCGTAATACGGCTTACACCATAAAATTCTGCTGACTCCTTCTCCGATGGCAGCCGGTCCCCCGGCTGGTAATCTCCACTCTGTATTTTTGCAAGCAGATCCCCATAGATCCGCTCATACATAATTGCTTTTCCCATTGCCGCCTCCGTTATGCTTTCTGTGACACCGTGCACCGCAATTTTACACTACCAGATTTGCTGCCCCGATGATCCCGGCATCATTTCCAAGTACAGAGGTCACGATGTCCGCAATATATCCATGGCTGCCACCGAAACACATATCTTTCACCAGACCCTTAAGCGGTGCAGTCAGATTTTCTCTCTGCGCAGCAACCCCTCCGCCAAGGATCACCTTTTCCGGCCGGAACGTATTGATCACATTTGCAATCCCGCATGCGAGGTAGCCCTCATATTCTTTTACAACTTCCATGCCAGCTTCATCCCCGGCTTTTGTGGCGTCAAACGGAATCTTACCATTCATCTGTTCCAGATCATTCCCACACATCTCATTCATGATAGACTCCGGATGCTCTGCTGACTTTTCCCGCGCGATCCGAAGAAGAGCAGACGCAGAAGCATAGGCTTCTAAACATCCTTTTCTTCCACAGGTACATCGGATGCCATCATAGCGGATGGACAGATGGCCTAATTCACAGCCGCCCGGCATGGCACCACGAAAAATCTTCTTATCTAATATCACTCCGCCTCCCACACCGGTTCCAAGTGTCAGAAGCACCGCATTTTCTGCCCCCTCTGCCGCACCGGCACAGACTTCTCCCAGAGCCGCAGCGTCCGCATCATTGGCAATTTCAATTCTCGTATCCAGATGTTTTTTCAGTTCTTCTACGATCGGTACATTTTCCCAGCCAAAATTATTCGAATACAGGATCACTCCCTGCTTTGCATCGATCGTTCCCGGACTTCCGATTCCGATCCCCTCGCACTGTTCTAATGTCATGCCTGCATTTTCAAGCATCTGTTGTACGGCATCTGCCATGCGTTCCACCAGCACCTGATACGGCACCGTCAGATCGGTTGGAATTGTGATTCTCCCAATAATCTCATTTTCCTCATTAACCAGCCCCATTTTGATGGACATACCGCCCATATCGATCCCCAGTTTCATTTTTTCCTCCTTTTTATATGTCATTTATATATCATTTATATATTGTTTATGTCTATTAATATGTCATATCTAAATCGAATATATCATTTTGTTATGTATTTGTAAAGACAAGACTTACACGCAACGGAAAATTACCGCTCTCCATGTTCCCAACGTAAAAAAAGAAGCAGGTACTATTTCCCTGCCTCTTCCAATATCTGTTTCTGTACTTTTTTGCTGAAACCGTGCAGCACGGTATCATACGCAAAATCTATCATATTATAAAGTTCCTTCTCCGGGAAATCATCCAGATAGATCGTGTTCCAGTAAGGTTTCTGAACCTTCGAACAATGATATCCTTCCATGATCTTATCCGGGTAGACCATCCGGTAAAACTGTGCGGCATCCGCTGTGCATTTTAATGTAATTTTATAGTTTCCCTCATCCGGATATAACTGCGCAAATATTTTATCATTCAGTTTGTAGCAGACCGGCACTTTCCCAAACGGGTATGCTTCACATGCCTTATGCTTACTGAGACAATATGCTTTGATATCTTCTGCCGTCATGATTTTCGCCTCTTACTTCTGTTTTTCTCTTATCTTTCATTACTTGAGATATTCGATCAATTCCTCACAGCGTGTCATGGTAAGTTCTGCTGACTTATCATAATAAGCTGCTGTTCCAGCACTTCCATCCCCATACTCATCCGAAGCAGCCTTTGCTTTTGCTTCTTTATCTGCGATCCAGGTCCGCTGTTCTTCAAGTATTTTCTGATACGCGTTCTCATCCGTATCATTCTTTATGAGATTCCAGATATAATTCAGACACTCATCCATGACCTCATATCTTTTTTGGGAATCATCGTTTATCTCACTCTGTGACTCCGCTTTATCGATCTCATCCGTCCAGTATTCATAACTTGACGTATAACTCTCAAAAGTTGTCTGTGCATCCTCTAATGGGGACAGTTTCTTATAAGAATAGATTCCCTCTTCCTGTCCCTCATTTACAAGTGCCACCATCGTAAGCTCTGTATCACTTTTGTTTGCCATGGAAAGCCAGGAATATGCCTCTTCCGAAATTTCGCTGACCGGTGTTCCCTCCATATAGACCAGAAAAGTATCTGTACCAGTCAGTCCATATGCATCTGAATAAACATACTTTGTTCCATCTTTGATCTCCTCCCTGCCAAATTCATTTTCCTGATAGGAAATATCAGCAAGTGTCATCCGGTAACAATGGTCATTCACCGGTGTCAGATCTTTAAAATGTCCATCGAACACGCTTATATACACGGTTCCGTTTTCATAGCCGTCCCCGGTAACTCCCATATCGGAATCATGATATTCACCACTGAAATGACCGTCGGAATCAATGGTAAAATCCGTAGCCCATCCACCCGCGCCACTGCAAAACTCGAACTGATATTCTGCAAGATCCGCAAATGTAAGCCCCTCGGTGTTTTCTGTTCCTGTGCCGTTTTGGGCACTCTCCTCTGTGTCTGTATTACTGTCTGCATTATTCTCTGTGGATGCATCTTCCGTATCTGCATTTTCCTCTGTAGCTGATGTTTTCCGGGTACTGTTTTCCGCAGCGTCAGACTGCTGTAATGCACTGTTTTCATTCGATGCCGCTGCACCTGAACTGTTTATATTTCCATTTCCACATGCTGCCACACCGATCAGGAATGCTGCAGTTATAATAGATAATGCCGCTTTTCTCTTCAACTGAATTGCCCCTTTATCTACTTTTCTTTTCTAATTCCCATTGTAATTCCTGCTTACATATTCTTTAATTGGCTCGCTGTCCTCCGGCATTCTGCATCCAACGATGAATTCACCCTCATTGTTGGAGCTTCGGATCACGCAGCCGGTCAGCGGCTTATTTCCGATCACTGCAAAATCTTTCACATCCAGCTGGACATTTCTACCTTTCTGGCTTGCAAAAACGTTATCACGCACAGAAAATGCAAAACCGTTTGCACTGATATTTACCATTTTTCCGGAATATGTTTTATCTGTTCCTTCTAAGCGGATGGTACATGCATTAGAGATCGGCATACGAGGATATTTTCTTCGGTTATATACCTTCGGATTGGATTCAATATGCAGTTTATACTGACCTTTTTCACCCTGTCTGACCGGATGGATCTCAATATCATCCCAGTAATACAAGACATTGTCAACTACAATATGCAGTTTACATAACTCATGTTTATTCTTTTTATCAACAAAGTCTTTCACTCCATTTTCTGCGGTTACAAAGAGATCTTTGCCACTGCAGTCCACAACTTCGCCGGCATACTCTTTTTTACTGCTGTCATCATTTAATGCAATCGTAATCTTCATGCCAGGTTTTACATCCTGTACGCCCATGAATCCGCCGACGCCGAGTTCTTCCATAAGTTTGCCGACAACACTCTCGATATCAAGCGCACTCTTTGCACTCGCCTCGTATTTGCTCAGCATCGTCTTGGTTGTCAGTTCCGCACCACTGATGCTCTGTGTCATCACTTCCATGACTTCGCCGACCTGATGCATATTGTCCGTCAGTGTCTGGTTGGATGTCTCCACTTCTTTGACTGCGCTGTCTACGACCTTGATGTTTTCGCCAAGGCTTGTCGCATCGTTTGTAATATTTGTCACACTCTGGTTGACATTCGATACTTTTTCAATATTGACCTGGATCAGTTCCACGGTCTCTGAGATGGACTTCATCATCTTCTCGGAAATTGCTTCGAGTCTTGACAATGCTTCCATAATACTGTTGGAGGAAGCCTGTGTTCCACTGCTCAGCTCGCGAATCTCATTGGCAACTACCGCAAATCCCTTGCCGGCTTCTCCGGCTCTCGCTGCCTCGATGGATGCATTTAAAGCAAGTAAATTTGTCTTTGAAGTGATACCTTCAATCGTACTGGTCTCTTCTTTTACATTCTTAAACTCAGCCTTAAAGTCCTCAAGCACCTGCTCTACTTCTTTGGAAAGTGTCGCCATCTTATTGGTGATCTCCACCACCTCAACCAGCTCTTCCGCGCTGATATTGGCATGATCCACCGATGCCCCGATGAGCTGTACCACCTGCTCCATGAGTCCTGCAACATTTTTTACCTGCGTATCGATCACATTGGTCATCTCGACGGAGGAAAGTGTCTTATCATTAAGCACTTCGTTATTGTCTGCAAGATTTTTCATATCTTTCATTACATCATTGGCACCGGTACGGTTCTCGTCTGCAAGCTCTCTCACAACCGTCACACCATCCACGATCTCATTGCTCGCGCCCTTAACCTGCTCTACGGTCTTTACGACGCGCGCAAGATTGGATTTAATGGATGCCGTCAGTGCACCATCCGATTGTACCAGATGGGCGATTGCCATATTGGTACAGGCATAACAGCAGATAACAATGGCAAACTGCAGGACACATTCCTCGCTTGCGACGAAATCCATCATTCCTTTTGCCAGACCTTTATACAGATTACTCGAAATCAGTACAAATAACGTGATACCCATCATTGTCCGGATAAACTTCGGATCTTTATAAAGGATCAGAATGCATACTAACGGTAAAATAAATACATAAGAAACTTCATCTAAAGATGTCCACGCAATTACCGCATAAAATATCAGGTAGCCAAGTCCTACCACCCATTTATACCGCAGACTGTCAGCATGCTTAAATCTCAGTAAGATCCTGCCGCCAAGATACGACAGCCAGCCTGCAACAAAAAAGCCTGCAAAATACGCTTCCTTTAACTGTCCCCTGCCGACTTTTATTCCGTAAAACACGGACGCTATCAGCAAAAGTACAAACCACGTGATACTCGCCCTCTTGTTTGCTTTCGCAATAAAAAAACTCTCATCATAATCCTGCATAGCTTTTTATCCTCTCTGTAAAAATTCACGATACACTCTTGTTCCAGTGTATCACAAATAAAGGGGAATAGCTAGAAATTATGCTAGAAATCTGTCCGGACCTGATTTTAACATGTTACTGTTCACTCGTACCTCGTTCCAGTAACGGATTTTGCTGATGCTTCGCATTCCAAATCGGCAAAATCTGCTGCCACCACTGTATCATATTAAGCGCTCCTAAATAAAAAGCACGTCTTTTACCCATCTCCTTCTCATCAGCGATACCAGCTATCAGTCCGAAATCCGGTTCAGTGTGAAATCATCCACTGTTCCCCAGCTGCCCACGTTACACTGAAACCGTACCCCGATCTTAACCGTTCCATCCGTAACCTTAATCTCCCTGATCGTCGGATTCTGCCAGTCATTGTAGGTGGTCAGCATAAACGGAGCCGTCTGCCCGCCATCTGCAGTCACTGCATACAGTTCCATGGACGCATCCGATGACATATCACCGCCCTGTGAAAATACAGACAACTGATACGTTCCATTCTCCAGACCGGTCACTTCCTGCTCAATGGAAAATTCCATATCTGAATCCCCGGACCAGAAGTGAAATGCGGTCTCACCGGAATGTGCATCATCCGCTTTTACCTGATAATCAGTCGGATCGGCTTCCCCTTCATAAGAGACTTTCCACATTGAACGGTTTTTATCTTCAAAACCTGGATTGACCGCATAATTTACCATTTCCACTTCCACATGCGCGGTAACAGTGGTTCCCTCTTCCAATGCCCCTTCGATCTCATAACTGCCGGCTTTCGTGGTATCGATTGCCTTCATCTGTGTCTCATTCCAGCTTACAGATTGTTTTTTATTCTGTGAACGGTCATTGTATACAACATCAATACTCTCCGGCAGAACCAGATCTTCGCCTACATTGCAGGAGACGTAAACATCCGGGATATAGTCAACTGCAAGCGGCGCTGTTGCGCCATATTTTAAATACTTAAATACATTCAAAGAAGCCAGTGGGTGTCCGGTAAAATCAAACATTGCCTGATTGTCCCAGGAACAGCCTCCATAGTATAACCCTGCATCATCCGGGTCATACTCAGCCGAATAACTGCTTGCCCAACCGCTTCCGTATTTCTCCCACAGAGCGGAATTATCCGCATCGGCTGATCCGACAGGGATCCATGTGCCTTCCCAGTAAAAGACACCTTCCACTCCGGCCTCATTTGCGGCTGCACAGATATCACGGATCACTGTTGCCTGACTCTGTACCGTTGCACCGTAACCGTCTGTCAGGTCATCGGTTCCTTTCAGGCTGTTGCCAAAACCGTCTCCATCCTCAGATGTATAACAGTAAGAAGTCTCTGCAATATATACTTCTTTTCCGTACTTATCCTCGATCAGTTTTGCTGCGTTCTGCATATTTTCATTGGTTCCGTCCCAGAACGGATAGAAGGAAAGACCAAACATATCATAGTCCACACCGGCATCTTTTAAATTTGCTGCCATCGTATCGATCTGGTCATTATCCTCAATGTTCGTATAATGTACGGCAACTTTAATGTCTTTTCCATAAGACTCTGCCACTTCTCTCACTGCCTTACTTCCGGAATTTAAAAGCTGCATCACGGCATCCACATCTGTTTCCCCGGACATACCGTTATTGATCTCATTTCCGATCTGCACCATCCCGACATCCACACCGGCATCTAACAGCTTTCCAAGGCTCTCTGTCGTATAATCATAGAGTGCATCACTCTTTTCATCGACTGTCATACCTTTCCATGCCTTCGGTGCATGCTGTCTTTTCGGATCTGCCCAGAAATCTGAATAGTGAAAATCAATGCAGACCTTCATTCCGTATCTGGCTGCACGCACGCCAAGTTTCATGGCAGTCGTCAGATCATTGTTTCCGCCGCCATAGCCATTACCGTTCTCGTCATACGGATCATTCCATACACGCAGGCGGATATAATTGACTCCGGACTGTGCAAGTGTCTCAAACACATCCTGCTCTTTTCCATCGTAGCCATAATACACAGCCCCGCTGTTTTCCACAGAAAGAACTGCGGATGCATCCATGCCTCGGATAAAGTCATCTGAAATATCCGCAACCGGTTGCACAAAAATATCAGACTCCTCCGGTCCGTCCGGCAGCGTGAATGTTGTAACTTCTCCCACCGGCTCAACCACATCTTCCGATGTATTGTTCTCCTGTACTTCTGTCTGTGTTTCTGATTCCTGCTGTGCCTCTGATACATCCGCTGTCCGGGCTTCAGTCTGTGCTTCTGTTGTTAAAGAAACGTCTTCTGTCTTTGTCCCTGTCGTTCCGGTAGAATCCCCACATCCTGCCAGAAGAACAGTTCCAAGACTTACGCTGACACATGCCGCCAGTAGTTTTCTGTAAACCTGTTTTTTCATAATGTTCACCTTTTCTGTGTGTGAAAAAATTTTTTCACACTCCCCTCCATAAGTTTGCTCTTTTTTCCACGATTTCTCTATATTTTTAAGGTACCTGCGGCTGACTGCTTCAGCAACATTCTTCCTCTCCAATATAGCGCAATCGGTTGCGCTTTTTTATTTTATAACTTTGCTGTCTTAACGTCAACCTGAGCATGCATTTTTGTGACATTTTTACGACATTCATACTGTCATTTTGGTCAACATTAACATGTGCGCTCCCGTGACATTTTTCCCATATTATGGTATAATTTTTGTTCGGCTAAATTACTTTTAATCTGATTACTGGGGAATGAAATTATGAATCTGCAACCAAAAATATTATCCAACGCTTTTTTGATCAACGGGTACACTCCCGCTGTAGATATGATTCTCGTGATCTTATGTATATTACTTTTACTGCTTCTCCGGGAGACATTTATCCGCCGCAGCAGACTTTTTCTGCTTTTTCGCACCTGCATCGCGCTTTTGCTGATTGCAGCCTTCAGCAATTCCTGCTTTTACTATACTGTACTGTATTTCGACAGTGATACCACTTTATGTATTCTGCGTGCAATATATCATTCAAGCCTGCTGCTCATTTTTTGTCTGTATGCGGCTTATTTAAAGATTTTGATTGGTATTCCGGGAAAAACAGGACATATCATGAATATTTTCCTATATTCCTTATATATCATTTTTGCCGTTGTGGATGCACTGTCACCTGTATTGGGTTACAGTTTCTACCGGGACAGCTCAGGTGCATGGCATGATAACCTTTATTTAAAACCGTTTACGATTGCTTACGGGATTTATATGGCGTTTATTTTTTTCCTGTTACTTTACTATCATAAACGCATTCCAACAAGTTTATTCCATATGCTCGTGATCATACAGTTCATCTGTGTTTTTCTCGTCTGTGCAGAAAACCATTTTGGCAGCAATACCTTCCTTGCCATCACCTTTCTCCTGCCGATCATGGTAATCCTTTATATGGTACATGGAAGTTCTTACAGTATCAAGACAGGGGCCCTGAATGCTGATTCCCTAAACGAATATTTAAACCAGCAGGCGTCAATTCAAATTTCTACTTATTATATGTGTCTCCGTTTCGACACTGATTCCGAATATGTGATGCCGGATGAGCTTGGCAAACTTTTTTTCAACTTCTGGAACGGCTACTTTAAAAACGGACTCCTCTTCCACCCATCTACAGATTTTTTTGTTCTTGCAATTGATGTCAGTGACATCCGGAATGCAGATAAAATCGCACAGGATATGATCCAGAATGACTTTAAACGCCATTTTGAAACTTATAAACTGCCTTATAAGATCGTTATGTTCAATCATTTGGATTTCTGTGAAAACTTAGAGCAGTTTTACGAACTTTTTAACTTCTTTGCAGAACCGATGGAACTAAATAATTTCCGCTCCTGCGACACCGCCGATTATAAAAGTTTTCATGATATGAAATATCTCTCGGCGCAGTTAAAAGATATTGCAGAAAACGGTTCCCTTGATGACGAAAGAGTTCTTGTATACTGCCAGCCGGTCCGCAACGTAAATGCCGGCAATTATGACACCGCAGAAGCACTGATGCGTCTGAAACTAAAGGACACCGGCATGGTATATCCAAACCGGTTTATTCCGCTCGCTGAAAAGAATGGCTATATCCACAAATTAAGCATGATCATTTTAAATAAGACCTGCCGTGCGATCCGGGAATTTCAGGATGAAGGTTACCCGCTCTCCCGTGTTTCCGTAAATCTTTCCATTTCAGAGCTCTCCAATAAGAATTTTATGAAAGAGTTCTGCGAAATCGTAGAGAGAAACGGTGTTGATTTTCATACGATCGCAGTAGAACTCACCGAGAGCCGCAACGATACCGAATACGAACTCGTTCTTGACCGTGTAATGCAGTTTAAATCCCTCGGTGTATGTACTTACCTCGACGATTTTGGAACCGGATATTCTAATTTTGACCGGATTCTTAGCTTAAAACTGGATGTTGTAAAATTTGACCGCAGCCTTCTTCTGATGGCAAATAAGGATGAAAATTCCCAGTTTATCCTGAACTACTTTTCCACTGCTTTTGAAAAACTCGGATATAAAGTACTCTATGAGGGCGTGGAAACAGACGAACAGGAAGAAATTTGTGTAAACAGTCATGCAGACTATCTGCAGGGATTCAAATTTTCAAAACCGATCCCGATTGAAGAACTGAAAAACTTTCTTTCTCCGATACAGGAATAACTTCATTTCTCCTGTATAGCATGGTTGTTACCGTATTTTTTTACAAACAAAAATGTTTTCTTTGCAAATCACTTGACATCATTATCTGATAAAAGTATAATCTGTTCTAAATCATATCAGAATAGTATGAATTAAGAAGAAGATGGAGATTATGAAAAAAAGAAAGGGACAAGTTTTATGAAGGAAAAAGTGATTTCAATTTTACTGACAGCCGTTTTAGCCACAGGAATGGCAGCATGCGGTTCTGACAACAGCGCAGCAGATACTTCCGCAGATAATACAACTGGCAATGCAGAAAGTACAACAGAAGCATCTGATGATTCTGCCACAAAACCTGTACTGACCGTCGGCATGGAAGGAACTTATGCTCCATATACATACCATGATGAAAACGGTACTTTAACCGGTTTTGAAGTTGATATGGCAAATGCGATCGGTGAAAAAATGGGATATGATGTTGAATTTGTTGAAACAGAGTGGGATTCCATCACTGCTGCACTTGATGCCGGTAATTTTGATGCAGTTATGAATCAGGTAACCATTACCGACGAGCGTAAAGAAAAATATGACTTTTCTACACCGTATATTTATACAAGACCGGTTCTCATTGTTGCTGCTGACAACACCGATATCACTTCTTTTGAAGATGTGAACGGCAAAAAAGCCGCAGAAGGACTTACCTCAAACTTCAATGAAATTGCCAAAAGCTATGGTGCTGAAATCGTCGGGCAGGATAAATTCGCACTTGCCATGGAATGTGTTTTAAGTGGCGAAGCTGATTGTGCTATCAATGATGAGCTGACCTATGCTTACTGGAAACAGCAGAAGGGCGGCGACGAATCCACAAAGATTGTTGCTGAATCAGATGACGTAAATGCAAGTGCCGTAATGTTGAAAAAAGGCAATGATGAATTAGTTGAGAAAATTAACACCGCCATTGACGCATTAATCGCAGATGGAACAGTCAAAGAAATTTCTGAGAAATACTTTGGCTTAGACGTATCTCAGCCTTAATATATAGAATTTAAACATGGCAATAGAATGTACTATATCGTTCTATTGTCATGAATTACTATCGTTACAGGAGAAAACTCATGGGATCATATGCATACCTGACAGCGGGTATTATTACAGCAAGACAAGCGGAACTGATGAAAAATGCATTCTGGCCAATGCTAAGACAGGGCCTGCTTTACACGATTCCACTGACACTGGTATCCTTTGCGATCGGTGTCATCATTGCCGTGCTGTGTGCACTTTTTATTATCAACAAAATACCGGTATTAAAACAGATCGCCGGAATCTATATCTGGGTATTCCGCGGAACCCCTCTGCTGGTACAGTTATTTATCATGTACTGGGGTATCTGTAATCCCCTTGGCATCAACAAGTGGGTTGCCTGTATCTCGGCACTCTCCTTAAATGTAGGTGCCTACTCCGCAGAGACGATCCGTGCGGCAATCCTTTCCATCAATAAAGGTCAGTGGGAGGCAGGCTATTCCCTCGGAATGAGTTATCAGCAGACATTCCGCCGTATCATCATTCCGCAGGCTGCTACCGTATCCATACCACCGCTTTTTAACACCTTTATCGGTCTTGTCAAGGATACTTCCCTTGCATCTACGATCATGATCGGTGAGATGTTCCGTAAAGCACAGGAAGCCGCAGCAAGCTCACTCGAATACCTTTGGATCTATATCGAAGTTGCACTTATTTACCTTCTTTTCTGTACGCTGTTGACCGGACTGCAGAAATGGATCGAGAAAAAACTGCGTGTCGGAAAGTAGAGGTAGCATATGTATTCTTTGGATAACATTTATAAATCATTTGACAATAACCAGATCTTAAAAGGTGTCTCCTTAGAGATCCCCAAAAATAAAACCACCGTTCTGATCGGGCCATCCGGTTCCGGTAAGACAACACTGTTACGCTGTATCAATCTGCTTGAAATCCCGGACAGCGGCACCGTGAATGTAAACGGTTCCTCTATGACCTTTCATGAAGGACAGAAAGTAAAGTACAGCAGTAACGAGATTCGAAATATCCGTATGAAAACCGGTATGGTATTTCAGAATTTCCAGCTTTTTCCTCACAAAACGGTGCTGGAAAATATTATGGAAGGTCCCATCACGGTCTTAAAAAAAGACCGTGCAGAATGTGAAAAAGAGGCACTTTCCCTTTTAGAGAAAGTCGGACTCTCCGATAAGCGCGATGCTTATCCGGGGCAGCTCTCCGGCGGTCAGCAGCAGCGTATTGCCATAGATCGGAAGAGCACACGTCTGAACTCCAGTCACACTTGAATCTCGT
>OODU01003370.1_pt1 | contig 12133 bp, 8 predicted proteins | sample 1671171 | NCBI WGS metagenome assembly OODU01 (sample SAMN06348129, study PRJEB24527) | human gut metagenome | biome: human gut; feature: ankylosing spondylitis patient; material: feces | host: Homo sapiens | place: China | collected 2015-10
AAGGGAAATACTGCTATCAATTCCAATCTCAAGCATTTCTTCCCCTTCTCTCTGGAGCAGTCCTTTTGCTTTCAGAAACTGAAATACCGCCTCAAACTTGTGGATCACTGCCTCAGAATTTTCACCTGCATCGATGTGCCACTGTGCCTTATCGTATATCTCAAGCATTTTTAATCTCTCCTTTCAATACGTGTATGTACATGCGCGGGAATTTTTACAAGATTGCCGTCCTTATCCCGGATATAAGTTCCTCCTGCTTCCCGTATCCGTTCTTCCTTCGCTGTCTGCTCGGTTTTATCTGCTGTTTGGGAAGTGACCTCTATGGAATCTACAACTTTTCCATCCTTGACAACTACATAATCAATACGTCTGGCCTCACCGGTAACTGGATCTTTGACAATGTTTCCATCTTTATCTCTGAGATATGCCTCAGAAATAATCTGATAGCCTTCCTCCTCAGGGTATCTCTTCTCTAATTCTTCTCTTACTTCTTTTCTAATAGAATCTGATCTTTGAAATTTCTTTGTATCAACCCCTATTCCCGGTATATACCGTGTTTTTTTTGCTCTCAACTTTTTCCTTGCTCTGTCATAGTCCTCGAGAGTTATAGTAATAAGTATATCCGTATAATGGGATAGAGCTTTCTCAATAGGATAATATATCATCCAATTTTTTATCGGTGCTCCAGAATAAAAATGAAAACCATGAGCTGTATATATAACCTTTGTCTTAGCAACATATGCTATAATCCTACCAATAGCACCTCCAATAGGTGAATGACAATGAATAAAATTATACTTATTCTCACTAATTACTTTCTTAAGCTGTTGATACGCTATTATATCTCTTTTTATATTTGTTACATTTCTTGTAAAATCAATTTGATAATAATTTACTGAAAGCAAATTCAATGTTTCTTTCAAATTCTGTATTTTTTCATTTGAGCACGTATTTCCCTCCAGAAAATTACAAGCCACATCAACTTGATATCCCAATTGTTGAAGAATTTTAATATTATCCATATTAAATTGGTCTATCATGGATGCAACAGATGCCAACAATAGAACTCTTTTTTGCAACGCTTAACTCTCCCTTTCAGTAATTGAAATAGATTTTTCAAAATCATATATTTGATATTTAATCCCGTTTATTTTTGACATTGAGGGTTCATAGCAACTATTTCCAAAGGCTTTATTTACTAAGGTTCCAATTTTACCAGGTACTTTGCTCGCAATAAAAATAAATGGATCCAAACATTTTGTAACATATACTTTCCTTTCTGTCACATTTGCAATTTTCCTTACCATATTGCTTGTTTTTATCCATTCTTTATTTTGAGGAATTAGGACCACCGCATTTTCTTTTATCTCTTTTACTAGCATGATTTGGCACAAAAACTCACATAGATTTCCAACAAATAACATGGACCTATTATTTTCGACATCTGGAAACAGGGGCAGTTTTTTTACTAACGTTGCAAGTGTACGATAGTTACCTTTACTTTCTTTCCCATAGATCATGGGCGGTCGAATTACTATTACCTTAAAATCTTCTGTTGCCATATCTCTAACAGCCATATCGGCCTGCATTTTACTATTGCCGTAGAAATTTGACGGCTCAGGTACCGTATTTTCATCAACTATTTTTTTCTTTCCATACGGAGCAGAATCTCCGTACACAATCATTGATGACATAAAAATAAACTCTTTTACCCCTTCATCCTTTGCCTTTCTAGCGACCTCTACCGCAAGATCTGTATTTACCTCATAATATTTTCTTTTTACTTCATCCGATACGTTCCCTACATCTGCATGTGCAATACCCGCCACATGATATACAATGTCATAATTAGTAAAATTTTTTTCTTTCCAATTTTCTGATATCAAATCAAGTTCTTCAATTTCAAAATTATTACTATAATATTTATACGCATACTTCATAAAAGACTGTCCAATATAGGATTTCGCTCCTGTAATTAAAACCTTCTTTTTTTGTTCTTTATCAACTTCAACTTTCCCCCCAAAACCAATGTTTCCAATTAACTCTTTCTTGGTTTTTCCTTCCGTATAACATCTGTCAATCTTTTTCAGTTCACCTGTACCGCCTTCTACTACTGAGTCATCATGAGCAAATACTCCCAGCGATCCCAAGAAACATTTAGCATCCATGCGCAATCCCATCTCTTTAACATATTCTCCGTCCAGTCTTGCTTTTTCTGGAATTTCCAGTTCGTCACGCCCATTTATTTGTGCCCACCCTGTAAGACCCGGTTTTACATCATTAGCCTTATACTTATCCCGCTCTGCTGTCAAAAGATCCTGATTCCAAAGACCTGGTCTTGGGCCGATAACACTCATATTTCCAATAAAAATATCCCAAAGCTGCGCTAACTCATCTATCGAATGTCGCCGGATCCATGATCCCACTTTAGTAATATATTGCTCTGGATTTTCTAACTGGTGCGTTGGGACATCATGTGGTGTAGACATTTTCATAGTTCTAAACTTATGCAATTTAAAGTATTTCTTATTTTGCCCTAACCTCTTCTGTGTAAAAAAGATTGGCCCTGGATCATCAATATAAATAGCGATGGAAACTCCTAACAATATTGGGCTCAATACAATAAGCCCTCCAAATGAAAGAACAATATCCAACCCTCTTTTTATATATTTTTCGTAAATCCCCTTCTTATAATTTGTTTCTCCTTTTACTTCTAAATGTCCTCTTATTCCGTCTGCATTTTCCGGATCTTTCTGATTTTGAACAAATATAACTCTTTTTCCTTCCATTGGATTTTGTTGATCCGGTTCATTTGCATATACGCTATCTTTCTTTTTTATAATGCTTACAATTTCTAATATTACAAAGATGCTCCCTGTCAATATGCCAAATCTTTTTAAAAATTTTTTAATCATTCTTGATTTCTCTCCCTGTTTACGTTTTTCATATCTGACAAGTATTTACCTTTTATTTTGTCTATAATATATAGAATTGCTTGTACCATCCTACAAAATTTCTAAGTCCCACCCGAAGCGGTGTACTGGGTTTAAATCCATAATCTCTCTCAAGCGGTGCCGTATCTGCGTACGTAATAGGTACATCCCCCGGTTGCATTGGAATTAATTTTTTATGGGCTTCAAAGTCAAAATCCTTAGATAAGACCTCTGCTCTTACTAATTCCTCCTGTAGTATATTTACAAAATCCAAAAGGTTTTCCGGATTCTGATTTCCAATATTATAAACCGCATACGGAGGGACTGGTAATCCATCTTTTCCATCCTTTCTCTCTGGTGCACCCTCCATAACACGCTTTATCCCTTCTACAATATCTGCTATATATGTAAAATCTCTTTTACAATTTCCATAGTTAAATATCTCTATAGTTTCACCTTTTATTAATTTATTTGTAAATCCAAAATAAGCCATATCCGGTCTCCCAGCCGGTCCATATACTGTGAAAAACCTCAGTCCCGTTGATGGAATATTATATAATTTGCTGTATGCATGTGCCATTAGTTCATTGCTTTTCTTTGTTGCAGCATATAATGATACTGGATGATCCACTTTATCCTCCGTACTATAAGGTACTTTTTCATTAGTACCATACACGGATGAACTAGATGCATACACAAGATGCTCCACACCCCTTTTCCCATTATCATAGCTATGTCTGCATGCCTCCAACACATTATAAAAGCCAATCATATTAGACCGGATATAGGCATCAGGATTTGTAATACTATATCTCACGCCTGCCTGTGCTGCTAAATTCACTACCACTGACGGCTCATATTCAACAAATATTTTGTCTATGGTATCTTTATCAGCAATATCCCCTCTAACAAAAGTCCATAATTTCTCCAGTTTCTCGATTTGTTCTAGGCGCCACTCTTTTATAGACACATCATAATAATTGTTCATATTATCAATTCCAACAATTTTAATATCCTTAATCGTTGTCAAAAGTTCTATAATAAGATTTGAGCCTATAAAGCCTGCCGCTCCTGTTACTAATACTGTTTTTCCCTCTAAATCAATCCTTTTCATAATGTCCCCCGCTCTCTACCAGACTAAATATTCTGTATGCAGATTTTTACTCTTCCACTGTAATGCCACCTAAAATTTTAATGTTTTGTCTATCAAGTAGTTGTAATTCCTGACAAATTTCTTCATACATGGTTTTTCCTGCTGTTTCTACTAAAACTACTACTTGTGCCTTCTCCATTTTTTTTAGGCTTTCTGCATTATATAAAATATTTTCTACAACAACTCCCTTTACATTATTTTCCTGTAATTTTATGCATAATACTTTGCAAAACTCTATTGCTTCTGTACACATTTCTGTTCCAACTAAATACACAGTGTCCATATTATTTTTTTCCGCTGCCGTATATACCGCAACAGATGCTAGTTCTACCGATGTCACTCTATCAAATTTACGGCGTTTTGGGTAATATAGATTCAGAATCCCCTCATCAATAAAGGAGAAAATCTTTTTTTTCATCTGCTCTTTGGGAATTATACCTAAATTCGAAATTCCGAAAAGTTCCTGCAAATCATCTTTTATGCTCAATTTATTATTCAAAATGCGCTTTAAGCACAAAATGCCTGCATATACGAATGCAAATAAAATAGCCCCAAATAAAATATACCTCTTGCTAATACTAGGGGTACCAATAGTGGCATTATATGTTTGCTCTTGCGTTTCTTCCACTATTTCTTGATTATCATTTTCCCTACATAATATATTAAAATATTCCTGTTGCTCTGTAGAAAACTCCTTTGTTAGTTTCACTTCTGCCGTCCGAATATTAATCAATTCAGTTTTTAAAGTTTTCTGATTTTCTAGTAGCTCATAGTCTAACACTTCTGCACATGAATCTCCAATTAATTTTAATTCATGTTCTCCTACGGAAGCTATAATCATACCTTGCTTCTCTAAAATGTATTCTTCCACCAGATGAGTGAGAGATGCACACATAGATTCATCTGGATATTTAATCTGAATATGTAAAATATTACTATTATGCAAGTCAATAGTATTTTCTTCTCCTGTGGAAATTAATTGATCAACATCATTTTCACAAGTTGACGCCAATAAATTTCGTATCTCTCCACTTTCTAATAACTCCTGATATACCTCTGTAATGCTATAAGCATGCTCTGTATCTATTCCATTAATCTGGTAAATCAGATCAGATACATACATATGAAAGGGATCCGCTTGCATAAATACAGACTTTTTCATATACTCTTCTTTTGCAATATATTGTTGTTCATACAAAAAAGCATTTTCTACATTTGTCAATTCTTCATATGTCAATTTTTCGCTGTATAATTCTTTTGAAGACACAACAGATTTTTCAGCCAACTGCTTTTCATACTGTCTTTGAATATCTTGGTTGGATTTCAAATAGCTTACTCCCCCCAATGTTATTGCTCCACACAGCATCACTATGATCATACTTCTCCAATGCAACAATATCACCATTAATAAATCTAACAGATCAATCTCTCGCAAATGCATCATATTTGGGTGATTATCCATTTTCATATCCTCCATATTTCTAAATTAAATTTATTCTCTCATTTGATAAGTTGGAACAATTTTTTTAATATCATTACGGATTTCATCTGTTTCTGCATAAGCATCTTTATAAATCTTGTCCAACTGTTTTTGAAATACTTCATCATCGAATTCGATGGGTTTTCCGATATAGATCATCTTATTGGCAGTCTTCTTCAATCCCTCTTCGTTCATGAGAAGTTCTTCGTACATCTTCTCTCCGGGACGCAATCCGGTGAATTTGATCTCGATATCCTCACCAGGCTTGTATCCGGACAGCTTGATCAGGTTCGTTGCCAGGTCTACGATCTTCACCGGCTCTCCCATATCCAGTACGAAGATCTCTCCTCCTCTGGCATAGGCTCCAGCCTGCAGTACCAGAGATACTGCCTCCGGTATGGTCATGAAGTAACGGATAATATTAGGATCCGTAACCGTAACAGGACCGCCTTCCGCGATCTGTTTCTTGAACAGGGGAATGACACTACCGTTACTGCCCAGTACGTTACCGAAACGCACTGCCACGAAATTGGTCTGTGACTTACGGTTCATCATCTGGATAACCATCTCACACATTCTCTTGGAGGCACCCATGACATTGGTGGGATTCACCGCTTTATCTGTGGAGATCAGCACGAACTTCTCCACACCATATTTATCTGCTGCCTGTGCGGTACGCAAGGTACCGAAGACATTATTCTTGATCGCCTCATTGGGGCTGACCTCCATGAGGGGCACATGTTTATGGGCTGCCGCATGGTAGACGATGTTCGGGCGATATCTGCGGAAGATATCTTCGATGCGTTCCGTATTGCGGACAGAAGCGATCAACACTACCAGATCCAGCGTCGGATATTTACGGATCAGCTCCTGCTGGATCGCATAGGCGTTGTTCTCATAGATATCGACGATGATCAGTTGTTTCGGCTGATGACCGGCGATCTGCCGGCACAGCTCGCTTCCGATGGACCCGCCACCACCGGTGACCAGTATGACCTTATCCCTCACATAGTTCAGGACTTCTTCCGTATTGATCTCTATCGGTTCTCTTCCTAAGAGGTCTTCGATCTCCACCTCTTTTAATTTTGCCACAGAGACATCTCCGTTGATCAGCTGATACATACCGGGCAGGGTTCGCATCTTACAGCCTGTTTCTTTACAGATATCCAGGATCTCTTTTTTTACATGGGTATTGGCAGATGGAATGGCGAAGATAATCTCATCCACATTGTACTGTCCTACGGCGTCTGCAATCCTGTCTCTGCCGCCGACGATAGGCACGCCCCGGAGGAATTTACCATGGCATCCCGGATTATCATCGATAATGCATTTGGGATTCAGATTCAGATAGCTGCTGGTCTCAATTTCCTTTAAGATAGCATTCGCTGCTGCTCCGGCGCCGATGAGCATGACATTGCTGCCGTCTTTTTTCGTCTTCAATTCCGATCTCTTGGAATTGATCAGGCGTAATATCCGATAACTGAACCGGATCACCGTAGTCATTCCAAATAGAAGAAACCAATATAGAACATAGTAACTCCTGGGCATCTTCTGTCCCAGGATATGACACAGGATCGTCTGTGCAATACTGGCGCAGGTAGTAGCGAATACAATATTCAGCAGCTCCGTCGCACTGGCATAGCGCCATACACTTTTGTACAGCTTCCACAATGCGAAGAAGAGTAATGTCAGTATGATATTATAGACAATAATATTTTCAAATTTTATAAGGTATTCCTGAGGGATTCCCTCAAAACTGAAATCAAAGCGGATATATAATGCGGCAAAGGATGCCACAACGATAGACATAATATCTAGCAGGATCAGTGCAAGGATTCTGTTAATGGGTATTTTCAAGAAATTCTGCTTCATCTTCTTACTTCCCTCTCGGCACACATAAAAATAGTCATAATTCATTTTATTGTACCACGTAGGGAAGTAAAAAGCAATTTTCACATAAGAATCCACAAAAAAATTAAGAAATCCTCACTGCAGCCCGGGAGTTTGACACTTCTTTTTTTAACATTTTAATGCAAATCCTTTATTTAAGCCATTTATGGCTTATTTTTTGTCAAATTTTATGTTTTTATTGTGCTACTTTGTACGCTTTGTTGTATAATAAAGAAAATGGATTTTATTTATAGGAGAAAAGCGTTATGTATGTATCTATCACTGGAAATAAAGGTAATCAGGATGTTTATATCAAGCAGTCCTACCGCAAGGAAAACGGTAAAACTTCTTCCCGCATCTACAAAAAACTCGGGAAATACAATGATCTTCTGGCACAGTTCTCCGGAGACGAAACTGCCATGATGGACTGGGCGAAAAAAGAAGTGGAAAAAGAAACTCTGCTCTACAACCAGCGCAGGGAAAAAGTTACGGTTTCCTTTTCCCCGCTTGCCCGTATCCCACTGGACGAAGAGCGTCTCTTCAATGTCGGCTATCTGTTCCTGCAGCAGCTCTGCACCGAACTAAGGTTCGGCAACATCTGCCGAAATATCCGTAACCATCACAGGTTTACTTACGATTTCCATGCCATTCTTACGGACCTGATCTATGCCAGGATCCTGTCCCCTTCCAGCAAACTCAGCAGCTTCTCTTACTGCCAGTCCCTGCTGGAACCGCCAAAGTATTCCCTGCAGAATCTTTACCACTCCCTTTCCGTTCTCGCAGAGGAATCGGATTACATTCAGGAAGAGCTTTACCAGAACTCCAACTTTATCCATCCCCGTAACTCAAAAATTCTTTACTACGACTGCACCAACTATTATTTCGAGATTGAAGCCGAAGATGGCATGAAAAAGTATGGCAAAAGCAAGGAACACAGACCCAATCCCATCGTGACCATGGGGCTTTTCATGGATGCAGACGGCATCCCCCTTTCCTTTGACCTGTATCCCGGAAACCAGAACGAACAGCTCACCCTGAAGCCTCTGGAGACGAAAGTGATCCGGGATTTTAACTGCAGCGAGTTTATCTTCTGCTCCGATGCCGGGCTTGGCAGTAAGGGCAACCGCTTTTTTAACAGCTTTGGAAACAGGTCTTATGTGATCACGTATTCCCTGGAAAAAATGAAAAAGGAAGAACGTGAGCTGGCGCTCCTGCCGACACAGTTCAAGATTTCGGGGTCAGATAAGTTCATAGACATTTCCACGCTGGATGAGACTGACCCCGAAGTGTACAACACTGTTTATTACAAAGAATACCCCATTGTCACGGAAGACATGGATGAAACCGTTATCATCACATACTCCCCGAAATACAAGGCATACCAGCAGAGGATCCGGGCCGGTCAGATCGAACGTGCCATCAGGATCATGCAGTCCCCGGATAAAGCCAGGAAAGGAAAAAATCCTAACGATCCTTCCCGTTTCATTCAGAAAACAGCAGTTACCGGTGACGGAGAGATCGCACAGAAACAGATTTTCCAGCTGGATGAAGAGCGTATCCGGGAAGAAGCCATGTATGACGGTTTCTATGCAGTGGTAACGAACCTGGAAGGAGATGTCCGTGAAGTCATCAACATCAACAGACGCCGCTGGGAGATCGAAGAAAACTTCCAGATCATGAAAACAGAATTCGAAGCAAGACCTGTTTTTGTAAGACGGGAAGACAGCATAAAAGCACATTTCCTGACCTGTTACATCAGTCTTCTGGTGTACCGACTGCTGGAAAAAAAGCTTTTAGAAGAATTCACCTGCAGCGAAATTTTGAAGACACTCCGGGAAATGAATATGACCCTGCTGTCCAAAGACAGCGGCTACATTCCTTCCTACAAACGCACGAAACTGACAGATGCCCTGCACACAGCCTTCGGTTTTCGAACGGATTATGAATTCATCTCGAAGGCAGATATGCGGACAATCATCAAAGAAACAAAGCAGAAAAAATAGCACAATTTCCAAAATAGTACAATATCGATGCAAAAGCCAAAACAGCCACACCCCTGATAAACACCGGGGTTATGGCTGTTTTTGGCTCTATAAAGTGTCAAAGATGGGATTTTAATCAATTTAGGCTACAAGTACAAGCTTTTATTTATTATCATAGAAATTCTTAAGAAAAAACTTCAAGGAGAACATACCTATGAACACTTTAAAAGATTATATTTCAGAGTATCTCAACTATTGTGAATATCGTAAGCAGCTGAATTTCAAAACAATTAAAGCATACAAAATTGACTTAAATCAGTATAACAGCTTCTGCCTAGATATTTCTGACCCTTTCTCCAAAAAAGCTGTAGATTCCTATATTACAGAATTGTTCAAACATTACAAATCCAAATCCGTCAAACGTAAAATTGCCAGTCTGAAAGCTTTTTTCCATTATCTGGAGTATACGGAGTTTTTAGCGCAAAATCCCTTTGACAAACTGGATGTACATTTTCGCGAAGCCAAGCTTCTTCCCAAGACTATCCCATTTCATTCTATTCAGAAGTTCTTATCCGTACTCTACGCGCAGAAAACGCAGACCGTCTCTGCCTATCAGTTCAAATGCTGTCTGCGTGACATTGCCGTAATTGAATTATTATTTGCCACAGGGATGCGTATTTCAGAGTTATGTTCTCTGAAGCCTTCGGATATTGATTTAGAGAACAACACTGTACTGATCTATGGGAAGGGCTCTAAAGAACGTATTCTGCAGTTTGGGAATTCCGAGGTCATTTCTGCCCTGGCAACATATCAAAGCACCTTTAAAGCGGACATTTCTGCCTGTGGGTATTTTTTTGTCAATAAAAGAAAGCAGAAATTGTCTGATCAGTCCGTACGTTTTATGATTAACCGTTATGCCGCTCTCGCCGGAATCGAACAACATATCACACCTCATATGTTCCGCCATTCTTTCGCCACCCTGCTGTTAGAGCAGGATGTCGATATCCGCTATATCCAGAAAATGCTTGGGCATAGCTCTATTAGTACAACGGAGATCTACACTCATGTATCGAATACTAAGCAGAAAGACATTCTGGTGAATAAACATCCTAGGAACTTTATGGTGGTTAATGAAGGATAATTTCTAATTATGTATTGAAACATTAAGCGGCATAATAATCGGTGATTAATGATGATGCGTTCATTAATTACTCGTCATCATTCAAGGAGGAGCATAATGATTGGTGATTTTATCGTTAGTTTAGCATCTTATTCAAAGCGAATAGGTACACTACATATTTGTCTTGAAAGCATTTTTTCTCAAATCTTAATGCCTAAAAAAGTTATTTTGTATCTTGATAATTCTGTGCAGCCAAGCAATGTTCCACCTGCAATCAAAATATTTATTGATAAAGGATTAGAAATTGTATTTGTTAGCAATGACATAGCTTCTCACAATAAATATTACTATACGTTCCAAAAGTATCCTAACGATATAGTAATAACTGTTGATGACGATGTTATTTATGATAAATATACTTTTTATAATTTGATGCAGACACATTTAAAATATCCTGATTCTATCTGTGCAACTCGGGTGACCTACCTTAAATTTGATAATAATATGATTGCTTCTTATAATGATTGGATATCCGAATACGATAAGCTTTTATCTCCGTCAAAAAGATTACTTGCAGTAGGTGTAGGAGGTATACTTTATCCACCACATATTTTTCCTAATGAAGTATTTAACAAAGCTAAAATAATAGAATTAGCATTGACTGCAGATGACATCTGGCTAAAATTCATGGAGCTAAAAAATAATATTCCAGTGGTGTGGAGTGGGCAATTACCACAACATCCAAAACAGATTCCAAATACAAGAGATGTAGGATTATGGCGTACTGTAAATAAATATAAAAACGATGAATATATTCAAAACTTAATGAACGCCTATGGTATGGATTTATTTTCACTAATTACTGAAGGAGAAGATTATAATGGATAAACCACTGTTAACCGTTATAATACCTGTATATAATACGGCTGAATATTTAAGCCGGTGTATTGAATCGGTCATCAATCAAACAGAACATAATATAGAAGTTGTAATTATAAATGATGCTTCAACTGATGCTTCAGATACAATTATTCACAACTATATTACAACGGATTCTAAAATAAACTATATTAAGCTATCTCACAATATTGGTGTAGGAAATGCTCGTAATATAGGAATTAATACTGCAAGGACCAAGTATATTTCGTTTTTGGATAGCGATGACTGGATTGATGCGGCTTATTATGAAAAGATGTTGGAACAGATAGAACTGAATCACAGTGATATTTGTATTTCTGGAATTAAAACAGAAGTAGACGATATATATTCTTGGAAATATCGATATCAGTATCCTTCTAATTTCACTATAAATGGAAAGCGATGTATTCATGCACTTACGAATCAATATAACTCCGACATATCTATTTCGCCTATTGTTAATAATAAAATTTACTGTAAGGAGTTAATTCTGAATAATTATATTGAATTTGACAAGTCAAGACGTGCTCAAGATTTATTTTTTAGCTTTATGGGATTTGTCTATGCTGATAAGGTTTCTATTTGCAACAATATTTATTATCATTATTATCAAAGAAATTTTTCTGCAACGCACAATTTCACTACGCAGTATGTAGA
>OODU01003371.1_pt1 | contig 12132 bp, 9 predicted proteins | sample 1671171 | NCBI WGS metagenome assembly OODU01 (sample SAMN06348129, study PRJEB24527) | human gut metagenome | biome: human gut; feature: ankylosing spondylitis patient; material: feces | host: Homo sapiens | place: China | collected 2015-10
GAGAGGATAGCGATGATTTTTCCTGTAAATTCCATTGCGATAATTTTAAATTCTGCGGCGAAGTTACAATTTTTTAGGAATATCCCTCACACAATGCTTGTTTTTTCTTTCGTTTTCTTGGGCAGCACGAATCTTTTTTCGTAACTTTGTGCGATATATAATTCAAAACTTAAATACTCGAAAATATATGAAATTTATCGTTTCAAGTACTGCTCTTTCCAGCCATTTACAGGCTATCAGTCGTGTAATTAACTCAAAGAATGCGTTGCCTATTCTCGATTGTTTTCTCTTCGAATTGGAAGACGGAACATTGTCTGTGACTGTTTCTGACAGTGAAACGACCATGGTGACAACCGTTGAGGTAAATGAAAGCGATACAAACGGGCGTTTTGCCGTAGTAGCGAAAACATTGCTTGATGCACTGAAAGAAATTCCGGAACAACCGTTGACATTCTACGTCAACACGGACAATTATGAAATCACCGTGCAGTATCAGAACGGGAAATATAGTCTGATGGGACAGAATGCTGACGAATTTCCGCAGTCGGCTGTGCTGGGCGAAAATGCAGTCCGCGTGGAGATGGAAGCAGGTGTACTGCTGGGTGGCATCAACCGTTCGGTATTCGCAACTGCCGACGACGAGCTCCGTCCGGTAATGAACGGTATATATTTCGATATTACAACAGAAGACATCACGATGGTGGCATCGGACGGTCATAAGCTGGTACGTTGCAAAACGCTGGCTGCCAAAGGAAACGAACGTGCCGCGTTCATCCTTCCGAAGAAGCCCGCTACATTGCTGAAAAACCTGCTTCCGAAAGAACAGGGAACAGTAACCATCGAATTTGACGAACGCAACGCTGTGTTTATGCTGGAAAGCTACCGCATGGTCTGCCGTCTGATCGAAGGACGCTATCCGAACTACAACTCGGTAATTCCGCAGAACAACCCTCATAAAGTGACTGTAGACCGTCAGCAACTGATCGGAGCTTTGCGCCGCGTGTCTATCTTTTCTTCACAGGCAAGCAGTTTGATCAAGCTGCGTATGCAGGAGAATCAGATTGTGATTTCCGCACAGGACATCGATTTCTCCACTTCTGCCGAAGAAACACAAGTTTGCCAATATTCGGGTGCCGCTATGAGCATCGGATTCAAGTCTACTTTCCTCATCGATATCCTGAACAATATTTCGGCCGATGAAGTGGTAATCGAACTTGCCGATCCGTCGCGTGCCGGAGTCATTGTGCCGGTAGAACAGGAAGAAAATGAAGACTTGCTGATGCTGCTGATGCCGATGATGCTGAACGATTAGTTATTTAATGGAAAATTGAAAATGGATAATGGATAATGAGCTGCGCTGTCAGTGTTCAGGAGTTATCCATTTTTTATGTTTCCTATCCATTATCAATTCTCCATAATCCATTATCCATTAAAGAAAGAAATGAAATTAAATTTGAAAAACCCGATTGTGTTCTTCGATCTGGAGACAACGGGAACCAATATCAACACAGACCGGATCGTTGAAATTTGCTATCTGAAAGTATATCCTAACGGGAATGAGGAAACGAAAACAATGCGTATCAATCCCGAAATGCATATTCCTGAAGCTTCTTCTGCCGTACATGGCATTTATGATGCCGATGTAGCGGACTGTCCGACTTTCAAGGAGGTGGCAAAGAATGTGGCCCGTGACATTGAAGGCTGCGATTTGGCAGGATTCAACTCTAATCGCTTCGATATTCCGGTATTGGCAGAGGAATTTCTTCGTGCCGGTGTAGATATTGATATGACGAAGCGCAAGTTTGTCGATGTACAGGTGATTTTCCACAAGATGGAGCAACGTACCCTTTCGGCTGCCTATAAGTTCTATTGCGAAAAGAGTCTGGAAGACGCCCATACGGCCGAGGCCGATACACGTGCCACTTATGAGGTGCTGAAAGCACAGCTCGACCGCTATCCGGATCTTCAGAACGACATCGCCTTCCTGGCAGAATATTCAAGTTTCACTAAGAATGTGGACTTTGCCGGCCGGATGGTGTATGACGACAATGGTGTGGAAGTATTTAATTTCGGAAAATATAAAGGAATGTCTGTAGCCGAGGTGCTGAAGAAAGACCCCGGATACTACAGCTGGATTTTAAACAGTGATTTCACGTTGAATACCAAGGCGGTGCTGACTAAAATCCGTCTGCGTGAAATGAGTAATTTGATTACAAAATAATGCTAAAAGGAAAAAAGATAATTCTTGGAATAACCGGTAGCATCGCTGCTTATAAGGCTTGTTACATTATCCGCGGACTGATAAAGCAGGGAGCGGAAGTGCAGGTGGTCATTACTCCGGCGGGAAAAGAATTTATTACTCCCATCACTCTTTCGGCTTTGACCAGTAAGCCGGTCATCAGCGAGTTTTTTGCCCAACGGGACGGTACGTGGAACAGCCATGTGGACTTGGGTCTGTGGGCGGATGCCATGCTGATCGCACCCGCTACCGCCTCCACCATCGGAAAGATGGCGAACGGGATAGCAGACAATATGCTGATAACCACTTATCTTTCGGCCAAAGCTCCGGTATTCATTGCACCGGCTATGGACCTCGATATGTATGCACATCCTTCTACACAGAAGAATCTGGATATATTGCGTTCCTACGGCAACCGCATCATTGAGCCCGCAACGGGTGAACTTGCCAGCCATCTGGTCGGCAAAGGGCGTATGGAAGAACCGGAAAACATTATCCGAGTGCTGGACGAGTTTTTCTCTGCGAGTGCCGAACTTCAGGGAAGGAAAATTATGATAACTGCCGGACCGACTTACGAAAAGATCGATCCGGTCCGTTTTATCGGCAATTATTCTTCCGGTAAGATGGGATTTGCTTTGGCGGAAGAATGTGCCCGTCGTGGGGCAGAGGTGACGTTGATCGCCGGACCGGTGCAACTGAAAACGCAGCATTCGCGTATCCACCGGATAGATGTGGAATCTGCTCAGGAAATGTATGAGGCAGCGCAAACCTGTTTCCCGACTTCCGACGTGGGGATTCTTTGTGCGGCAGTCGCCGATTTCCGCCCGGAAACGGTGGCCGGCAAAAAGATCAAACGGGAGAAGGAAGAAGAACTGACCTTGCATCTTCAGGCTACGCAGGACATTGCTGCAAGTCTGGGAAAGATCAAAGAAGACAATCAACTGTTAGTGGGGTTTGCCCTCGAAACAAATAATGAACAGCAGAATGCCGAAGGAAAGCTCGAACGTAAAAACTTTGACTTTATCGTCCTCAACTCTCTGAATGACGCGGGAGCCGGCTTCCGTCACGATACAAACAAGATTAGCATTATTGATCGCAAAGGTCGCGAGGATTATCCTCTGAAGCCCAAACAGGAAGTAGCGCAAGACATCATCAACCATCTGGTTGCCGTCTTGACTCACTGATCTTTATTTTTTAGGTTTAATTTTTAATTTACAGAAGGTGTTACGTTCACTTTATATTCAGAATTACGCATTGATAGAAAAACTGGATATCGGTTTTGAAACAGGCTTCTCGGTCATCACAGGCGAGACGGGGGCCGGAAAATCGATTATTCTGGGAGCCATCGGTCTGCTGCTCGGACAGCGTGCCGATGTGAAAGCGATTCGTCGTGGAGCTTCTAAATGTATTATCGAAGCACGTTTTGATATCTCGGCTTACGGTATGCGCCCGTTTTTTGAAGAGAACGAACTGGAATACGACGACGAGGAATGTATCCTGCGGCGCGAAGTGCAGGCGTCCGGCAAAAGCCGCGCATTCATTAATGATACGCCTGCTTCGCTGGCACAGGTGAAGGAATTGGGCGAACAACTGATCGATGTACATTCGCAGCATCAGAATCTTTTGCTCAATAAAGAAGGTTTCCAGCTGAATGTACTCGATATTCTGGCTCATAACGATGATGCGCTGGAGAAGTATCATTTACTGTATAATGAATGGAAGCTGCTCGACCGTGAATTGTCCGAGCTGACGGCACTTGCCGAGCAAAGCCGGACGGATGAGGACTATCTTCGTTTCCAGCTGGAACAACTGGAGGAAGCTCATCTGGTGGAAGGGGAGCAGAGTGAACTGGAGCAAGAGGCGGAAACTCTGAGTCATGCTGAGGAGATCAAAGCAGGGCTTTACCGCATCGAACAGTCTTTTTTCTCGGACGAAGGCGGACTGCTTTCTTTCCTGAAAGATAATCTGAATACGCTGAATAATCTGAAAAAGGTGTATCAGCCTGCCGGAGAACTGAGCGACCGCATGGAAAGTGCCTACATCGAACTGAAAGATATTTCGCAGGAAGTCTCAGCGCAGGGAGAATCCATCGAGTTTAATCCTACCCGTCTGGACGAAGTGAACGATCGTCTGAATCTGATTTACTCCCTGCAACAGAAGCATCGGGTGCAGACGCTTGAAGAATTGATGGCTTTGGCAGACCAATATCGCACTAAGTTGTCCGAGATCACCTCTTATGATGATCGCATAGCCGAACTGACTGCCCGCAAGGAAGCCCAGTATGAACGGGTGAAGAAGCAAGCTGCCGTGCTGACAAAAGCCCGTGCGGCAGCCGCCCGTGAAGTGGAGAAACAACTGGCTGAACGGCTGGTCCCGCTGGGTATGCCCAACGTCCGCTTCCAAGTGGAAATGGGGTTGAAGAAAGAACCGGGCATACAGGGGGAGGATACTGTCAACTTCCTGTTCTCCGCCAACAAGAACGGAACGTTGCAAAGCATATCTTCCGTTGCTTCCGGAGGTGAAATTGCGCGTGTGATGCTTTCTATCAAAGCGATGATCGCCGGTGCGGTGAAACTGCCTACGATTGTATTTGATGAGATCGATACCGGAGTTTCCGGTGAAATAGCCGACCGTATGGCGGATATGATGCAGGAAATGGGTGACTGCAACCGTCAGGTGATCAGTATCACACATCTGCCTCAGATCGCAGCTCGCGGGCGCGCTCATTATAAGGTATATAAGAAGGACAGCGATACGGAAACGAACAGCCATATCCGCCGTCTCACCGATGAAGAACGGGTAGAGGAGATCGCTCACATGCTGAGCGGAGCCACATTGACCGAGGCTGCCCTCAGCAATGCGAAGGCCCTGTTGGCCCGTACTTCATAATCCATAATTCAAAATTTATAATTCAAAATTACAATGACCGATAAAAGTGAAATGATTTTCGGCGTCCGTGCCGTCATAGAGGCCATTCAGGCTGGAAAAGAAATTGATAAGATCCTCGTTAAGAAAGACATTCAAAGTGATCTTTCCAAAGAGCTTTTCGCAGCATTGAAAGGATTGCTGATTCCTGTTCAGCGTGTGCCGGTGGAACGTATCAACCGCATCACACGGAAGAATCATCAGGGTGTGGTTGCCTTCATTTCCTCTGTGACCTATCAGAAGACGGAAGACCTCGTTCCTTTCTTATTCGAGCAAGGCAAGAATCCGTTTTTTGTGATGCTGGATGGCATAACGGATGTGCGTAACTTTGGTGCGATAGCCCGTACCTGCGAATGTGCCGCGGTGGATGCGGTGATTATTCCTGCGCGTGGCAGCGTATCGGTGAATGCCGATGCCATGAAGACTTCCGCAGGTGCGTTGCATACATTGCCTGTCTGCCGCGAACAGAATCTGCGTGCGACTTTGCAGTATCTCAAGGACAGCGGTTTCCGTATCGTTGCCGCTACCGAGAAAGGAGATTATGACTATACGAAAGCCGATTATACGGGACCGATGTGTATCATCATGGGAGCGGAGGACACCGGTGTATCATATGATCATCTGGCTCTCTGTGACGAATGGGTGAAGATACCGATGCTGGGAACTATCGAATCTCTGAATGTTTCCGTAGCTGCCGGTATTTTGATTTATGAAGCTGTGAAACAAAGAAACAACGACTGATATGAAGAAACTTTTAATCTTACCTTTAGCGCTTTTCCTCTTGGTACAGAGCGGTCTGGCGCAAACCCCGAAATGGGTGGAGAAGGCGAAACGTGCTGTTTTCTCAGTAGTGACTTATGACAAGAATGACAAGATGCTGAATACCGGAAACGGATTTTTCGTATCCGAAGACGGACTGGCTCTGTCCGACTACAGTCTTTTCAAAGGGGCTGAGCGTGCGGTGGTTATTACAGCCGAAGGCAAGCAAATGCCGGTCAGCCTGATTTTGGGAGCAAATGATATGTACGATGTGATCAAGTTCCGTGTGGCCATCACCGAAAAGAAAGTGCCGTCACTGGTAGTGGCGACTACTGCTCCGGCTACAGGCGCTGACGCATGGATGCTTCCTTATTCTACGCAGAAGAGCATTGCCTGCGTTTCGGGTAAAGTGAAGGATGTATCGAAGATTGCTGGAGAATACCATTACTATACCTTGAGTATGCAGATGAAAGACAAGATGGTGAGTTGTCCGGTGATGAATGCGGAAGGCCAGGTGTTCGGTATTTCACAGAAGTCCTCCGGTGCGGATACGGTAACGACTTGTTATGCGGCAGGGGCAGCTTTTGCAATGTCGCAGAAGATTAGTGCTCTGTCTTTGGGAGACGTTGCTCTGAAGAATATCGGTATCCGGAAAGGATTGCCCGAAGCGGAGGATCAGGCATTGGTGTATCTGTTTATGGCTTCCACGCAGATGTCGGCTGATGAATATGAGAAATTGCTGGACGATTTCATTCGCCAGTTCCCCAGCAGTACCGATGGATATATCCGTCGTGCCAACTATTACGTAGCAAAAGGTAAGGATGACCAGTCTTATTTTGACAAGGCTGTAGCCGACTTTAATCAAGCCTTGAAGGTGGCGGCTAAAAAGGATGATGTGTATTATAATATCGCCAAGCTGATATACGGTTATCAGCTTTCAAAACCGGAAACGACTTATAAAGACTGGACGTATGATACGGCTTTGAAAAATCTCCGTCAGGCGATGGCTATCGATCCTTTGCCCGTTTATACGCAGTTGGAAGGAGATATACTTTTTGCACAGCAGGACTATGCAGGCGCTTTGGCCGCTTATGAGAAGGTGAATGCCAGCAATCTGGCTTCAGCAGCCTCATTCTTTAGTGCCGCCAAGACGAAAGAATTGCTGAAGGCAGATGCCAAAGAAGTGTTGGCATTGATGGACAGTTGCATTGCTCGTTGTCCGCAGCCTGTCACGGCAAATTTTGCTCCTTATCTGCTGGAACGTGCACAGATATATATGAACAACGATCAGGCAAGAAATGCAATGCTCGATTATGATGCTTATTATAAGGCTGTGAACGGACAGGTCAATGACCTTTTCTATTATTATCGTGAGCAGGCTGCGCTGAAAGCCCGTCAATATCAGCGTGCATTGGATGATATCGTGAAAGCGGTTGAATTGAGCCCCAAAGATTTGACTTATCGGGCAGAACATGCAGTGGTTAATCTGCGTGTAGGACGTTACGAAGAATCCATGAAGATACTGAATGAAATTCTGAAAGACGAGCCGAAATATGGGGAAGCATACCGGTTGTTGGGCCTTTGTCAGATACAGTTGAAGAAGACGGACGAAGCTTGCGGAAACTTCAATAAAGCGAAAGAACTGGGTGATCCGAATGTGGATGAACTTATAAAGAAATATTGTAAATAAGCGGAGGCACTCGGAAAGAATTACGTCTTACTTTCTTTTCGGACTCCTTAGTAGTAAAAATGAACCCCTGCCGGCTTCTACAGTCGGCAGGGGTTCTCGTTTTTGGGGACGTTTGTAAAATACTCTCTCTCTCTAATTTCTCCCCACTTGTCAAGTTCAGGTTTCAGGTCTTAATATGATATATAGGTTTGATTCTTTTTTGTTCCGTTTATAAGTTAAATGCAGCAGTTTATGGAATACTGCATCTGTTCTTTATTTTTTTTCTCAGAATAGTTACTTTTTTTCTTTTCCTGGTAAAATCTTCTGTTTGAGGTGGGGCTTTTAATTCTTTTTTAGGAGCTGGTTAATGAAAATATCGAATATTTCATTGTTCGTAAATGATATAATAATAGGTGTGGAAAATGAAATAAGCAGATATTTCTCTCTTATTATGGTCGTTTAACGAAAATATTATTGTTTTTTATTTGCGTATATTGGTAAATATGGTCATCTTTGCACCGTTATTCGTTTCTGTTTGTTAAAGAATGACGAATAAGTGTGGGGTAAAATAGATGATTTATAGCAAAAAAAGCATACAAGAAGTTCTGCCGGCAGATGTGACTGGCAGGAGCGTAGCGCACCATAAACGTTGGTTAGTGGCTTTAGTACGTATTTCTCATGAGAAGAAAACGAGTGAGCGACTATCTAAAATGGGGATTGAAAACTTCCTTCCTGTTCAGCAAGAAGTGCATCAATGGAGTGATCGTCGAAAGGTAGTCGAGCGTGTTCTTCTTCCGATGATGATATTTGTCCATGTCGATATTTATGAGCAGAAAGAAGTTTTGACATTGGGCTCTATCAGCCGATATATGGTATTGCGTGGAGAAAGTACTCCTGCTGTCATTCCGGATGAACAGATGCACCGCTTTAAATTTATGCTAGACTATTCGGACGAGGCGATCAATATGAGTACGTCTCCCTTGTCACCAGGAGCCAAGATTCAGGTTATCAAAGGACCATTATCCGGACTTCAAGGAGAATTGGTTACAGTAAATGGAAAATCGAAAGTAGCAGTCCGGCTTACTATGTTGGGATGTGCTTTTGTAGATATACCAGTAGGGTGTGTAGAGCCGCTGGAAAAATAAGGGTTTAAATAAGTGAAACAAGCATTAAGTGAATAAAAGGGGTATGGTGAGTTTTTTACTACAAGAAAATATTGATGAACTGCAAAATCTGGCAGATCATTTACTTCACATCGGTGATAAAAATGGGTATGTATACGCCGATGACCTTTCAGCATTACAACAATCAATCCACGAAAAGATTAACGATTTATATTCTCAACGGGGGGAGACACCGGAGCAGGATGCTACCCTGTGTTTGGCCATCCTTCAGGGATATAATGTGTCGATGTACGCCAATCCGGAAGACGAGGATAGAAAACGGTCTGTCTTGCAGCGTTCTCTGACCCTCCTTGATGTTCTTCCCCCTTCTCTTCTTAAACAACAGTTGTCTGCGGTCTGTCACGGTATGCAGGAACTGTGTGAAACCAACTAACTTTTTTATTTGTCAATGAAAATACAACGACTTTTTAGCATTCTACTTTTTTGTTCTATGCTGGGAAGTGGCTCGCTTATGGCCCAGTCCATGAGTGACTCACAGGTACTGGAATATGTAAAGGACGGCATCCGGCAAGGCAAGGAACAGAAGCAGCTTGCTTCCGAGCTTGCGCGTAAAGGTGTGACCAAGGAACAGGCTATGCGTGTGAAGCAGCTCTATGAGCAGCAGAACAATGTAAACACCTCCCAATCCACGGGTACGGATATCAACGAGTTCCGCCTTCGTGAAGAGACTAAGGAGAATACTTCCGACATGCTGGAGGATCATCCGACTACGGAAGATTTGGCCCGTGAGGACCAGGTTTTCGGGCGCAACATCTTCAATACCCGCAACCTGACGTTCGAGCCTAGTGTCAACCTTGCCACTCCTGCCAACTACCGTCTGGGTCCCGGTGATGAAGTCATCATCGATATCTGGGGTGCTAGCCAGAATACGATCCGCCAGCAGATCTCTCCTGAAGGCACCATCAATATTCAGAAGATCGGGCCTGTCAACCTTAGCGGTATGACAGTCTCCGCCGCCAACGACTATCTGAAGGGCGCCCTGAATAAGATCTATAACGGCCTGAACAATACTACCGACCCTACTTCCGACATCCGTCTGACTTTGGGTAATATCCGTACTATCCAGATCAATGTGATGGGAGAGGTCGTGCAGCCGGGTACCTACGCCCTTTCTTCCTTCTCTACCGTCTTCCATGCGCTTTACCGTGCAGGCGGCGTGAGTGATATCGGCAGCCTCCGAAACGTTCAGTTGGTACGCAACGGAAAGAATATCGCCACCATCGACGTCTACGAATTCATCATGAAAGGAAATACACAGGACGACATTCGCCTACAAGAAGGTGACGTCGTGATTGTTCCTGCTTATGATGTCTTGGTAAAGATCAGCGGCAAGGTAAAACGTCCTATGCGATTTGAAATGAAGAAAGACGAGAACCTTGCTACTCTCATCAAATATGCCGGTGGCTTTGAAGCCGATGCCTACACCCGTTCTTTGCGTGTCGTCCGTCAGAATGGTGAGGAATACGAAGTCAATACAGTCAAAGATATAGATTACAGCATTTATAAAATGCGTAACGGCGATGTTGTAACAGCCGAAGCCATCCTTAACCGCTTCACAAACAAATTAGAAATCCGTGGCGCAGTCTATCGTCCCGGGATCTACCAGTTAAGTGGTAAACTGAATACGATCCGTGAATTGGTTAATGAAGCCCAAGGCTTGACCGGTGACGCTTTCCTGAATCGTGCCGTCCTCTATCGGCAGCGTGAAGACCTGACCAGCGAAGTTGTTCAAATAGACATCAGGTCTATCATGGACGGCACTTCGCCGAATCTTGCCCTGATGAAGAATGACATCCTTTACATCCCGAGCATTCACGATTTGGAAGACCGGGGTAATGTCACAGTTCACGGTGAAGTTGCGCACCCCGATTCATATCCCTATGCGGATAACATGACACTTGAGGATCTGATCATTCAGGCCGGTGGCTTGAAAGAAGCCGCCTCTACTGTTCGCATTGATGTCTCGAGACGAATCAAGAATCCTCGTAGTACCGCGGATAATGATACGATTGGTCAGATGTATAGCTTCTCTTTAAAGGATGGTTTTGTAATAGATGGTCAGCCCGGTTTTATCCTTCAGCCTTATGACGAAGTTTATGTCCGTCGCAGTCCTGGCTATCAGGCACAACAGAATGTAGCCATTGATGGTGAAATCCTTTTCGGAGGAAATTACGCCATGACCAGCCGTGAGGAACGTCTTTCCGATTTGGTGAATAAAGCGGGCGGTCCGACAAACTATGCCTATCTGCGTGGTGCGAAGCTGACCCGTGTAGCCAACGCCAGTGAGAAGAAACGTATGGGTGATGTAATTCGCCTTATGAGCAGGCAATTGGGAGAGGCCATGATTGACTCTTTGGGTATTGGTGTTGAGGATACCTTTACGGTAGGTATTGATCTGGAGAAGGCTTTGACTAATCCTAAGGGTAGTGCCGATCTTGTCTTACGTGAAGGTGATGTGGTCTTTATACCAAAGAATACTAATACTGTAACTATCAATGGTGCTGTTATGGTTCCGAATACGGTTTCTTATATGAAGGATAAGAATGTGGATTATTACCTGAATCAGGCCGGTGGCTATTCTGATAATGCAAAGAAGAGTAAGAAGTTCATTGTTTACATGAATGGTCAGGTGACGAAGGTTAAGGGTAGTGGTAAGAAACAGATTGAGCCGGGGTGTGAGATTATTGTGCCTAGTAAGGCTAAGAAGAAAGGGAACATAGCTAATATTTTAGGTTATGCTACTTCCTTCAGTTCTTTGGGTATGATGATTGCTTCTATTGCTAATTTGATAAAGAATTAAGATAATTATGTCTGAACAATCAGTAGAAAGGGAACCAGAAGAAATGAAGATTGACTTGTTGGATATCTTCAGTAGGATTATAGCAATTCGTAAAAAGCTTTATAAGGCAGCTATTATAGGTTTGTTGATTGGCATTATTGTATGGGCAAGTATTCCTAAAAAATATACGGTCACTGTAATGCTTTCTCCAGAGATGAGTAGTGATAAGGGAAGTAATGGACTTAGTGGGCTGGCTGCCTCTTTTTTGGGTGGGGGAAGTAGTTTTAGTAGTGGTACTGATGCATTAAATGCTTCTTTATCATCTGATATTGTGGCATCTACTCCTTTTCTGCTTGAATTGTTGAATATGGAGGTTGTAGATAATGGAGAGGTAAAAAGATTGTCTGATTATCTCAATACAGAATCTTTTCCTTGGTGGAATTATATTATAGGAGCGCCTAGTAGAATTATTGCTGGAGTGCAATCCTTGTTTATTAATGAAAGGAAGTCCTCTTCAGAGAAATTTCAGGATGGGATAATTATTCTGAATAAGAAAGTAAAGGGGCAGATTGATGTG
>OODU01003372.1_pt1 | contig 12131 bp, 12 predicted proteins | sample 1671171 | NCBI WGS metagenome assembly OODU01 (sample SAMN06348129, study PRJEB24527) | human gut metagenome | biome: human gut; feature: ankylosing spondylitis patient; material: feces | host: Homo sapiens | place: China | collected 2015-10
ACGGCGACCACCGAGATCTACACTCTTTCCCTACACGACGCTCTTCCGATCTTAGCTACAGAAGAAATACATTTAGCCATAGTAGATGTAATGATGCCTAAAATGGATGGTATAAATTTTGTCATGAAGCTTAGAGAAAAATATGATTTTCCAGTGATAATGTTATCAGCAAAATCAGAAGAAGTTGATAAGATAATGGGTCTTAATATAGGAGCTGATGATTATGTAACCAAACCTTTCTCTCCTAAAATTCTTGTAGCAAAAGTTAAAGCACTTTTAAAAAGAACTGCTGATCTTTGTGAAAATCAATCTTCTACAAAAAATTATAATGGTCTTACAATAAATAAGCTTTCTCATGAAATAAAAGTTAATAATGTTCAACTTGCCCTTTCACCAAAAGAGTACGAGCTTCTTGTTTATTTATCTGATAATATTGGCATTGCATTAACTAGAGATACTATTCTAGATAATGTTTGGGGAATAGACTATTATGGAGATCTTCGTACAGTAGATACAAATATTAAAAGGCTAAGAGAAAAACTTGGAGAAAAAGCAATTTTCAACATATGATGAACAGATTACTTTTCTGGAAGAAAAGAAAGATCTGATAATTACTGACAAAGAATATGCCAGAAGGATGTTGCTTAAAATCGGTTATTTCTCACTGATCAATGGATATAAAGAAGCTTTTAAAGAATCCGTCAGCAATCAGTTTCAAAAAGGTACAACCTCAATGTGGTCAACCTAGCGTCAACTTAAGGGCATATTAGTGAATATCCTCCAATGCAAACTACAAAATAAATCGGTTTATGACAGAAAACAGTTGCTGTTTTGTTGGAAACCAGAAGATTTATAAAAATGACCGCACTTAAATAAGCCTATTGATGAATGCTGGTTCTATTTTAAAAAGAAACTTTTTTATTTCGGAAATGTGAACGTCCCTTGGATTTCAATTTCTTCCTTGGAAACGACCTTCCGGGCAGGAGCTGTGATCTGCAACGTATAGCATCTGTATATAACTGTTCAATAATTGAAAGTTCAAACAGTCCGCAGAGTATTTTGGGAACAATACTTTTAATCCGCCCAATGATAAATGCACGGTTGGCCTGATAACGAAACTTATTTGTGCTTTTGGCAGAAATCTGTATTTCCTCATCTGCTTCATTTTTTATAAGGGAAGCCAGATTCGATAGAAGCATATTTATATAAAATTCCTGCTGTATAGATACTGCAGTAGCACCGGAAAACTCTTCCATGGCAAAGCGGCTTTTTAGTTCTTTGTACTTAAGTTCTACAGGCCATATGCCGATATTTTAGAAATGCCGATTTTTGACTTTCTGAAATATTGGATTTATAAGACTTTGTAAATATATCGGCATTTCTTACTATAGAGGTGTAACCAGTCACCACTATAGAAAGGAGGCCATGTATGATAAAAGTCTACCCGCTACTAAAACCATTAACTGCTCAGCTCATGGAGGAGATTAGAGCCTACGGGATACTGGAAGTGTCTTTAGAACAGTATCAGATTGTTTGTAACTCAATAGTACGCTTTGCCCAGTCATTACAGGTTGATTCCTACAGTACAGAGTTGATGGATTCCTACAAGGACAATCTTGACACAAGGTGCTCTTCTGGTGAGATATGCAGGGAATATCATCGATTCCAACTGCGCGTTATGCGTATGCTGTCCTCGCTTGCGGAAAGAGGCATCGTTGATTTTTCGAGCACTAAATCTCATCCGCGCAAATACATTGTATCCGACGAGACAAACAACCTTGTTGAAATGATACTCGACAGTTACCCTGTCAGTCCTGCAACAAAAAACGATCTCCGGGCTCCCACCAGACATTTTCTGTGGTACGCTGAACAGATCGGGATAAAGCCACAATTCATTGATGACACTATAGTCATGTCATTTCTGATTGACGAAGTACCGGCTTCGAACGGAGGCAGTACCGGACGTACGTTAAGGTGTGTAAAGTATGCCACGGAATACCTTCGGACTCATGGGAACTATTGCCTGCAACGTGATTATACTCTCCTGAAGCTGAAAAATGATCACCGGCGTATTATTCCGGGGTATTCTGAAGAAGAGATTTCGGGAATAGCCCAGGCGGCTGATACAGACAGCATCATTGGAAAGAGGGATTTTGCGATCATACTTGTTGCATACTGCACAGGGCTTCGCGGAATCGACATCATAGGCATCAAGTTATCAGACATAGACTGGCATAATCACAAAGTGTCAGTAGTACAGTCAAAAACTCATACACCAATCGTATCTGAACTAAACGGTGTCACCTTGAATGCCCTTGCTGACTATATCCTCGACTGGCGTCCTAAATGCGATATTCCTGAGGTTTTTCTAACAGTAAAGGCTCCGTATCGAAGACTGTCAAAGGGATTTGGCAGCATGATTGACAAGTATTGTGAAAAAGCAGGAGTATCCAAAATCGCATTTAGGGGATTTCATAGTTTACGACGTTCCTTTGAAACAGTTATGGTGTCAAAAGGAGTTCCTATTGAAACTGCGTCCCAGATGATGGGACACAAATCCATTACCGAGGATAAACCGTACCTCTCACACGATACGCACCAGATATCATTCGTGGCAATGGATTTTTCGGATGTGCCTATTACCAGCGGGTTCTATTTTGGACATACAGAAAGCGCCAGATCCGTGGAGGGAGGTGCTGGAACATGACCCTTGACAAAAAACTCAATGACGCATTTGAGGAGATGATGAAATATCGTCAGTCCATTGGATATGCCACCGCCACATATAGGAGTTCGGTTCCTCCATTTATAAACTTTTGTGTAAAGAACCATCCCCTGTCTGCCCGTATTACCCAGGAAATGGTAGACGAGTGGCTTGCTTATTATCCTTACACTGTCAACAGCAAAGCCGCCTTCATCTCTCTTCTGCGGGAGTACACGAAATATCTGAACTTCCTTGGATATGATGATTACATACCGGATGACGACTATGTAGTAAAACGCATAGCCTTCAATCCGTATTTATTTACGGATGATGAACTCTTCGGGTTATTTAAAACGATTGACTCATATATTGGCAAAACCTGTGGGAAAAGATATCAGCCAGAAGTTGTACTTCCTGTGTATAGCCGGTTGCTTTACTGCTGCGGTCTTCGCCCACAGGAACCACCTGCGATACGAACAGAGGATGTAAATCTGGTTACAGGAGATGTTTATATACGACAGTCTAAGAGGCACAAGGACCGGCACATCATTATGTCAGAGGATATGCGTGCCCTCTGTCAGAAATACGATTACGTAGCAGGAAAGAGGCAATGGTTCTTTCAAAAATGGAACGGCACACCATATGAAACATCGTGGTATAACCAGGTATGGAGAAACCTGATCTCAAAGAGCGGTATTTTATGGAAGGGTACTCCAAGACCTTATGATCTGCGGCATGCTTTTGCTTCGCGTAATATAATCCGCTGGATAAACAACGGGAAGGACGTGATGGAATTATTGCCGTACCTTTCGGCATATATGGGACATTCAGAACTCACATCAACGCTTTATTATATCCACCTTCTTCCAGAGAATCTGCGCAAGTCCAAAGCTGTAGATTGGGATCTCCTTTCTCAGGTTTATGGAAAGGGGGTGCCGGAAGATGAGGATTAAAGCTAAGGATCCACGTCTTGTATCGCTTATGGGTGAATTTATGCGAACCTACCTTCCATGTGTCAGGAATCGCGATGAAGACACAATCGCCTCGTACAGATATAGCATAAATCTGTTCGTGACATATCTTGAGTCCGAACAAAAGGTGACTGTCCTGACGATGCAGTCATCTGACTTCAGCCAGAAAAACATAGCAGGATTCATGACTTGGCTGAAATCTGAACGCAATAACGTGGCACCGACCATAAACCATCGCCTGTCAGACCTGCGGGGGTTCTGCAAGTATCTTTATAAAAAGAACGCTATCTCTCTTGCTGAGTATGAAGCAATCCGTGAGATAAGCGATGTTGATGATGAAAGAGTCATATATTTTACATGGCTTTCAGTTAATGATGTGCACCTGGTTCTTAAAAGTACGGCTGGCAATCGTGAAGCTATAAGAGATCGTTTTCTCCTGTCGCTTCTGTATGAAAGTGGTGCGCGGATAAACGAGGTATTGTCACTAAAACTCCTTGATGTTAAAGCGACATCCAATAGAGAGGCTGATGTGCATTTCTACGGAAAAGGAAAGAAACATAGGATCACTCCTTTATCCAGGGAAATATGGAACCAGTTTGAAGATTACTGTGAAAAATACCATCCAGACAAAACTTCAGAGGATCTATTGTTTTATTCTTTCCGAAATGGCCGGAGAAACAAAATGTCCAGTGATAATGTCAGCCGTATACTTGCAGGATGTGAAGAAGAGGTTCGCAAAAGTAATCCAGACCTAGTCCATCTGCATTCACATCTTTTCAGAAGAACGAGGGCAATGCACCTATATCAGGCGGGAGTGCCACTTCCTACTATATCTGAATGGCTTGGTCATTCGAACATAGAAACGACTCGTTTCTACGCAAAGGTTACTGAAGAAATGAAGAGGGAAGCACTGCATAAGCTTGGCGATAGTGACCGTTCTATCTTTAAGGATGATGTGGTGTTCAAGTATGCCAATGACGAAGATACTATCAAACGGCTTTGTGGATTGAAATAAATGCCGATAGTTTATTACCGTGCCTGACATCGGGTCAGGCATGGAATCTTATAGAAAATTTATCGGCATTTCTAAAATATCGGCATATGGGGAATTATGCCGATATCTGCATAATATTCCATCTGTAGAAGTAAAGTTCCTGGAACATATCTTTTGTAACAGCAGGATCAAACAGGTTTGTTGCAAGATATTCTTTTGTGCCATCATCAAGCGGAATCTCAAGGACACGTATAGGTACATCGGAAGTACCTTCTTTTGAAGTTCCCTGAAGAATGGAAATCATATCACCATTGCATTTTTTAGATAAATTGATTCCCTCTTTCAGTCTCATAACACAGAGATGCCCATGCTCTACACAGTAGCGGAACATATCTTCTGAATAATAACCTCTGTCAAAAATAATAATACTGTTGTTATATAGTCCCATATCTTCAAGAACTTTAAGATGTTCTAATGCAGCTGCTCGTTCAGAGGAAAGAAATTTATGGATAGATGCATGAAGGATATAATCATCCAGAACATCATAAATTATGGAAGCCAGTCCCATGGTATAATGCCGGTTTGGATCAGGATAGCTGGACATTTCGCCAAAGAAATCAAAAGTTGATTTTGAATTCGGAAGTTCGATCCTGGAACCATCTACTGCAAAAAGATGATAACCCTGCCACAGCTTTCTTGAAGGGATCTGGCTGTAAAACAGATCAACAGAAAGATAATAAAGTTCCTTGAACAGTGAGGGATTAATGAACTGTCTGGCTTTAGAAAGTGCCTGTTTAGAAACATCCGGAAAAGAAAGTGTGCCCAGTTCTTCTCTGATCTGTGAAAGATTCTGGAACATGGAAGCTTTTGAAGAAAAGAACAGATAAATAATAACTTGCAAAAGTGAAAGTTTTCTCCGCCGTACAAAATGTTTTTCCATTCGATGGGGTTCCAGTTTAACTTGATCTGTGATATAATCTTTAATGGATTGGACGATATTTTTACAAATATTGGTTCGATTCATATGGCATACCTCCTAAGTATTGGAATAGATAAATATTTCGCTGGTAACGTAATATTGCTTAATCTATAAACCACATATTTAGGAGGATATGTCAAGATATTTATATAAAAAATCCAGAACATAAGCCCAGAATCGTTGAATTTTCAGCATTCTGGGCTTAAGTTGGAATATTCGTTTTCATACCGATGTTTACTTTTTCTGCAGAAGTAAATTCAACCATTTTTCCTCACCTCTTCCCGGTCGGACATCTCCTGTGATCCAATGTTCTTCTATTTTAAGGCCATGCATGTCATGTATGAAATCTTTAAATGTATATGTCGTAAAATCGGTAAAATATCTTCCGTTTCGTTCACCTGTAAATTCTCCGTATTTGAAAGAGGTATAAATCCATCCTTCCGGTTTCAATGCTGCATACATATTTTCCAAAACTTCACGCAGTTGTTTTTTCGGCAAATGGAGAATAGAGGCACAAGCCCATATGCCATCATATTTTTCTCTTTCATCAACTTCCATATAAAAAAGAAAGCCAGACTGCACATAGGTTTCTTCCCCTACATACAGTCTGGTTCTCTGATTCCATCATTCATTTCTGGTAATAAGTCAATAAATCAGACATTCTATTACTCTTCCGCATCCATCTCCGCCTTAATCTCATCCTCGCAGTCTGCCATTGCCTGCAGTGTCATAGTGAGCAGCTTCTGCAATTCCCAACCGAGCTGGTCAGCGCCGCGTTCAATAACTTCTCTGGAGCATCCTGCTGCAAAGCCTTTGCTTTTATATTTCTTCTTGAGGGATTTGAGTTCCATGTCTTTTGTGCTTTTGGATGGTCTCATAAGTGCTGCTGCCCAGATAAGTCCTGTAAGTTCGTCTGCTGCAAAGAGAACTTTTTCCATTTCGTGTTCCGGTGCTACGTCAATGGTTGTGCCACATCCTACTGTGATGCCGTAGCCGTGGGATACAACCGAATGGATTACGTCTTCGCCTACGCCTGCTTCGCGGAGCATTTCCGAAGCTTTCAGACAGTGTTCTTCCGGATATAGTTCAAAGTCGATGTCGTGGAGGAGTCCTACAATTCCCCAGTATTCTGCATCTTCGCCATAGCCAAGTTCATTGGCATACCATTTCATTACTGCTTCTACAGTCAGGGCATGCTGAATGTGGAATGGATCCTTGTTGTATTTTTTTAATAATGTAAATGCCTCGTCTCGTGTAATTGTCTTCATTTGTCACTCCTCATATCTGAATTGTCAGGTGGATAAAATCATCTGCTTTGCTACTTGCTCATAACCGAATAACTGCTCTGCAGTTTATCTGTCAATCTGAATCTGGCATACTTCCATTGCTTTCAGTGCATTCTCATGACTTTCCGGTGTTACGCCTGCGCAGCATTTAGCGTCTACAATAATCGGAACTTCCGGGAGAGATGCTTTTGCCAGAAGTGCATTGGAAATAACACAGATGTCTGTACATAAACCTACGAATGTGATACTTTCGATTTCATTATCCTCATTCATTGCCACAAGTTCTCCTGCAAGATCTGTGGAACCAAAGGTTTCTTTGTCAATAGGTTCTGTTTTTCTGAGTGCATCTAATTCGCTTCTGATCTGCCATCCTTCAGTGTCACGGATACAGTGCGGTACAGGAAGCTTCTTTCCTTCCTGGGTGTCGAGATAGTAAGTCTCATGGGTGTCTCTGGTAAAAAGAACAACTCCATCAAAGTTTTTGATTTTCTCTTTTACACCAGGTACAATGGCAACTGCCTCTTTTGTTCCAAGAGCTCCGTCGATGAAGTCATTCTGCATGTCTACAACTACTAATACCTTCTGCATATTTCCTTCCCTTTCGTTCTTTCTGCACATTTTTTCAGATAATGCTATAAAATCTCTGGAAACGTATGCTGTTATTATTTGTTATTACTATACAACGACAAAGTGTTTTTGTACAGGCAAAAGTGCCTGTTTTACTATAGCAATTCCATAAAGTATCAATCATCTATTTTTCAGTATATTTTTCAAATCTGTACTTCTGTTTAATATCCGGATATTTGTCTCTGTCTACTTCACTCATGAACATATCATAGGGTCTGGCGCAGATTTTGAAAGGTGCGTAGAGGGCCTGGTAGATCATCAGTTTTTCACCGTTTTCTGTATGATGGGCTACTGCAAGGACTTTATAGAGATATTCGGAAGTATCCGGGGATACCCATTCTCTTTTGAAATGCTGTACAATGTCGCCTGCATGGATATCGTGTTCCGGTGGTTCTGATGTATTTTCATTTTCTGCACTGTCAGGTTCTTCTGGTTCTGTGTTGAGTTCCATATATTCTTCTTTATCAAGGGAAACCGGGATTCCGGAACGGCCATTGATGTGGACGCCGCCATACCAGGTACCTGTGACCTCACAAATATCACCTACTTCGTATTCCATGCTGCAGTCATTATTTTTCTTTATGATTCTGATCTTTGTCATTTTATCATCTCCTAGCATATAGTTCTTATTTCATGCAACCAGAAAAACACTCTAACACGTTAGATTATATTCTCCAGCAAGTTCTTCATTTAAAACAACCACCTCAACGCCCCATATTTTTCTGACCTTAAGCAATCTGGCTCTTAATTCTGCCAATGGCCCGGCTAGCCACGTAATATCTTCTGCGTTTTTCCTGATTCTGGTATAACGCTCACTTTAATGCCACCCCGATTTCTTCTCGATACAACTGACGGAATGTATCCATAATTGCATTATGTTCCAACAATTCAAATTCCGGTGCTATCTCACATAATACTTTGTTGTTTTCATTTTTATATAAGGAAATGTACTGCAGTTTACTGTCCTGTCTCCGCTTTACTTCAATATATTTAGATAAAAAATAGTCATGTGTAGAAACAAAAATCTGTACACCTTCTGTCTCCAGCATGATCAACAATTCAGCCAGCACCGGAATATATTTCGGATTGATATTTGCTTCTGGCTCGTCCCAAAACAAAACGGATCCCTTCTCCAGTGTCCCGTTTTTTATCAACTGCCATAAAAGAGCAATTTTACGTAATCCTTCTGCTACCAAATTAAATTCTAACTTTGCCTGTGTACCAGGTTTTAAATAAAAACGATCCTCATGCAATGTTACTTTCCCATTACTGATTTTCTGTAAAATATCCAGATATTTTTTCCTTACAGTTGAATCCACTCCTCTGGAAATATCAATTTTGGCAGCCGCAATAATATCCAGATACGTATCATCAAATTCCACATTTCCCATTTTTACTGCAGCATCCAGATTCCAGGCATTTGATAAAATCTCTTTTGCCGGAATAAATACGCTTGTGAGATCAGACATCTGCTTTTCCCATTTCTCTTCTGAATTAATCTCTGCATCCCATTTTCGTGTCTTGGTTGAAAATGTCATTCCTATTTTGGCAGTATCAGATTCCACAGAAACCATGGCTTTATTGCTTCCACTCTTTCCTCTGTTTACCAGACGTCCAATTCCAGACTGATCAGGACGAAATAACATTGTTGTTTTCTGCGAAAAAGACACATCATGTTTAGAAGCCTGACATGCTGCATAGGCTAATTTCATAATATGAGTCTTTCCCACACCATTTTCACCAACTAATACATTTAATCCTTCACAAAAAGGAATCTTTATATCTTCAAATACTGTAAAATTCTCTGCTGCAATCTTTGTTAATGGCATTTCCATCACCTCAATATTTCCATTTTTATAAATCAGTTCATTATATCTGTCGCACGACAATATAATATAAAGTAACTTCTATAATAATTTTATATTATAACACATATAAATATGTCAAACAGCTATTTTCTTCAATATAATATTGTAAAATCTGAAAGCTTGTAAAAGGCTATAACTATCACTTCCAGTTCTTCCATATCTCCGGCTGATATCCCACTGTCGCCTGTTTTCCGTTTCTTACCACAGGGACTTTGATAATACTCTGGTTTTCGAGGATCTTCTCTGCTTTGTCTTCCTCCGCAATATAGGTGATTAATGCCAGCAGATCTTTGTCCTTGCAATCAGTATCTATCAGCCTGTTATAACCACCAATTGCCTGGCAGACGGACTGGAATTCACCTTTGCTTAAGCCTTTTTCTTTTATATCTATAAACTGATATTTAATTCCCCGTTCTTTGAAGTAGCGTTCTGCTTTTTTGCTGTCAAAGTTTTTCTTTGTACCAAAAATCTGTATGTTCATCGTGTTCTCCTTTTCTATTTCGTTGTAAACATATCCAAAAAATTCACTGCTACATGTCCATACCAATTCCTGCTTTTCTCAATTTCTTTATTCCAAAAAACTCAAAATTCGTTCTACATATGCCTGCATCGTCTCGTCATCACTTCCAAATATTTCATGTTTACTTCCAGGCATATACATATATTCACATGAAGTCCGCCCTTTTCGCTGCAGTTTCTTCGCAAATTTTTGTATCGCCCGGACAGAAACAAACGCATCTTTCTCTGCCTGAAATAAAAGTACCGGTGCAGTAAGTTTTTTCCATCCATGATATCTCAGATACCAGCTCATTTTTATTGAAGCAAGAAGCCATCCATAAGAGGCTGCACTTGTCTGGATTTCTCTGGATTGCTTGCGGATCTCGTTATACCTGGTAAATCTTGCTTCTGAAACTGCAGCACTTGTCTCAAGAATTTCACTTCCGTCATAAGGTTTCTGACCGATCACATACCTTGCATTTCTTCCCGCCAGACATTCTACCTGTGCAATTGCAACAGTCACCGACCATGGCACATTTCCGGTAAGCGGCCGTATCATCGGCGAACTGAGTATGATCTTCTGAAAAAGCTCCGTCTCCCATGCAGCTGCGATCGTGCCAATCGCCCCGCCCATAGAATGTGCAAACAAAAACAACGGAAGCTCAGAATACTGCTCTTTTACTACATGACACACCTTCAGAAAATCTCGTACAAAACGTTTCCATGTATCAATATGTACTAACGACGGATCCTCTGTAAGCCGGTAACTTAAACCGTGTCCCGTATGCTCCGGTATGCATACATGATAACCTGCTTTCAGGAAATAGTAAACCATCTCATCATATTTTGGTACACCTTCGGTAAAACCGTGACTGACGATCACCACACCTTTCGGCCTTTCCGTCTCATAAAATTTAACATGAAGTTTCGCTGCCCGAGTTGTTTTTCCCTGTCCGTCTTCCTTTGCTCCAGTAACAAACTTGTCCCGGCAGTGTTCTGCCAGATATGGTTCTACTTCATTTCGCATTGCATATTCATAATTTTCTTCCTGTATGATTTTCATATTCGTATACTCCAGATTTTTGCACCACTTCTTTTATCCCTGCTGTTGTTTTCCACAAATAATGCCGTTGATTTTTTTCTCATTGTAAAATACCAGTATGATTCCTCCGATGCAGCAGAACACCGCCGCACCAAAAGCCGCCATGCGATATCCCGTTCCGTCTCCTGACCCAATGGTAGAAACGGCTGTAAAAATCAGCATAGAAAGACTCTGCCCCAGTTTGAACGCAAAGGTTCTTGCTGCATAAAACATACCTTCTCGATTGCTTCCCGTTTTTATAGAATCGCTCTGTGCAATATCCGCCACAACCGCCTGTGGAAGAATGCCGAAAATTGCCATCGGAAGTGCCGCTGCAACAGTCAGAATCACCCCCTGAACTGTCGCCGGAATAAACGATATTTTTCCCATAAATCCTGTGTAGAAATAAGCGAGACTGAATACTGCAAATGCAAACAAAATCATCTTTTTCTTGCCAAGTTTCGGTGTAAGTTTATTCACCGGAACATAAAATACCAGTGATAATGCCGTCATCCCGACAAAATATAGTGTTGTCATGGTTTCCGGAAGTTTCAGCAGGCTGGTAACAAAAAAAGGCAGGCCTGTCTGAAACATAGTAAGTGCGATCCAGTAAAAAATATCCGATCCTACAAATTTGCGAAACTCTCCGTTTCTGAATGTGGAAACAAGAGAACGAAAAGCAGATTCTTTCGCCGGAACCGTATTTACATAATCCTTTTCTCTGATACAAAAGACCGGAACAAGCATACAGATAAAAGCCACCGCTGCCATCAGAGTAAATGTAATACGGATAGCTCCAACTCTTCCAAATGTCGGAATAAAGGCTCCCCAGATCGTCGGTGCCAGATATGCCACCGCAGTTCCGGCAATAAAAGTAAACGAAATCACTGTTGAAATATTCAGTCTTTCCTGCTGTGTATGTCCAAGCTCCGGAATCAATGCATTATACGGAGTACAATAGGCAGTGATAGAAAGATAATAAGCCAGAATCATTACGAGCAAAAAGGCTGCATTGATCCAGCTGTTTTTATTTACTGGCGACCAGAAAACAAGCACCGTCGAAAGTGCCAATGGCAATGAAGAACACTTCAAAGACGGAATCCTGCGCCCGTTCTTCGAAGTG
>OODU01003374.1_pt1 | contig 12129 bp, 18 predicted proteins | sample 1671171 | NCBI WGS metagenome assembly OODU01 (sample SAMN06348129, study PRJEB24527) | human gut metagenome | biome: human gut; feature: ankylosing spondylitis patient; material: feces | host: Homo sapiens | place: China | collected 2015-10
TAACAGTGGAAGAAAGTTAAATATAGCTTCGCTGGTTGTCAATATTAATAAAGAGGATACTAATGTAATACTTGGCAGGGAATGTGTAACTCTTTATGGAAGACCTTATATAGAAGATTACATTGGAGATATAAAATTCCAGATATCACCGCTTTCATTCTTTCAGGTTAATCCTAAACAGACAGAAGTGCTTTATAACAAAGCATTGGAATTTGCTAATCTTACAGGCAATGAGGCAGTGTGGGATCTGTATTGTGGAATAGGAACAATCTCGTTATTTTTGGCAAAAAATGCAGGAATGGTATACGGTGTAGAGATAGTTCCACAGGCGATTGAAGATGCGAAGAATAACGCGGGGCTTAACGGAATAGATAATGCAGAGTTCTTTGTAGGAAAGGCAGAAGAAGTAGTCACAGCATTTTATGAAAGCAGGAAAGCAGATGATGGTACTGGTCACAATATGACAAGACCAGATGTTATAGTGGTAGACCCACCAAGAAAAGGCTGTGATAAAAAGTTATTAGATGCAATAACAAATATAGATGCTAAAAGAATAGTATATGTAAGTTGTGATCCAAGTACATTAGCTAGAGATTTAGCTATTTTGGAGGAAAATGGTTATAAAACAGTGGAAATACAGCCAGTAGATATGTTCCCTCATACAGTACACGTCGAGACAGTATGTTTATTGTCCAAACTCCACGAAGCCATCATGTGAATGTGAGACTTGACATTGACGAGATGGATTTAACGGTGGCTGAGAGCAAGGCTACTTATGAGGAGATAAAGAAGTATGTTGCAGAGTATAATGATGGGATGAAGGTATCTAATCTGTATATTGCACAGGTGAAGAGAAAGTGCGGAATTGAATTAGCGGAGAATTTTAATATTCCTAGGTCAGAGGGAGCAAAGCAACCACAATGTCCGAAGGAGAAAGAAGAGGCAATTATTGGGGCACTGAAAGCATTTCAGATGATTTAAAATCACAAAGAGGAGTGAATTACATGATGTATAATCCACAACTTGATACATTTATCTGCGTTGTCGAAGCTGGAAGCTTTAGTAAAGCGGCAGAAGAATTATATATAAGTGCACCTGCGGTTATTAAACAGATAAATTCTTTGGAAAACAGCTTAAATTTGCAATTATTTGAAAGAACACACAGAGGTCTTATTATTACGGAAGCTGGTAAATCGCTCTATCAGGATGCAAAATATCTGATTCAATATTCAAAAGAATCGTTGATACGGGCGCAGGAAGCAATGAATCATAATGAAGAAATCATTCGTGTTGGAATATCTCCGATGACGCCACCGGAAGTTTTTGTGGAACTTTGGCCTAAGATACAAAAAATATATCCGGAGATGAAGTTTAAATTGATTACATTTGAAAATACACCAGAGAATGCAAGAGAGATACTGGCTAATATGGGAAAGAATATTGATGTGATAGCTGGAATCTTTGATAAAACAATGCTTGAACTCAGAGGCTGTGATGGCACTGAGATTTCAAGAGAACCATTTTGTGTGGCGGTATCAATTCATCACAGGCTGGCAAAAAAAGAAAAAATTACACTTGATGATCTGGCTGGAGAAAATCTTATGCTCATGCAAAGAGGATGGAGTTATTATGGCGATATGCTAAGGGATGATATGATGAAAAATCATCCTGAAATCAATATTGTAGACTTTAATCTGTACAATGTAGAAGCATTTAACCGATGCGAAAACAATAATGAGGTATTACTGGCATTCAAGAGCTGGGAAAGTGTTCATCCACTGATCAGAATCATTCCAGTAGAGTGGGATTATACTATGCCGTTTGGAATTCTTCATTCGAAAAAACCGTCCATTAAGGTTAATCGGCTGATAAATGCTATTAACAAGGTAAAATAAAAATTGAATACATGCGAGTAGAAACCTAAAGGTTAATACTGAATAACAAAACGAGACTTCTAATGGAGTCTCGTTTTGTTATACTTTAGCTGAAGTGAAAATGGGGGATACTATATGCAGATAAAGAGGATAGCTCTTGGAGGAATCATCATGACTGTTATCATGTTCAGTGGGTGTAGCACAACAGTCCAGAACCTGGCAATCAGGGAAGAAAAAACGCTGGAAACAGGAAAAACAGAGCAAGAGAGCGTGACAGAGAAGGATATCAATATGAATGAAAAAGAAAGTTTTAATGCAGAGAGTAATATAAATGATGTTATCCATGATTCAGCTTTCGATGATTATGGCAGACTCATATTTCCGGTAGATATGGAAATAGAGGACAATCTGAAATTAAAAGACGTCAGCTCTATTTTGCTGTGGTACAGCGAAGTCAACACCGATAAACCAGTAGAAATCGTAAATTATATGAAAAATCAGGCAATGAATGGTGAGCAGATTTTTTATCCAATATACAGTGAAGAAGAAATGCAGGCAGATGCGGATAAAAAGGATACAGGTTTATTTTTCTTTCGGGGAAATGCAGGAGCAAAAACAACGATTATCAATGCAGGAGGAGGCTTTGTATATGTAGCCGGAATACATGATAGCTTTCCTCATGCCTTAGAATTGTCAAAGAAAGGCTATAATGCATTTGCTCTTATTTATCGTCCGGGAGCACAGACTGCCTGTGAGGATCTTGCCAGAGCAATTGCGTTTTTACATGAAAATGCAGAGAAACTACAGATTGATATGACGGATTATTCTCTCTGGGGTGGCTCAGCAGGAGCAAGGATGGCGGCCTGGCTTGGTTCTTATGGAACAGCTTACTTTGGAGAAAAAGAATATCCTGCACCGGCTGCGGTGATTATGCAGTATACAGGACTTTCCCAGGTGACAGGAATGGAGCCGCCAACCTATGCCTGTGTCGGAACAAGTGACGGAATTGCATCATACAGAAGTATGGAAAATTATATTTCCCAGATACAACAAAATGGCCCAAATACAAAAATAGAAGTATTTAAAGGCCTTTCTCATGGATTTGGATTGGGAGAGGGGACTGTAGCAGAAGGATGGATTGATCGTGCAATATCTTTCTGGGAAGACAATATAAATGCTTTAGATAAGAGGTAGGATATAAAAAATAAACGATTTACAGCAAAAATATTGATAGATATAGGAATGACGATATGTTTGCTTCTTCTTATGCCATATAGTCTGCTCAGCGAGACTGCACATGAGTGGATTGGTATGGCGATGCTTGTGCTTTTTATTTCACATCACATACTGAATCATAAATGGGTGACCTCTGTAAGGAAAAGAAAATATAATGCGTTCAGAGTGATACAGACAGTACTGGTTATCATCATGCTTATTCTTATAATGGGTTCCATGATAAGTGGAATATTATTGTCAAATCACATATTTAAATGGATAAAGATTTCCGGAACATATATGACAGCCAGACAGATACATATGTTTTGCGCATACTGGGGACTGGTGGTGATGTCATTACATCTCGGATTTCATTGGAATATAGCGGTAGCAATGGCAGGACGATTATGGGAACATCCATCCGTCATCAGAACATGGGCAGCAAGAGCTGTCGCAACCACAATTGCAGGTTATGGTTTATATGCATTTTACAGGAGACAGATAGGAGATTATCTGATTATGAGGATGCATTTTGTATTTTATGATTATGAAAAGGGAATCTTTCCTTTTCTGCTGGATTATCTGGCAGTAATGATATTGATTGCATTTATTGGATATTATAGTGGAGTGTTTCTAAAGAAAACAGGTAAGAGAAAACGAAAAGGTTCATACTGAAAGAAGGTGGTGTATTTATGGAAAAGCGGAAATTAGTACTTACAATTATTGGAGTTGTTATTTTAGCAATGGTAATAATGTTATATATCTACTTTTCAAAACCTGGCAGGGATGAAAAGAAGAATCAACAAACAATAAACCAGGTACAGACCGTACAGCAGAAGACAGATGAGAAAAAAGAAAATACAGAAAAAAATACATCCGGAGATGAATTGGAAAATGTTACGCCGGGAAGCGAAGAATACCGGGGCTTCCTCCTGGATAATGTTCTTCATTCTCCAAATGAAGGGGACATTCATTACAATGTATATATTCCGGATGCATATGACGGGACAAAGAAATTATGGGATGTCTGTTCAATCAGTAAGAACCAGAATAAACCGAAAGGTTAAGACTGAAAAACTTATCGAAACTTCTCAAAGGAATCTATCAGTATTATAGTATGAATGTAAGATGAATGAAAGAAAACAAGGAGGATACGACAATGGAATATATTTCATTAAATAATGGTGTAAAAATGCCAATACTGGGATATGGAGTATATCAGGTAACAAAAGAGGAATGTGAAAGATGTGTGCTTGATGCTTTAAAAGTTGGATACCGGGCGATTGATACAGCACAGAGTTATTTTAATGAGGAAGAGGTTGGGAATGCAATCCAAAAGTCAGGCATTCCAAGAGAAGAAATCTTCATTACAACAAAGGTGTGGGTTGAACATTATGGATATGAAGAAGCAAAGAAATCAGTTCTTGAATCCATGAAAAAGTTAAAGACAGATTATCTGGATCTGGTATTGCTTCACCAGCCATTTTCAGATACTTACGGTGCTTACCATGCATTGGAAGATCTGTACGATGAGGGGAAAATCAGAGCAATCGGAATTTCCAACTTTTATGTAGACAGAATGGTTGATTTTGCATCCTTCAACCGCATTAAACCTATGGTAAATCAGGTGGAAACCCACATCTTCAATCAGCAGAAAGAGATGAAGGAATGGGCAGACAAATATGATATCCGGTTAGAAGCATGGGCACCATTCGGTGAGGGCAGAGGAGGCACCTTTGAGAATCCTGTCATCGCAGAGATTGCAGAAAAATATCAGAAGACTCCGGCACAGGTTATGCTTCGCTGGCATATTCAGAGAGGGGTAGTGGTTATTCCGAAATCAACACACATTGAGAGAATGGAAGAAAACTTTAATGTTTTTGATTTCACACTTTCTGATGAAGATATGAAGACTATTGCAGAACTGGACAAGAAGACAAGCTCCTTCTTCTCGCATCAGGATCCGAATATGGTGGAATGGTTCGTGAAGATGGTTGAGGAAAGAAAAAAGAATAATGACAGTTCAAAAGAAAAAAAGAACTGGTAAGCATAAGAGGAAAAATCAATGAAAGTATTACTTGTCAATGGCAGTCCACACAAAAATGGCTGTACTTATACAGCTCTTTGTGAAGTATCCAGTGCATTAAACGAAAATGGCATAAGTACAGATATTTTCTGGATTGGAAACAAGCCGATTTCAGGGTGTATTGCCTGCAGAAAATGTCAGGAAAAAAATAAATGTATTCTGGATGATATCGTGAATGAATTTCTGGAAATAGCAGAGGATTATGACGGATTTGTATTTGGAACTCCGGTACACTGGGGTGGTGCAGGCGGTGCAATCACATCCTTTATGGACAGAGTATTTTATGCCGATTTAAATGGTGACGGCGACAGATTCCGCCTGAAACCTGCAGCAGTGGTGATTTCAGCAAGAAGGGCAGGAACAACTGCAACGTGGGATCAGGTAAATAAATATTTGGGGCTTATGCAGATGCCGATTATCACATCGAGATATTGGAATATGGTACATGGGACGAATCCGGATGAAGTAAAACAGGATCTCGAAGGAATGCAGGTTATGCAGATCCTTGGAAACAATATGGCATATTTCATTAACTGTAAAAATGTTGCGACAAAAATGGGAATTGAAATGCCAAAGGCACCGGATTTTGTATTTACCAATTTCATCCGATAGAAATTAGCGTGATAAACATTTTATACGACAGGATGTAACCTTAGAATGAAAACAAAGAAAATAGCAGCAGTACTCTTAACATGCATCATGGCAATCGGTTTGATGGCAGGATGTGGAGCAAGCAATACCAACCAGTCGGGAAATGAAGAAGCGGATACAAATTCCGAAAACACTACAGATACAACAGAAAAAACATCAACAGGAAATGGAAAAGCATTGGTTGTATATTATTCAGCTTCAGGAAATACAAAAGATGTTGCTGAAAAGATAGCAAAATTACAGAGGCAGATCTGTTTGAAATAGAGCCTGTGGAGCCGTATACAGATGATGACAGCCGGGTGTCAAGAGAACATGATGATGAGAGCTTAAGAGATGTGGAACTGGTGTCTACAACAGTTGATAACTGGGAGTCATATGATACGGTATACATTGGCTATCCTATCTGGTGGGGAATTGCAGCATGGCCAGTAGATAACTTTGTAAAAGAGAATGACTTTACAGGAAAAACAGTCATCCCATTCTGTACAGCAGCGACCTCGGGAATCGATGACAGCGGTAATCTTCTGGAAGAGATGACAGGAACAGGTGACTGGAAAGAAGGGGAATGATTCCATGGTGGAGCGTCTGAATCAGATATCAGTTCATGGATAGACAGTCTTGGATTATAAAAGAATATAAAAATATTTGGAGGAATCGTAATGAGTTTTAATTTTTCAGTACCAACAAATGCATTATTCGGAGCAGGAAAACTTGGAGAACTACATACACAGATTAATACACCAATGGGAGCAGTACATGGCAGCAAGGCATTAGTTGTTATTTCCAATGGTAAATCTACTCGTACAAATGGATATTTAGACAGGCTTGAAAATGAATTAAAGCAAAGCAATGTAGAGTATGTGATTTTTGATAAAGTTGGCTCCAATCCGACAAAACCAGTTGTAGAAGAGGGTGGCAGATTTGCAAAAGAAAATGGGTGCGATTTTATCGTTGCTTTAGGTGGTGGAAGTGTTATGGATGCATCAAAAGCAATCGGTATTATGCCAACCAATGAGAGCGATGATCTGTGGGATTATGTAATGTTTGGAACAGGAAAGAAACAGTGGCCGCCAATGCCATCCCTTCCGATTGTTGCTATCACACTACAACTGCCGGAACAGGATCAGAAACTGATGGAGGCGGTGTGATTACCAATCCGGAGACTCAGGAGAAAACAGGAGTATTCGGTACAGGTACGATGCCGGTTCTTGCAATTGTTGATCCAGAATTAATGACAAGTGTTCCGTCAGCATTCAAGGCTTATCAGGGATTTGATGCTTTATTCCACTCTACAGAAGGATATATTTCCGCAAATAGAAATGAATTCAGCAAAATGGTTGCAGCAGAGGCAATTAAGAATGTAAGCCGTAATCTTGTTACATCAATCCGTGAACCTGAAAATATTGAGGCAATGAGTAATGTAGCATTTGGAAGCTATCTGTCAGGTATTCAGATGACAGTTGGAACATGTGTCAGCGCACATCCTCTTGAGCATGCGCTTTCTGCGTATCATGAGAAACTTCCGCATGGTGCTGGTCTGATTATGATCTCAAAAGCATTTTACAGCTTTTTTATCAATAAACATGTCTGCGATGATCGTTTCATTGAAATGGCAAAACTGATGGGAATGGAAGATGCAAGTAAGCCAGAAGACTTTATTACTATGCTTGTAAAATTACAGGAAGATTGTAATGTGGCAGAACTGAAAATGTCTGATTACAGAATCACACCGGAAGAATTTCCTAAAATGGCAGAGAATGCAAGAGCTACACTTGGTATCAATTTTGAAAACGATATGTACAAGCTTACGAATGAAGATTGCGTTACAATTTATCAGGAATCTTATAAGTAAGACATAACCTTTAGGTTTAAACTGCCTAACAAAGAGAGACTTCTGTCCGGAGTCTCTTTTTCTTATACTTACAGTAAAGTTTGAAATATAGAAAAGGAAGATAAAGATGGAGATAAGAATTTTAGGAAGAGACTTAGAAGTATCAGAAATCGGATTTGGATGTATGGGAATGAGTCATGCATATGGAACTGTTTCAACACAGAAAGAAGCAGAAGAATTGATTGAAAAAGCGATCGATGAAGGCTGCACATTTTTTGATACGGCAGAGATATACGGAACAACAGAAGACCCTCATCACAATGAAAAACTGCTTGGGGAAGTGTTAAGGCCATATAGAAACAAAATTGTCCTTGCATCAAAGTGTGGGATACGTTTTGATGAAACTGCAACAACTGTAAATAAACCTTTGATTCCTGATGGACGACCGGAGACGATTAAAGCATCGATTGAGGGATCTTTAATGAGACTTAACACAGACCATCTTGATTTATATTATATTCATCGTATTGACATGACTGTACCGATTGAAGAGACGGCAGGAGCTATGAAGGAGTTAATGGAGCAGGGAAAAATCACACACTGGGGGTTATCAGAAGCCAGTGAAGAGATTATTCGACGTGCACATAAAGTATGCCCGGTTACAGCGATTCAGAACAGATATTCCATGATGTACAGGGATTATGAGAAATTATTCCCGGTGCTTGAAGAATTGAAAATAGGATTTGTTGCATTTTCACCGCTTGCAAATGGCTTGCTGACAGCGGCATATCATTCACATGGGGAATTTGAAAAGCCGGGAGATTATCGAAGCGCAATGCCACAGTTTACAGAAGAAGGATTAAAGGAAAATAATGAATTTATGTCCTGGATGAAAGTGATTGCAGAAGAAAAAAATGCCACGCCTGCACAGATTTCTCTTGCATGGATGCTTGCAAAGAAACCATATATCGTACCAATTCCGGGAACAAGAAAAGTAAATAGACTGGAAGAAAATATGGAATCAGCAGATATAAAGCTGACTCAGGATGAAGTAAAATCTATTGATGAGATGCTTGCCCATATGCCGATGTCGCAGGTGTTTGGAGGTTCAAAAATACAGAAGAAATAAAAGAGGTGAGCAATGAAAACAAGGAAAAAGATAACCATCGGGGTAATAGTGGCTTTCTTAGCGGTAGTCACGGTGGGTTATATCTATCTGTTTACAGGGGCTAAAATAAGTAAAGGAGAATAGAGATAATGAAGAAAATGTTAGTTGTATATTATTCCTGGTCAAATGGAAACACGAAAAGAATTGCAGAGCAGCTGACTAATGGGACAGGTGCAGATATTACGAGAATCGAAACAGCAGAGCCATATAGCGGCAGTCATGAAGATGTGGTTGAACAGGGAAAAAGAGAGGTAGAGGCAGGCTTTATGCCTCAGATCAATCCGATATCTGTAAATCTTGCTGATTATGATGTGATTGCTATCGGAACTCCAACGTGGTGGTATACGATGGCACCTGCAGTGCTTACATTTTTGACAACAAATGATTTTACAGGAAAGACAGTGATTCCATTTATGACAAATGGTGGATGGCCGGGGCATGTTATAAAAGATATGAAGGAAAATTGCAAAGGAGCTGCCTTTGCACATGAAATGCAGATTCAGTTTGATTCCAAAGGAAAAGATCATCTGGAAACTTCAGAAGAGGTGATTACAGAATGGATTGGGCAGATAAATACTGATATAAACAAATAACCATAAGGAAAGATAAAACAATGAGAAAAAATTTTGGAGCAAAGCCATTTTTATATCCACAGCCGGTTATGATTCTGGGAACCTATGATGAAAATGGAAAGGCAAATGCAATGAACGCTGCATGGGGCGGAATTGTAGGTGCAAATGAGATTATTGTAGATTTGTCTGCCCATAAGACAACAGACAATATTATAAAAAATAAGGCTTTTACAGTAGGGGTGGCAGATCTTGAACATCTGGTTGCCTGCGATTATGTGGGAATTGTTTCTGCAAATAAAGAAGCAGACAAGATGAAAAAAGCAGGCTTTACTACAACGAAGAGTGAATATGTAAATGCACCAGTCATCAATGAACTTCCATTGACTCTTGAGTGTGAACTTGTAAAAGTTATTGATGAAAGCAAGTATCTTGCAGAAATCAAAAATGTAAGTGCAGATGAGAAATATCTCGGTGATGACGGAGAAATTGATCTTAGTAAATTTACACCAATTACATATGACCCGGTACATCACGGATATTACAGACTTGGAGAACGTGTGGGAAATGCTTTTAAGGATGGAACACAGTTAAAATAAGGATAGGTGATTAAAGTGAAAAAAATTGTACAGACAGCAGGAAGAAACGCACTAAATGAATTTGCACCACAGTTTGCACATTTTAATGATGATGTTTTATTTGGAGAGAACTGGAATAATCAGGATATTGATGTAAAGACAAGATGTATTATAACAGTCACAGCACTTATCGCTTCTGGAATGATTAATACATCTTTAGTACATCATTTTGAAAATGCAAAAGCTCATGGAGTGACTCAGAAAGAAATTGCAGCCGTGATTACACATATAGCATTTTATGCAGGGTGGCCGAAAGGATGGGCGGCATTCAATCTTGCAAAAGATGTCTGGAGTATAGACGAAGGTGATCTTTCGTATGAAGATGAAGCAATGAGAGCTCATGCTAAAAAGATGATATTCCCGATTGGAGAGCCAAATGATAAATTTGCACAATATTTTACAGGAAAAAGTTTTTTGGCTCCTGTATCTACGTCACAGGTTGGAATCTTTAATGTGACGTTTGAACCTGGTTGCAGGAATAACTGGCATATTCATCATGCAAAAAGCGGGGGCGGACAGATTCTTATCTGCATTGCAGGACGTGGATATTATCAGGAAGAAGTGGTCTTATGTCAATATTTTGGACACAAAAAGTCAAACTTTTTTATGCTGCACTTCTAGCTAATAATTCACATTGTTCTGGTGTCATGTAATTAATAGAAGAGTGTATCCTTTTTCTGTTATACCAACCTTCAATATATTTAAATATAGCTATATTGGCTTCTTCGAAGGTACGATATGTATTTCTATAGATTTCTTCCTTCTTCATTGAAGAATGGAAAGATTCTATACAAGCATTGTCATAAGGACAACCTTTTTTACTAAATGATTGTATAATATTAAACTCTTTACATAGCTCTTTTAAATCATTACTAGTATATTGAGATCCTAAGTCTGTATGAAATATTATATGCTTATTTTTATTAGGATTTTGATTGTAATAAGCATTTTTAAAGCTGTAACAACTAAATCATTAGTCATTCTTTTACCGAAAGCGTAGCCAATTATTTTTTTAGAATGTAAGTCAAGAACTGAAGCTAAATAGCACCAACCATCCCTACTAGTATGAATATATGTAATATCTCCTACCCATTTTTCGTTAATATAAGTAGTTGTAAAGTCTCCTTTTAAAACGTTTTCTAAATCTTCTACTACCTTTTTACTTGAATGAGGCTTGTATTTCTTTACAGTTACTGCACAAAGATTAAGTTTAGTCATTAGTCTTTGAACTCGCTTCAATGATACATTGAAGCCTTCTATACCAAGTATATAATGAATTCTAGGAGCACCATATATGCCTTTATTCTCTTTATATATCCTTTTAATAGCTGATTTTAATTCCTCATTTTCTAGTTCTCTTGCAGATTTAGTTTTATCAAAAGATTTATAATATGTGCTTCTGGCTACGCCTAGAACGGTACACATAGTCTTAATATCATGTTTGTTTTTATTGCTATTTATAAATTCTATTAATTCATCTAATTTCTTGTTGCAAATATGGCCATAGCTTTTTTGGCTAAAGCCCGCCTTTGGTGTAATATTTCATTTTCCTCTTTAATTCTTGCCATTTCTTTTCTTAAAGCTTTTACTTACTTTAATGTCATAACTTCATTTTCATCTACTTTAATTTCTTTTACATCTTTAATCCAGCCGTTAATTGTTGATTTTGCAATGCCATATTCGTAGACGATGCTCTGCTAAGCTCATTCCTGATTTAAATAACTCTACTATCATATCCTTATATTCTTGATCGTATCTTCTGCCCTTTCCCATAATGGACACATCCTTTCTTAACTAAATATTATTTTACTTAGTTCGATTTAATGTGTCCACTACTTTATACTAACACCATTATACTAACACCGAGAAGTATTTTAAATTAAAAATAAATAAAAATGGTTCAATTTTCTATGTTGTCTAAAAATGTCGAAAATATTGTATACAAGCATTAAGCATATTAAAATCAAAATATGTCTAGAAATGAGGTTTTGATTTTATGTTAGAAGAAGCAAAATATTCAATAATACAATATTGTAATGAAGTAGATCGGAAGAGCGTCGTGTAGGGAAAGAGTGTAGATCTCGGTGGTCGCCGTAT
>OODU01003382.1_pt1 | contig 12106 bp, 10 predicted proteins | sample 1671171 | NCBI WGS metagenome assembly OODU01 (sample SAMN06348129, study PRJEB24527) | human gut metagenome | biome: human gut; feature: ankylosing spondylitis patient; material: feces | host: Homo sapiens | place: China | collected 2015-10
TTTTCTTATTTAATAAAGTCTCATCATAAGAAAATTCATACCCAGTTTGTTCACTAATACTTCGTATGACGGTACCGACTGTCGTTTGATTCAAGGCCAGTTCCAGATTCACATACAAAGAATGCGCATCGCTTGTCGCCATAGCGGGCGATGTAGCTGACAAAAACATTGCTAATGTAGCAATTGATGCATTTTTAATCATACATGTGATTCAATAATGTTAGTACTAAGTTTTTAAGTTTATAGTTTTCTTTTGTTGTGTGTGTTACTTTTCTAATCTGTCATTTCATCATAGGCATTCATTTTTTATTATTCATATATAAAGATTTCTTTCCCCTCTATCCGATATTGGATGGGAGCTAAATATTTCAAGAGTTTCAAGATGTCAGGCAAGCTTTCATCCTCATTGATCACACATCGGAACTTACGCTGGGCAAGCTTCGTTGATTCTAAATTTATGTTTACATTAAATTTTACGGAGAGTTGGTTAACTATTTCCCTCAACGTGACATTTTCGAAGACAAACTGGTTCAGTCGCCACGCCGTACATACATTCACATCCACAACCTCTGTGGCATATTCGTTCTTATTGTTGTCATATGTCACCTTTTCTCCCGGTGACATATCTAAAATGGGGTTCCACTGCTTATCGAGTAAAGCAACTTTACCTCTTGCTAAAACGGTTTCTACGTTTTGGTGTTTCTCGTCTGTTTTTACATTGAAAGCGGTTCCAAGAACCTTAATATTCACATAATTGGTCGAAACATATAGTGGGTACTGAGCATTCTTTGCAACGTCAAAGAATGCTTCTCCTTGCAAGGAGAGCTTTCGGTTATTTTCGGCAAAAACCTCAGGTATCCTCAAAGAAGACCCCTCCTTTAACCAAACAGCCGATCCATCCGCAAGCACGATTTTTTTCACATCTTCCCCTTGTTCCACCCTGATCGTTACACAATTGTCCGGTTTCAGATAGCCCCATCCCACATAAGAAAAAGAGACAAATAACAAGATTACGGCTGCGTATCTCATCACAGAGCGAAGTATTTGAAATCGCCTTCTACTATTTATCTTGGCATTCAATCCATTCAATGCCTCTTCGATATGCTCAGGCGTATTATATTGAGTGAACTTCCACGAAACGCGAAGTTTCATCAATTCAGAGAAAACCTCCTCATTATCAATTGATAATTCACGCCATTCTTCTACCTGTTTCATTTCTTCAGGAGAAAGCATGCCTGTCAAATATTTTGCTAAAAGTCTATAATCAAAATCCATTTTTATTTCCTATTACTTATACTAAACGAACAACTTCAGAAAAATACGGAGCAAAAAAGCATTTTTTTCATACAATTAATGGGCAGTCATTCAGCAGGCAAATAAGATATTAATAATTAACCACTTACAACAAAACCAAAAGTTTCAATCTCAGGCAACCGGACAAACTAACTCGTTTCCTGTCGCAAACTAAGTCAAATCACCCGAAGAACTAAATGAAAACATATAGTAAAGTAGCCGTTAGCAGTTACTACCTATTACCCTTATGTAGTACTACCTATTGTCGATTGGTAGTACTACATAAGGGTAATAGGTAGTACTACATATCAATAATATATTATATGCTTTGAGTTAGTTTACTATGACTTTCGAATTAGTTTCCGGCATGTTCCGTATTAATTGCTCCGTGAAAACGAGGAAACTCCGGACAAACCGCCGGAAACAAAAAGGTGTCGGTTCTATGCCGGTTACAAAGTTCAACCGACATCCTTTAATTAAATGTTTATTAGAGAGATACGAGCAAAAATGCTAGATGTCGGTTTTCTGTGTGTTTTTATTTATATTTTTACGCAAAATGAGACAAGTGCGATTACCCGGATCTCTGTCAGAGTAATCGCACTTATGCGAAGTGTAACATTGAATGATGAAGATTACTTTGCCGTATATGACTTCTTTGTAACGACTTTACCATCCAAATCAAAAACCTCCAGATTCATCTGATCACCATTAGTCTCCACAGAAACCACACTGTTATTTGAATTTACCAATACCGGAAATTTGATACCGGCACTCGGTTCCTCATATTTGTTTCGATGGAGATGTCCGCATAGCATCAGATCCACTCCGAGTTCATTCAGGATAGGTACGAATTTCTTCAAGACGTCTTTCTGTCCATGCCAGATATTGAGGTCAGCAGAAGGAGGCATATGTGCAATGACAACTTTAAATTTAGCCTGCTTGAAATCTTCATTTTTATATAGTTCCTTCATCCATTCCACCTGATCCGTACGATAACCGTCATAATCGGTAATACCGCTGTACTCGATATCGGAATCCGGTTTGTCTTCTCCCGTATCCAACATAATGAAACATACAGGTCCTTGTCTGAAAAGATAATACAGGAATGGTTCTTTCGGAGAGAAATATTTCTGGAACGAAGTGGCGAACTCACCACGGGTTTCATGATTTCCGCGAGCGTAATACATAGGTTTCTCCGAAGCGAACAAATCGATGCTTTCTTTCATGAATCCATTAAAGATTGTTTGTTCGTCCTTAAATTCCGAAACCATATCCCCATTGAAAATAATCAAGTCTTTATCCTTGTAGTTCGCATTATTCAGCAGTTTCGTAATGATGTTTTCACGTCCGTGAATATCATTGATCATGACAAAAGATGTTTCTTTTTTATTTGGATCGCACGTTGTAAACGTCAAAGCATTCTTTTTGTATACATCCGATGCTGCCACACGTCCGTATATGACATTAATCCCTTCATGCGACAACACTTCCTGAGAATAAATACGATAACGATAGGTTGTTCCGGGAGTCAACGCTTTTACCTTCACGGCATGCAGCAAGGAGGTATTTTTAACCCCATTAGTCGTATCGAAATACTTAGGCCGTTCTTCTCCATAATAATGAGTTCCGTCATTCGGAGCCAACTCTACCCAGCCGATAGACGGTTTATCCGCTACCCAGACAATAGTTGCCTCATTCTCTTTTACATTCTGCAGATAAGGCCCGTAAAGGATCTTTATCTGCGCAGTTGCCACCTGAGTGGCAACTGCGAGTAAAAGGACATATATCAATTTTTTAATATACTTCATTGCAAATAAGTTTTATTGCATCTATTAATAACCATCGTTCTGAACCAATTGAGGGTTCGCATCCATTTCCGCCTGCATAATAGGCAAATGGAATTGCTTCTTGTCAAAATAACGAACTTCAACCAAACGGTCTTCACGAGAAGCATTCACATCGATCACGGCACGACGGTCCGGATCCGGTTCATCATAGTCGACAGTACCACACAAACGATACAAGTCACCCGGCATAACAGTCTCTGCCACTTTCTTTCCAGTTTTGGCTCCGCTCTGGTCATACTCGTCCCAGCGAACGATATCTTCAAAACGGAAACCTTCACCAGCCAATTCTATCGTACGTTCCCTCCTTACCAGTTCACGTACTTTGGCCTGTGTATCATATTTAGAACGGTCAACAGCGATATGACCTCCGCGCAAACGTAACCGGTCGATGATGTTCATAGCTTCCTGCAAATCCTGATTCAGTTCAACCAAACATTCGGCTTTTGTCAACAATATTTCTGCATACCGGAAGATAATCGGGCACAATGCATCGTCATTCATTGCAGCTGAATATTGTCCCTGGCTGGGATACAAATACTTAGCCCACAACATACCGGTATGGGAAGCATTATCCGCCGCCGTATAATAATCTTTATTCGAAGAGCCGTTCGGCAGCGTCTTGTCGAGCGTATTGAAAACCCGGGGTACATTATTACGCCCCACCCAATCCAATCCGGAATAAATAACCGTATTTTTCAATCGTGGATCACGATTGAAAAACGGATGGACCGGGTCATAACCGGAACCAGCTTCATCGATCAACTTGCCATCTGCCATTTCAAACATATCAACCATGTTTTGAGTCGGCACAAAAGAAGCCCAGCCACCATCCGAATTATTATAGAAACGGATCACATCACCATAAGCATAAGTCGTTTGGACATGTTCATAAGTACAAATAATTTCTTTTGAATTCTGTCCGGCCATAGAAAACATATTCAGAAAATCAGGATCTAATTCATACTGATTCAGAGCTATTACTTTATTGGCAGCATCCAAAGCCTCCGTATAGTTGCCCCACAACAAATTGAAGCGGGCGATCATCGAGAGGACCGTTCCTTTGGCAATGCGTCCTTTTTCTGCCGGTTTCTCCGCTATATGTTCGGCACTCCACATCAAGTCGTTCATAGCATGCTCCTTCACCTTTGCTTCTGGTTCACGCGGCAGTTTAGCATCGTCAGCCGTTGCTGGTACAAAATCCATAATAACAGCATCCCCATACCAAGTTGCCAAATAAGCATGACTATATCCCCTAATTGCCCGTACTTGCGCCAGAAAATCATTCTTCTCCGTTTCTGTCATGGCTGAAGCCGGAACCAAATCGATATTTTCAATTACGAAATTACAACGACGTATCGTTTCATACTGCCTCCAATAATTCGGAGCCGCAGTAGGAGAAACGCTACCTCTACCCATGTTTCTCATGTTAGAAGCATTCGTATAATTGAAGCCGATATCCGAATAGCTGTCTTCGTAGAAGATAAACTTCGATCCAACATAGTTATTGACCCACCAATTGTAGGCAGCGGTTACTGCTGCATCGACATCCTCGGACGTGTTCCAGAATGTGTTTGTCGTCAACTGATCTTTCGGATTCAAATCAAAAAAATCATCACAAGAAGTAAAGATACCTGTCCCGACCAAGCAAACAGCAAGACCTAATATATTTTTCAGTTTCATATATAATTCATTTAAAAAGTTACATTAATACCGAATGAATGGCTTCTGCTAATAGGATAAACATCCAAGTTTCCCGACGGCGACTCCGGATCAGCATTGAACGGCAAACTGTCGAATGTAAACAGATTTTCGCCTGTATAATAAATCTTCGCATTGGCTATTCCTAACTTATTCGTCCAACTCTTCGGCAACGTATAACCGAAATTGACGTTCTTAATACGCAGGTAATTCGTGTTCATACACCAAAAAGATGAATTCACGCGCTGAGGAGAACTGATCGAGTTTTCCTCTAGGAACAGACGCGGCCATTCCGCATTTGTATTTTCAGGAGTCCAGGCATCCAACCAATTCGTACTCGGATGTGAAGTATCCCCGATAAATGAACCGACGACATCTCTTGAGAAATAACGGTTTGTTCCAGTCACACCCTGCATAAATACCGACAAGTCAAAATTTTTCCAACCAGCACTCAGTGTCAAACCAAAAGTCGTTTTAGGCTGTTGCGTGCCTTTCACCACCCGGTCTTTATCTGTCAACTTTCCATCTCCATCCGCATCTTTAATCCGAAAATCGCCGCCTTTGAAAGGCAAAGACCATGGATTGCCATACTGTTTTTCGTAAGCGGCAGCCTCCTCGTCGCTTTTGAACAACCCATCTACTTCATATACATAAAAAGATTGATAGGGCTCTCCAATTCGATTAATCATATAGCCATCGATAATCTCATTGACACCAGCCAAATCCAACAACTCATTCTTATTATAGGAGAAATTCGCATTGATTCCCATTCTCCAATCCTTATTGAAGGAATGATTCCAAGCAAAGCTTGCTTCCACACCACTGTTCCGTAAAGAGCCTTTATTGTCCTGATACGTCCCCGATATACCAAACGTATCAGAAACAGGAATATCCATAATGATGTCAGAGGTCTTACGATTATAATATTCGACACTCAGCATAAACTCGTTCAAGAAATTTGCATCAAAGCCGATTCCCCAGTTTGTCGAATTTTCCCAGGAAATAGTCGTCACCTTATGGCTTACAACCGTAATACCTTGATGAACAGAGCCGCCAAACGGGAAATTCTTTCCTATATATAACGTAGGTAAATAAGGATAATATTCATCCGATACGGCATCCTGGTTTCCGAGCAATCCCCAAGATCCTCTAAGTTTCAGTGACTGCAACCAGCCATGCGTGTTTTCCATAAAATCTTCTTCGGAAATGCGCCATCCAGCAGAGAAAGAAGGAAAATATCCCCAACGATAGCCTTTTGCAAAACGAGAAGAAGCATCGGCACGGAAATTGGCTTCCAAAAGATACTTGCCTTTATAGTCATAATTGAGACGTCCGAAATAAGATAACAAAGCCAGTTCACGGGAATAACCACTGTTAGTTTGTGTCGAAGAATCACCACCATTCAAATCGGTCACTTCACTGTTTGGAAAACTTTTACGGAACGCTTCCAAATTCCGATAATCATACTTTTCGATCTTATAACCAGCCATCGCTTTGAAATGATGATCCTGGTTAAAAGTTTTGTCATAATTCAACAAAGCATCCAATGTATAACGGCTCCATCTCGAAATCGTCTCGGTCAACTGGTCAGGTCCGTGATAGTTAACATCGTCATACCAACACTCTTTGCGATAATCTTTTGTTTCCTTTATATTCGTTACATAAGCACCTTGTAATGTGAATGTCAGACCGTCTATAATATGATAGTCAAAGGCCAGTATTCCAGAGAAGTTTTGCAACAAATGATATTTCCGACTATTAATATCGACCCAAGCGGCAGGATTTCCATCTGAGATCGAACCGTAAGAACCATCTTCCTTCTTATATGGAATCCAAGGGGCTATACGGTCCGCTTGACGTATCAATTGAGTAGAACCGCCTCCATAAGACGCATTCGGTTCGGAATAGTCGTTATGAATAAAAGCCATGTTAGTCCTCATGGTAAATTTATCCGACAATTTGATATCCAGATTCGTTCGCAAATTAAATTGTTGACGATCCGAATTCCTCAATGTGCCTTCCTGCCCTAAGAAACCTGCAGAAGCCATATATTTCACATCTTCCGACCCACCACTGACATTGAGGCTATGTTTATGCATAAAACCGGTCCGATAAATATAGTCTGTCCAAACTGTATTCGGATGCCCATAAGGATCCGTTCCATCCTGAAATAAACGGAGATCTTCGTCTGTAAAACGAGGAGACGCCCCATCCTGTGTCAATAACTGATTATAAAGACGGGCATAATCATAAGAACTTAAGCGATCAATCAAAGTCGATACATTCGAAAAACTAACATTACCATTATAAGAGACTGTTGCTTTTCCGGCTTTCCCTCGCTTGGTCGTAACCAAGATTACCCCATTGGCAGCTTTAGAACCATAAATAGCAGCCGAAGCGGCATCTTTCAAAACCGAAATCGATTCGATATCGTTAGGATCGATCGAATCGAAAGTTCCAGTTTCTATCCCATCCACCAGAATATAAGGGTTAGCATTGTTCAAGGTTCCGACTCCACGAACACGTATAGTTGCCCCGTCACTACCAGGCTGCCCTGTTCCAGATGTTATCGTAACCCCCGGAGTCAATCCCTGGAGAGCAGAAGATACATTCGTCACCGGCCGGTTGATCAATTCATCTTTACCAATTGTGCTTACCGCTCCTGTCAGGTTTACTTTCGTTTGTGTTCCATAACCGACAACAACCACCTCATCCAAATTCTGTGTATCTTCGTGAATTGTGATTTTATAATCGTTTTTTCCTTTCGCTACGGCAACCTCCTGATCTACATAACCAATATAGGAAATCATCAATGTCGCACCGTCTTCAATTCCCTCCAATGTAAAATCACCGTCGACATTTGTCACCGTACCAACACCGGCACTTCCTTTCACTATGACATTTGCCCCGATAACAGGAAGACCGGTATTATCGACAACCGTACCTCTGATCGTTCTCTTGACTTGTTGAACACTTGCAAAAGACACATTTTCTGTCTTTGCGTTATCTTGTAGGAAAATCCTATTATCGACTATCCGATAAGAAATATCCGTATTCTTAAAGACTTTCTTTAAAACACTTTCGATGTGTTCATTTTTTACACGGACGGATACTTTTGAAATTTCTTTACTTAAAATAGATTCATCATAAGAAAATTCATAGCCCGTTTGCTCGCTGATACTTTGTATGACCATACCTACAGTTGTCCTGTTCAAAGACAATTCCAGATTCACATACAAAGTATTCGCTTCATTTACCGCCATCGCAGGCGATGTTGCGACTAAAAATGCCGATAATGTCGCAATAGATACTTTTTTATTCATACCATGTGATTCGTTTTTGTTAGTACTATAAAAAACAGTTAACTTTTTACCGGATACACCCGTACCCGCCAATAACACTTCCCATACCGGACAGCATTTTTTAATTAACCGCTGCAAAGGAATATCCCCGATATTACGGAACTGTTTACCTCAGATTACATTTCAATTTCCCATAGACATTCATTTTTTTGTTTGTTTTTCAGATATATAAATTTCGGAACTCTCAATTCGATAGGTAATCGGCGCCAAATAGCAAAGCTGCTCCAAAACATCCGACAAGCGCTCGTCTTCATTGATCACGCAACGAAACCTGCGTTGAGCCAGCCTCGACGACTCGATGTTTACATTTACATTATATTTGATTGATAATTGATTGGCGATTTCACGAAGTGTAGTATTCTCAAAAACCAGTTGGTTAAACCGCCATACAGCACAGACATTCACATCGACATGATCCGTAAAACAGGTATTTTCATCCCAGGAATAGGCAACACGTTCTCCCGGATTCATTTCTAAGATTTTCTTTCCGTTCAAGGCATGCAAGCTGATACATCCTCTTACTAAAACGGTTTCTACAGACTTATTTCCAGCGTTAACATTAACATGAAAAGAAGTTCCATGTACCTCTACTTTCACATAATCGGTAGCAACGATAAATAGTGAATTAGCATTCTTTGCGATGTCAAAGAATGCTTCTCCTTGCAAGGAGACCGTCCGGTTGACGGCACTGAATGACTGCGGTATTTTCAATGCGGAATTTCCCCTTAACCAAACTACCGAACCATCATCCAGCGTTACTTTTTTTACGCCTTCACTATCTCCTAAAGCGATAGTCATATAAGTTTCCGGCTTAAAATAATTCCATCCGACAGCTGAAAACGAAACAAGCAGCAAGATAACAGCTGCATATTTCAACAAAGACCGGGCAATCCGGTAACGCCTTGCCCGGTTAATCCGGACATTTACCTTTTCCAAAGCCATATCTATCCGCTCGTTATCCGCATACTTTGCTGTATTCCACGAAAGACGCAAACGTAACACTTCAGAAAAAACAGTTTCATTCTCAGCCGACAAATCACGCCACCTCATCACTTCCTCCATTTCTTCCGAGGAAAGGCTGCCAATCAAATATTTTGCTAAAAGTGCGTAATTAAACTCCATTTCTACCTTGTTATATTAGGCAAAACGACCAACAACGAAAAACTACTGAGCAAAAATGATTTTTTTTTCGTTTATATTAATTTATCAAGCGTATGTGCCATGCGAAAGAAAAACGGCACAAAGCATATAATAATCATTTCTGGATATATGTCCCTTTAAAAACCGGAGCGCCAAATACAAATGACTCTCCACCGTGCGTTGCGGCATCTGGGTCTGCTCTGCAACTTCTTTAGCCGTCAGCCCTTTTATATAAGTAAGGATGAAAACTTCACGACGCTGCGCTGGCAGGTGCTCCAGTAATTCATACAAATGGCGATAAAAATCCTTAACGGAAAGCTCCTCTATAACAGAATCATCACCTTTCAATAGATTTTGATAATCTTCCAAATACTTCTCGTAAGTATGAGAATGGTATTTTTCAATCGAGAGGTTTTTCTTGAAATAGTCCAGACAACGAGTATAAGCGGATTGAAAAAGATAAGAATGGAAACCATCACTGACATATAGCTTTTCACGGTTTTCCCAAACATACAGAAAAACATCCTGAACAATATCCTCCGCTGCTTTTTGCTCAACCATAGAAGCAGTATAAGCCATTATCCGGGGATAATAGTAACGGAAAACACCATTAAAGGCTTCTCTATTCCCTTTCTTCAGTTCATACAATAAAGAAATATCGAACATACTACCAGCGATTTAAGACCATTCAATTAACATCCCACCCGCAAAAATAATAATATTTTTACAAACTTTGCTTATTTACAGACATTCTCCTTTAATAAAATGCAAGACAATGGTATTTTTTATACTTTTGTAGATAATACTTTAAAAACATGAATAATTTCACAAAATATATCTGTGCCGGATTGGCTATCGCCTTACTCATAATACAAACGATTATGATTTGGGGATTATATGGAAACTTCAGCGGCTCTCTGAACGAATTGTCCGACTGCACAAGAAAGCAGCTACCGCAGCTAATCGACCTGTTCACGACAATGATTGTCACGAATTGGGTTATCATTGCAGCCCTGCTTTTCACCCTGTTCCGCCCGAGCAGAAAACAGGATAACTATTAACTTCTAGAATTTCTTTATCAGGAAAGACGGGGTTACCCTCAGATAAATCCCGGCAGAGAAACTGGTTTTGGCAAATGATTTATAGCCATTCTGCTCCGTACCGCGAAACACGACAGGCAAATGCTCATAGATATCCAAATCAATGCCAAGCGAAAAACCTTTTGCCAATTCACGCGAATACTCTAAGCCAAAGTAAACACAAGAAGGATCATCGAAGGTAAGACCTTCATCGGATGTCGAGACAGCTCCATAAAACGGACTGCCGAACATGGAAATAAACTGATGGCATCTCCAATAGGAAGTCTTCACACGGAAATCGTAAATATCGGCAGATGCACGTGCATACACACCATAGCCGTTATCGAAAGGCCACAACTTACCGGCCTGCTGATAATAGCCGGCAGCATCCAGTTCCACATTTACACTCTTGAATATCTTATGCCCCGTGTTCCACACTCCCCCAATTCCGACAGCACCGTTCATCAATGTCTGGACAGAATTGGTCAGGATCGTATCGATCTCTCCTCCTCTGTGCTGGACCAAAACTTGCAAAGGAGCATAAAAATGAAAACGCGAATTCGGATCGTTAAACTTGAAACGGGTAGACAAACCAACCGTAAAAGCCTCCTGATGGATATCTTCCCTGAAGATAAAACTTTCCCAATTCACCCACACATCCAAATCGAACCGGCGGGAATTATACAACAATTGTAATCCCATCTCTGGATCGGCAACCATATTCAATTCCGGATTGTACAATGGCTCTATCAGATTATGATTGGCCGCCCCATACAAATCGCCCAGCACGATATTCACATGATCAGACAAGGCCACCTGCGCCCGGAACCAAGGAAGTGCATGAAAACCTTTCTGATACTGATCACCTTTCCAATGCGCAATATCCTGATAAGCCATATTCGGATAGCGATTCGCCCCCCAAAAACGTTGCAAATGAACACCAGCTTCGAGTTTCAGCATTTCCAACGGATAATAGACAGCCTTTGCCTGTAACCAAAGTCCCGGCAATGTATAGCCTTTCATAAACGAACCGGTATACTCATCATCCTTAAAGAAACTCAGATTATCAATTTCGACCGAAAGTTCCCCTTTCTTTTCCGGATCTATCCGGGAATCCGTCTTGAAAACGCGGTCCGGAATCTGGGCATAAAGTGTGTAGATAAATGAAGTACCCGCCAAACAGAACAGGATACACAAACTAATGCGCAAACAAGAAATATTTAAAAGACTTTTCATCTATTGCAAATTTAAGTACAAACGTAACAATTAAAAAGGAATAAACGAAGAACGGGGATATAGAATCTTGTCCATATCCCCGTTCGTATACTTTGATGCTATTATTTATTAGCGTCTCGGTGTTGCTTCTTTTACAACCATCTGGCGACCTTCGTATTCAGCACCGTTTAATTCTTCGATAGCGTTTCTCGCTTCGTTTTCGTTAGGAAGTTCTGCAAAAGCAAAACCTTTAGAACGACGAGTGTCGCGGTCAATGATCAATTTAACTGATTCAACCGTACCGTACTCTTCCAAAACCTGTTGTAAATCAGACTCTCTAACCCGATAGTTCAGGTTACCAATGTAAATATTCATACAAAAAAATGATATAAAATAATTAATAAAAAATTGAAACAATAAAACTTTTAGGAAAGATCAATGTCTGCTAAATCATATTCTGCAATGAATATTA
>OODU01003391.1_pt1 | contig 12087 bp, 8 predicted proteins | sample 1671171 | NCBI WGS metagenome assembly OODU01 (sample SAMN06348129, study PRJEB24527) | human gut metagenome | biome: human gut; feature: ankylosing spondylitis patient; material: feces | host: Homo sapiens | place: China | collected 2015-10
AGCCACTCCTCCGGATCCGGATAACTTCCGGCAAATTCATACAGTCTGCTGATGATTTCTTCCACCTGCAGATCTTCCCTTCCGGTTGCAAAAGTCTCCACAAAACGCAGGAAATCCTCGTTTCCTTCTTCATATTTTGCTTCCAGAAGCTCTTTCATCACGTCCTGCTTCAAAAGCTTTAATTCTCCTTCTTCCGCAATACGGAATCCCGGATCCAGATCGATCGTGTGAAAATACTCCCGGATCACAGACAGGCAGAAGCTGTGGATCGTTGTAATCTTTGCTGTATGGATCAGGGCAGACTGCCGCTTCAGATGTTCACTTGACGGATCCTCCTCCAGCTCCTTCTCAATCGCAGCACCGATCCTTTCTTTCATCTCAGCAGCCGCCGCCTCAGTGTAGGTCACGATCAGCATATGGTCGACATCCACCGGATTTGCATCCCTTGTCAGCCTCGCAATAATCCGCTCCACCAGAACAGCAGTTTTCCCGGAACCAGCGGCTGCTGACACCAGAATATTATGATCGCGCAGGTCGATCACCTGCTGCTGTTCTTCGGTCCATTTTACTCCCATGTCTGCTTCTCCTCTTCCAGCTTCGCCATAATTTTCTCCATTACAATTTCCTTCGGAAGCTTCTCAAGCTTCCGGTATTCATATCCTTCGATCTGCTCATCAAATCCGCAGATATCCCGGTATGGGCAATACGTACAGCCATTTTGTGTACCCATCTCATACGGCAGTGCCTCCGCCTTTCCGCGGTACATTGCTCCCTGCAGATCCGTCCGTCTTTTCTCTGCATAAGTCAGCACTGCATCAAACTCTTCCGGCAGGAGCATTTTAGATGCTTTGGAATAGCCGCTTTTCGTCTTTCCTGCCGGAATCACAAGCGAATTCCCCGAAAAATCCGCATCCAGTCTCTGAATCACGGCATCCTCCTGACGGATGATTCCATCCAGCCGAAGCTCCTTTAAAATTGCCTCTTCCAGTTTTTCTTCATCCAACTCTTTCCCGACGATCGGATCCTTCATCCGATAGTAGAAAATGCCTGCCGGCACGATCTTTTTACCCGGATGCTTTCTTTCCTCCAGTCGGACTGCTTCTTCCATATACACCACCAGCTGCATCTGCAGACCATGATAAAAAGCTGCCATATCAAAACTCTTTGCCCCGGTTTTATAATCCAGGATCTTCACATAGACCTGATCTTCCGTCTCACAGGTATCGATCCGATCGATCTTTCCGCTTCCAAAACTCACCTCATAGCCCTCCGGTTTAAAGCTTCCCTTCCGAAGCTGCTTTGTCATCGCCCAGACCGTCCGGTTCATCATACGTTTCATACGTGGCACGATATACGCGTTCCGCGCACTGCTGTAGATTACGGTATTGCTGTAATCTACGATACTCTCATCCACGCTTTCCGACGCAAACTGTTCCTGCTGCTCCTTTGTAACCTCAGTCCATTCCAGACCTTCCCGTTCTACCCGTCTGGCATATTTTTCCAGTGCTTTATGAAAAATATTTCCAAAATCAAGAGCAGCAAATTCATAGACCTCTCTCTCCTTAAGGCGAAGTCCATAGGTCAGAAAATGCGCACAGGCACAGGCCGCAAATTTCTCCAGTCTTGAAATGCTTGGTGCCCAGTCTCCATAAAGCTTCCGCGCAGTCTGCAAAGTCAGATCGTCCTCTGGCCTGCGGTATCTGCTGATTCTTGCCAGATCATGCACCTTTTCGCTCCAGTCCTCCTGCGCACAATACCAGCGGTACAGCTCCTGCCAGCTGCCTTCCTCCATCTTTTTCGGGTTCTGTAATCCTTCGATCAATGACCCGATCCCGGTCTGTGGAAGCATTTCTTTTGTCTCCATCCCATACTTATCCATATTAAATACAGGAAGCTTTGTATACATCCTCTTCAGATCCCCGATCAGATATGCCGCCCTCCTGCTCTTTCCATCGGCCGATACTTTACTGTAGGTCAGCATCAATTCTTCCGTCGGCTTTGTCATGTGCAGATACAGATAAAATTTCTGGATGTAACTTTTTTCTCTTGTTCCCGGTGCAAGCGCAATTCCTCTTTCTTCAAAACGCTCCCGGTCTCTGTCTGAAATCAGTCCACCTGCGGATGCATTTCCCGGAATCAGAGAGTCATTGACTCCCAGAAGGATCAGCGCCCGGATATCTTTCAGTCTCGTTCGCTCAATATCTCCTGCCATCACTTCATCCAGACTTGGCGGAATTACACCGATCCTTGCCTCTTCCATTCCGGCATCCAGAAGCTCCCTGTACTCTTTGAGCGCAATCCGCTCATCTCCAAGAAGACTTACAAACTTGTCAAACAGCTCCATCACCACACGATAGATCTGTGCATATTCTTTTGCAAGTGCAAGCTCTCCTGCTTCTGTAAATTGATTCTCCAATACTTTTACCCGCTTCTGGATTTCTTCTTTTTCCAGAAATTCACAGATTGCAAGCGTCACATCCCGCACTGTCTTCTGACGCTGTTTTAAGACAAACACCAGATCTTCTGTTTTTTCCACAAAGCGTACCCGGAGATGATTCAGTACCTCCAAATCTTCCTCGGTCGTATCCTTCGCTCTGCGGATCCATTTTTCCTGCCATTTTTTGTAACCACGGATGCCCAGCGCAAGTACATAATTTTCCAGAAGATCCAATTCCTCACCGGTAAATCCGACCAGATCCGTTCTTAAGAAACGGAACACACTTTCTGCAGAAAAATTCTGTTCTGCCATCGCAAGAAGACTCCGGATATACTCCACAAATGAATTTAAAAGTACATTCCGCTTATAATCCATGAAAACCGGAATCTCATACTCCCGGAAAGTCTTCTCGATCTCATCCGCATAGAGATTCATGTCACTTGCGATCACCGCGATCTCCCGGTAACGATATTCTTTCTTACGAATTAAAAAACGTATTCTCTGGGCAGCGCATTCTACTTCCATCCTGGGATTTGCCGCTGCATAAACCCGCACATTTGACTGCTTTTCCCTGTAAGTCCTGCCACTGTAACGGAACAGTTCCTTCTCCAGAAATGCAAGTGCCGGTGCATTTCTAAAACGCCAGATCGGCTCCTGATACAGACAGACCGGCTCTTCGACCAGCACCTTTTTCTCCACTGCAATCCTCACAAGAGACGTCACCATCTGCTTACTCAGCGCAAACAGCTGATACTTGTCTTTCATCACGTAAGGATCTTCCCTCTTATCCATCGTGACAGTAATCATCACCTTCTGACAATGATGCAGCATTTCCCCCAGCACCTTGTTCTGAAGCGGCGTAAATCCGGTAAACCCATCCAGCGCGATCACACTGTCCTTCAGCATTCTCGATTTGTCCATCACATTGCAGAGAATGTCCAGAATTTCTTCTTTTGTAATATATTTATCTGCAAGATATTCTTCAAATGCCTGATACATCACCTGGATATCCTTCAATTTCCAGGCAAGATACGAAGATTCATCTGTCTCTGTGATCATATCGTCCATGCCATCCGGGGAAATGTTGTACTGCGTCAGCTCGGAAATAACGGATTTCACCTCACTGATGTAACCTGGCTTTTTGATATTTCCTTTTAAAACCTTTAGCGAATCTTCTTTTTTCCCCGCGAGTCGCCTGAGGATCAGATTCTTTCCTTCATCATCCAGAATCTCCCTGCTTCCATTCCCTGTTTCTTCCAGAACACGAAAAGCAAGACGTGCAAAACTCAGCACGTCTATGTTCATAATTCCATGTCTCGGATGCCGCAGGACCAGTTCCTTCTGCGTCTGCATCGTGAACTGTTCCGGCACCAGAATAATATAATTAGTATCAGGATGTTTCATTGATTCCCGAATGATATGTTCATATAGATAATGTGACTTGCCCGAACCCGGATTTCCAAAAATAAACTGTAAAGCCATCTGTTATACCCTCCCGTCAAGCTCTTTCGGCACGTATGCAGATACATGGATTCCATCTTCTTTGTATTCTTCCTCCAGCAGTTCTCCATACTTCCGGATGAGCTGGATTTTCCCGGATTCCTGATAGGAATAAACTCGTTCGATATAAATTTTCTGCTCCCGCAGGATCTCTTCTATTGCCTGAAGAAGCGCCTCCAGACCTTCTCCGGTCTTTGCAGACACCTGTACGATCCGGTCTGCCTTAAAGTCCCGTACCGTCAGGCTTTCCCCGATCCTGTCCATCTTGTTAAATGCCGTGACCACCGGTTTGTCCATTGCCTCCAGACGTTGCAGTGTCTCATACACCACATACATCTGCTCGTCCATCTGTGGATTGGATGCATCGACTACATGCAGGATCAGATCCGCATACTTCGCTTCTTCCAGCGTACTTTTAAATGCATCGATCAGATGATGAGGCAGCTTCCGGATAAAGCCTACCGTATCTGTCAGAAGAATCTCCTGTCCGCTTGGCAGCTTCCGGCTTCTTGTCGTCGGATCAAGAGTTGCAAAAAGCTGATCCTCCTGCAGCACACCGGCTCCGGTCAGTGTGTTGAGAAGCGTGGACTTTCCGGCATTGGTATAACCAACAATTGCCACAACAGGGATCCGGTTCTTCGTCCGCTGTTCACGTGTCAGTTCACGGTGTCTCTTCACCTCCCTGAGTTCACGGTTCAGCTGTGCGATCCGGTTCTTGATGAGTCTCCGGTCCATCTCCAGCTTCTTTTCTCCCGGTCCTCTGGTTCCGATTCCGCCTCCCAGACGTGACATCGCCCTTCCTGCCCCGGTAAGCTGTGACTGCCGGTACTTAAGCTGTGCCAGTTCTACCTGGATCTTTCCTTCACTTGTAGAAGCCCGTCCTGCAAAAATATCCAGAATGACCATCGTCCGGTCCATTACCTTCACATCCAGAATATCCGTCAGATTGTTCATCTGTGCCGGAGACAGCTCATCATCACAGACGATCCCGGTTGCGTCAAGCTCCCACAAAAGCTCCCGGATCTCCTCAATCTTGCCTTTTCCGACATAAGTTCCCGGATGGACAAGCTCTCTTTTCTGGATTACCCGTCCGACCGCTTCCGCACCTGCCGTCTTCACCAGATCCTTTAACTCATCCAGAGAATCTTCCGTGTCATCGTTCTCCCTTGTACTGACACCGACCAGAATTACCCTTTCCTTTTCTTCTTTTATTTCATAAAGTGCCATATTATTCTCCCCTGCCAGATTTCTTTCCGTCCCGGATCAGATCTGCTCATCCGATCCGCTCTACTGCTGATCTCCTTCCGAAATCTGTGTATTTAAAAATTCCTGCTCTTTCAGCGCTTTTTTGTCATCTGGATTTGCTTTCAGATAACTGTCCAGCTTCTCTTTTGCAGACTGGTAATCCCCTGCTTTTTCATAGGCAACTACCAGATTATATGCCATTTCTTTTAGCAGCTCTTTTCCTGCGCCTGAAAGCTCCTGCCCATTTTCAAAATAATACACTGCCTTTTCCGGTTTATCCAGTTCCAGATCGCAGATTCCCAGAATATTATAAAGAGTTGCCGTCTCTTCCGTTCCATTCTTCAATGCTTTTTCCAACGCCTTCTCTGCCTTTTCATACTTTTTCTGTTCCCAGTAGCAGAGTCCGAGTCCGCGATAAGCCTCTCCCAGATTCTTCTTTTTGTCTACCGCATCCTGGAATTCCACCTCTGCATTTTTATAGTCTTTTTCTTCCAGATACTTCGTTCCTTTTTTTACAGAACCAGCACATCCCGTTACTATCATACAAAGTGCTACAAGGATCCCTATGATTACCTTTTTCTTTCTTCCTGCTGTCACTGTTATCGTTTCCTTCCTTCTATATTGATATATCATCTGTTATTCCAGAATATGCTCCATTCCCTGGTTCATGATGGTCTGGATATGATCATCAGCAAGGGAATAGAACACCGTTTTTCCTTCCCGTCTGTTCTTCACAAGCTTCATCTGCTTGAGCATCCGGAGCTGATGGGAAATCGCGGACTGCGTCATTCCAAGAACTTCCGCTAGATCACAAACACACATCTCAGACTGAAAAAGAACACATAAAATCCGGATCCGTGTGGTATCTGCAAATACCTTGAAAAAATCAGCAAGATCCTTCAAAACTTCTTCATCCGGTATATGCCCCTCTGCCTTATGTACAAGTTCTTCATGTATACAAAATGTATCACAACATTCTACTTCTGTCTTTTTCATAGTTACCCCTTTCATATGAACAAGTATTCATATATCTATTATGCCAAATGATCTCTTTACGGTCAACTGTTTCCATTGATTCCGGCATGCAAAGCAAAAAAGAAGTTACTGTTCACTCCCCAATGTCATTTAGTTAAGTTACAGGGTTATCCCCTAATTGTGGGTCTAACCCAAATTTTTTCAAAAAAGCTACCCAAAGGGTTGACATAGGGTGCAAAATGTGCGGTCGATCTCGCTACTGATAAATTTGTTGAGGTAGCGAGAGCGGCCCTTTGATTTAGAAGTATATTTTCATTCTAATTCAAAGGAGATGCATACCATGCTGAAATTTATTGAAGAAAAACTCTCTGCTTTCAAAACCTGCTTTACCAGAACTGCCACTTACCGTTGGTTTGTTGTTGTCATTGTCGGACTTATGACACGTACTGACTTTCTTGGTGTAACATCCTTAATCCGCTGTCTGGGTATTCATCCGGGCAGATACGAATCTCTTCTCTATTTCTTTCGTTCTGATGCATTTTCTACAAAAACACTAAAGAATACGTGGTTTCAGGCTGTTCTTCATGACCATCGGCTATATAAGATTAACTCCAGAACCCTTCTTCTTGGCGATGGCACAAAGCAGCCAAAGGAAGGACATTATATGCCCGGTGTCAAAAAACAATTTCAGGAATCAGAAAATTCTTCTAACCCCCCATACTTCTTTGGACATATGTATGGTGGCATTGGTGCTGTTATAAATCAGGGTTCCAGTTTCTTCTGTATTCCCCTTGATATGAATATCCAGGACGGATTAAAAGAAACAGATTCCTGGAAACAAGGCAGCTGCCATGATGCGGCCTCCCATGTTGTACAGATGATCCGTAATGGATATGAAGCAGCCGATACCTTCGGTTCTTCTTATCTGGTTCTAGACCGCTACTTTCTGACTGTTCCTGCATTAACTGAACTGAATCAGCTGAACCAATCCGCACATCTTCTTGATGTCATCACAAGGGCTAAATCCTCCTGCATTGCTTATGAAATCCCAAAAGCTGACAGAACCCCTCGACGTGGCAGACCACGGAAAAAAGGGGAACCAATCAAACTCAATACTCTTTTCGAGGACAGGGCTTCTGATTTCATATCCGCCGAGATTATGATGTATGGGAAAAAGGAGACGGTTCAGTACCTATGCCTCGATCTCCTTTGGGGCACAAAATTGTACAAAAAACTTCGTTTTGTCTTGGTAAAATATGCAAAAAGCAGTGCTATTCTGGTCAGTACTGATCTTTCACTGAATCCAGTTCTCATCATTGAAGCTTATGCCCACCGCTTTAAAATCGAATGTACTTTCCGTGAATTTAAGCAGCAAATTGGCGGTTTCTGCTATCATTTTTGGACAAAGGCAATGCCTAAACTGAATAAGAACAAAAAGAAAACAGATGCGTCTGAATTGCCCGGTGTCGTAGAGGAAGATAAACGCTCACGAATTTTGAAAACGGTAGAAGCAACTGAACGATTTATTCTTTGTTCTTGCATCGCTATGGGTCTTGTACAGATGATGGCTCTCACACCTTCAATGGCTAAAACCGTGCGGAGGCACCGATACCTGAGAACGTCATCCGAGCATAAGGTTTCCGAAGCATCAGTTCTGGAATATTTGAGAAAAAACTTTTTCAGGCTTTTATGTCTGAACCCCAACTCAGAGATAAGCCGTTTTATTCTCACACTCCAGCCACTAGAATATAGCGGAAATGACGATTTTATGTCTGCATAGTGAATCAGACCACAAGTATCGAGCCTTTATCCACAGGTTTCTTAAAGAACATTGATTCCTACAAGCACATTTAAGAAATGGGCTTTTTTGTGATGTAATTAGAACAATATAGGAATCTATTCCTAGCATACTTTATTTTTCTACTTTTCTCAATATCGTCATTATCTATTTGCAAGAATTTTTGACTGTCTAGTTAAGAAATAATCAGCAAGTTTTTCATCAGGTTCCTGCGGGTGTGTTGTCAGCAGGTCACAGATCTGTTGAACAAACGCCAAAGAAAGTCCCAGATCATCGGCAATCAGTTCAGGCGTCTTGTGTTTGGTAAGAAACTGAAAGCGTATGATGGAGATTTGGATTTATAGTCTGTCCTTTATTGAGCCCCTCAGCAAGGCCAGCCTCCCTGCCTTCATGTTTCCACATAGCTTCCTCTTCTCATCATTGCATAAACTTCACTCCAATCTCTTCACTGGCTTTTACTTGCCTGACATGGTTATGGATTTTGATGAGATTTCCATTGGTATCGGGGATATCCACATTCAAAGTAGATTGCTCCATATATTCCAAAAATTGAATTAATTCTTCGGATACTTCATTACGGTTGGTTCCGCGGGTATTGAGAAAAATTCTGGTTGCGCCATCTTCCAAAACAAGAGAAGGATTTTCGTCGCAGTGTGCATGAAATGTATAGCAGTATCTGCCTTCGCCAAAGAGATCAAAAGGCGTGATTATGATATTAAACGTATCAATTAGCAACCCGCGGACAAGATTTTGGGCAGCCACGCTCACTTCGCCGTGTATGCTGCCCAATGCTTCATTTAGTGTCTTCAATAGATTACTCATTTGTTGTATCTGCATTAGCTTTGCGTTGCAAGAAATTTATAAAATTTTACAACTGGAACATGCAAAGAATCCTGCAAAGATTAAAAATAAAATGGATAGTTACTTTCGACGGACTGAATATCTGGATATAGAACAATGATACATACAGATTAGGCTCAGAATAGTATGTCTTGGAATAAAAATCAAGAAATATTTAGAGGTGCGTTACCTGGGACTCCCGGAAATATTCCGGGGAGGGGTACACAATCTGACAAACTCTGCGTTTTTCATGTGCTATGCTTAAGAAACTTACAGAAGAGAAGGAGAATAGAACATGGAGAATAGATAGGAGAATGCGGAATGAGGAGGAACTTGAAGAGATTGCTGGCACTGGCAATGGTGCTGGCGCTGATACTCTCGGGATTGTGTGACAGCAGGTTCCAGGTGCTGGCGCAGGAAAGTACAGAAGCTGAGACAGAAGTTTTGGAGGAACAGGATTCAGCCGAAGAAGAGCAGAAAGAGGACGAGGCATCGGAGATAGTGGAAGAGCCAGAGACTGCAGATGTGATGGAAGAGCCAGCTTCTGAAGGAACTGAAGAGACAGATGCGGCTACTCCGACAGAAAATGCACAGGCTTCTCTGTCCGAAGAGGAGAAGGCTGATGCGAAAAGTGATGAACAGGCAGATATTCAGACCAGTTCTCCGATGCGGATCGTGCGGCCAGGCGATGCAGTTGTCCACACCTACACTTTTTATGATGAGGACGGGACGACAGAACTTAATCAGCAGATCCTGTCTGCTGGTGAGACGCTGAATGAGCCGGAAACACCGGAAAAAGAACATGCCAGATTTGTCGGATGGTATACGGACGTGACGGAGGGAGAATTGTTCGATGCATTTGGTGAAGAGGGAGAACTGACAGAGAGTATAGATACTGTTCTTTATGCAAGATACGAGACCGTATTCTATGTATATTACATGGATGAGAAACATGAGAAAGTGATCTTTACCCAGACTTACCATGCAGATGGCGAGAAGGTTGTGGTAACAGATGTTCCGTTTGTCACCAGTGACACAGAAGCTGCACTGATTGGCTGGTCCACAGACCCGAAGGAAGATCCGGATACTTTTACCGGAACAAAGGATCTGACCATCGAAGGCGATGACCTGTCGCTTTATCCGGTGGTGGCAAAGGCGCACTGGATCACATTTGAGGTAAATGGCGGAAGTGTGGTAGATCCCATGTTTGTGAGAACAGGAGAGACCACAGCAAAGCCGGAAGATCCAGTTCGTGCAGGGTATGCATTTGTCGGCTGGTATAAGGATGAAGCGTGCACGAAAGCATTTTCTTTTGGAGGAGAGTTGTCTGCCAATGTAACTCTCTATGCAAAATGGGATGCAGTTCGGGTCAACTACACGGTGTTGTACTGGCAGGAAAATGCAGACGATGAGGGATACTCTCTGAAAGAGTCAGAAGTCAGACGGGGATTGACGGGAGCATTGACAGAAGCATCCGCATCAAAAAGCTATAAGGGTTTCAGTGCAAGTACGAGAAAACTGGTCGTTCAGCAGACGATTGCCGGGGATGGTTCTACGGTAGTGCATGTGTATTATGACCGAAATATCTACACAGTGAAATTCATGCGGAATGGAAGGGCAATTGAAGAACTGACCATCACAGCGAAATATGGAACAAATATCAGCAACCAGTGGCCAAGCCGCAGAAAAGATCTTGACAATACGTATCCAAGTAACTGGAGGATATCAAGGAATGGAGACAAGTATCAGAGCGGTATTGCGACCATGCCGATACCCGGTGATGCAGCTAATCCCAATGTATTCTATTATGTGGATCAGAACGGAAAATATACCATAGAGACACGTTTTTATCTGGAGGGGCTGGATGGTAACTATGTACTGGATCACACAGATTCCTTCCGGTCACGTAGAAGAGACTGGACAACTACCGATAATGACTATTATCCCATCAAAGGATTTACAGTAAGAATGAGTGGTGATCCATCCAGTCCCCGGATCGGGTCTGGAGTGACAACATTTGACTGGAGAGAAAATATCTACGGCTGGAATTTTTATTATTCCAGAAATTCCTATGCGATTCATTTCTATGATGGAGAAAATGAGCTGACCAGCAAAATCTTCAAGTACCAGGCAGACATCAGTGGAGCTGATTTTATGCCGCAGCCGCCAACAGGCAGGGAAGATTATGTGTTCCAGGGATGGTATGACAATGAATCACTGGAAGGAACCGCCTATTCCTTTGAGGGAAAGACTATGCCGGCTGGAGATTTTCCATTGTATGCCAAATGGACAGAACCGGTCTATAAGGTCAATTTTGACCTGAATGGAGCGGATCTTGCAGCACAGGCTGACCCAGATGCTTATGATGATCAGCAGGTGAAAAAAGGAGAGACTGTTACAAGACCGGCAGATCCGGTGCGGGAAGGCTATACCTTTGCTGGATGGACCAGAGCAGATTCTCCCTTCCATTTTGAAACCGGGATCACAGCAGATACCACATTGAAAGCAAGATGGATCAGCAACAGCCGGTTTACACTGACCTATGATCCGGGAGAAGGTACCGGCACGCAAGTGACAGATTCCAAATTATATGCAGACGGAGCATCTGCATCGCTCCTGGATTGTCCGACTGGCTGGAAGGCACCGCAGGAACATTACGGTTTCCTTTGCTGGAACACCGAAGCTGATGGAAGCGGAACCTTCTATTATCCATCTGATCAGTTTGTAATGCCTGCTGATGATGTGACACTGTACGCACAGTGGGCATTGATCCGGGAGACTTCATTAACTTATGTTTACAATTATGAAGGCGCGCCAGATCCGACCACGGTTCCGCTCAAGACACCAAACGCCCTGTATGCGATTGAGGAAAATAACCCGGAGAGGACAGGATACCGGTTCCTCGGCTGGACGATCGATCAGGCAGGAAATGGAACGCTCTATCAGAAAGGTGACAAGATCCGGGTCGATACGTTGGATGAGGAGACGAACAAGCTCTATGCTCAGTGGGAAATCGAGATCAAGCCGCCTACCGGCCTTGCGACGGAGACGATACCATTTGTATGGATGCTGGTGCTGGCAGGAATGACAGTTGTTCTGGAATTGACAGAGAGGAAAAAAGACAGATAAAGGGAGAGATAGAGGCATAGCAAGTGGAGGAAAGAAAAAGGCTGATTGCAGAAATACGTGCATTTCTTGTAAAAGCGGCGATCATGGCTGTGACCCTGTGGGTGATCTTTGGTGTTGTATTCGGAGTTGTGCCCATGAAGGATCAGTCCATGATGCCGAAGCT